>ERZ1740070.190-NODE-190-length-43223-cov-5.886861_pt1 | contig 43223 bp, 33 predicted proteins | sample MGYA00581734_ERZ1740070 | MGnify/ENA primary metagenome ERZ1740070 (study PRJEB43018, sample SAMN04849744) | marine metagenome | isolation source: floating plastic debris | place: Pacific Ocean | collected 2008-09-01 | study: EMG produced TPA metagenomics assembly... | reverse complement strand
GAAAAAGTGACAATGCGTTTACTGCATACCATGTTGCGGGTAGGTGATTTAGACTAGTCCCTGCAGTTCTACTGTGATGTTCTAGGCATGAACCTACTGCGCAAAAAAGACTATCCGGGGGGCAAATTCACCCTGGCTTTTGTCGGCTACGGTGATGAGAGCGACCACACCGTGCTCGAGCTAACTTACAACTGGGGTGTGGAGTCCTACGACCTGGGTGAAGGCTATGGCCATATTGCCCTGGGCGTCGATGATATCTACAAAACCTGCGAAGAAATCAAAGCATTGGGCGGCAAGGGTGTGCGGGAACCTGGCCCGATGAAACATGGCACGACCGTGATTGCATTTGTTAGCGATCCCGATGGCTATAAAGTTGAACTGATTCAGTTAAAAGATCGGGCCGTTTCTCAGCCCAAAGAAGCCGTAGCAACAGCTTAGAGAAGTCACAGAAGGAATGTACGCAGTGAGTACATTCCTTCGCTTGATATACTTAGTTGTTCATTTCCCTGCCAGCTCTATTCAGACCCAATGCAGCCATCTAATCCCGATAAGTTTACCGCTAAGGCATGGGACGCCATTGTTCAGGCTCAAGAGGTAGCGCGCCGCTTCCGTCAGCAGTATCTTGAAGTTGAACATGTCATGGTGGCACTGATTGAACAGCAGGGGCTAGCAGATACGGTGCTATCAAAGGCAGGGCTAGATCCAGAGCTAATTCTGCAAGAGCTGGAAACCTTTGCTCAGCGCCAGTCGGGTCCGAGCCTCGGCCGATAGTAGCCTATACCTGGGACAAAGCTTGGATCGGATGCTTGACCAGGCTGAAGCCGCACGTCAGCTGCTTCAGGATGACATTATCTCGGTTGAGCATCTACTTTTAGGTTTTGCTGAAGACGAGCGTATTGGTCGCCGATTGCTGCGGGGATTTGAGCTAGATGTATCTAATATGCGAGCATCTATTAACCAGGTTCGAGGCAAGCAAAAAGCCACAGGGCAAAACCCGGAAGACGCTTACGAAGCCCTAGAAAAGTACGGTCGCGACCTGACAGAAGAAGCTAAGCACGGCAAGTTGGATCCGGTCATTGGTCGAGATGAAGAAATCCGGCGGGTGATTCAGGTAGTCTCGCGACGGACCAAAAATAACCCTGTTCTTATCGGTGAACCAGGTGTGGGGAAAACAGCCATTGCTGAAGGGCTTGCCCAGCGTATTGTCAACGGTGACGTACCTGAGTCGTTAAAGGACCGTCAGCTGATTTCTTTGGATATTGGTAGCCTGATTGCGGGGGCCAAGTACCGAGGTGAGTTTGAAGAACGGCTGCGCTCGGTGCTTAAAGAAGTTGCGGAATCCGACGGTCAGGTGGTGCTGTTTATTGATGAGCTGCATACGGTAGTAGGCGCCGGTGGTGGCAATAGCAATGTAGATGCGGGCAACTTACTTAAACCGATTCTGGCGCGGGGCGAGCTGCGCTGTATTGGGGCGACGACTCTAGACGAATACCGCAAGCACATTGAGAAAGATGCGGCTCTAGAACGTCGGTTTCAGCAGGTGTATATCGGTCAGCCCAGTGTGGAAGATGCGATCTCCATCTTGCGGGGACTAAAGGAGCGCTACGAGGCCCACCATGGTGTCAAAATTGTGGACTCGGCGCTGGTGGCAGCCGCCACCCTATCGGCTCGCTATATTAGCGATCGCTTTTTACCCGATAAAGCAATTGACCTGATCGATGAAGCCGCCGCCAAGCTCAAAATGGAGATCACCTCCAAACCTGTAGAGCTAGAGACAATCGATCGACGGCTGCGTCAGCTAGAAATGGAAAAGCTCTCGTTACAGGGAGAAGAATCCACATCGCGCACCTCAAAACAGCGCCTAACGCGCATCAACAAAGAGATTGAAAAACTGTCTGTAAAGCAACAGAAATTTACCCTGCAGTGGCAGTCTGAGAAACAGGCTTTAGATGCCATTAAAGCGCTTAAGCAAGAAGAGGATCAGCTGCGAGTACAGGTGGAACAGGCTGAACGAGCCTATGATTTAAACAAAGCGGCTCAGATCAAGTACGGACGATTAGAAGCAGTCCAACAAGAGCTAGAGATTCTAGATACCCAGCTGCAAGAAATGCAGAACAAGGGATCAACGCTGCTAAGAGAACAGGTAAGTGAAGCTGATATTGCCGAAATTGTTGCCAACTGGACCGGAATTCCAGTTAACCGCCTGATGGAAACCGAGCGGCAGAAACTATTGCAGCTAGAGGGTTATTTACATCAGCGAGTGGTGGGACAAAGCGAGGCGGTAACGGCGGTAGCCGCTGCCATTCGCCGCGCTCGCGCAGGCATGAAAGACCCGGGTCGGCCCATTGGTTCTTTCTTATTTATGGGACCGACCGGCGTGGGTAAGACAGAGCTAGCCAGAGCCCTGGCCGACTGCTTATTTGATACTGAAGATGCGCTGGTCCGGGTGGACATGTCGGAGTATATGGAAAAGCATTCTGTTGCTCGCTTGATCGGAGCCCCTCCTGGCTACGTGGGCTACGAAGAAGGGGGGCAGCTTTCAGAAGCGGTGCGCCGTCATCCTTACTCTGTGGTTCTGCTAGACGAGGTTGAAAAAGCCCATCCAGACGTGTTTAATATTTTGCTCCAGGTTTTAGATGACGGTCGTATCACCGATTCCCAAGGTCGCACCGTAGACTTTCGCAATACGGTCATTGTGATGACCAGTAATATTGGCAGCGACCACATTCTGGATGTATCTGGGGACGAATCACAGTTTGCTGAGATGCAAGAACGGGTCTTAGGCGCTTTGCGAGGTCATTTCCGACCTGAGTTTCTCAACCGTGTGGATGATTTGATTATCTTCCATCCGCTGAGTAAGGATGAGCTGCGGGCGATCGTGACGATTCAGCTCAAGCGGCTGTACAAGCTCTTGGCCGATCAAAAAATTGCGCTGCACGTGTCTGAGTCAGCTATCGACTACGTGGCAGACAAAGGCTACGACCCAGTCTACGGGGCTAGACCGCTGAAACGCGCAATTCAACGGGAACTAGAGAACCCAATCGCTACTAAGATTCTGGAAAACACCTTTGTTGAAGGGTGCAAGGTTGTTATTGACTATATTGAGGATCGCCTTAAGTTTCAGGTCAAAACGGCTGATGAGGTGGATGACAAGGCCGCTTAAGATTCTTTCTAGTCAGGTAGATGCTTCTTCTAGGAGTAAGCGTTTTAGAACGCCCTGATTAATTTGAAAATGTAGATCGCAGAGACGGTATTTAGTCAGGTCCGTTAGATAGTGAGGTATCTGGCGATGAGGACTCAGCTACCTTCAATCACCTGGACATCAATGGCCCCATGAACTTCGGGTACCTGGTTGATGCGTGACAGCATCGCTAGTAAGAATCCTTGAGGAGGCAGATGGCTGGGGCGCTGGGCTCTCATAGTGACAGCTTTCTTGATGGCGGTTTCTAGGTCGCCACCCTCTAGTATCGTGCTAATGATCCACATGCGTAATTTAAGGGAACAGTGTTTATATAATCTTTGCAAAAGAACTAAAAAGCATCAGCAATTTCTACTAGATGTTAGTCCGGAAATTTACACTAGAAATCTGCGAATGCGAACAAATGTATCTATTTTGAATAGACTAACAGGTCTTTATGTCATAGTAAATCGTCTATGTATCCTGGGATTCCCAGATATAGCGCAGTGAGACAGCTGTCTAATCGTAGGGATGTGAACACGTAGCCTACAGAGGTACCTACACCAAAGCCTGAATGGAAAGCTACACAAAGTCTTTACATTTTTTGATTACACGAAGGTGAGCTGAACGTCGATAGCGCGTGTTGAAGTCACAGATTAGATGAGAGCAGACTACTATCCGCGACATTGGGCCTTTGTATCACTAGAAGAGCGCAGCAGGCTTCCCAAAAAATCAGGGGTGTATGCCGTCATCAATCGTCGCAAAATTTACTACATTGGCGTATCGATCAATCTCAATCAGCGATGGAGAGGAGGAGGGCATCACAGATTTGCTCAGGCTGCCAAGCTTAGACGCGCTAGGCTGCATTATCTGCTCTTACCGAAAGAACAGGCCCGCGCTCTAGAGAAAGCGCTGATAGCACGGTACAGCCCACCCTGGAACTACTCAAAGGTTCCTGTCATACGCAAGGTTAGCCGGTGGCGGCGGGGGCTAATGGTAGTTGCTGGCGGATTGGTTATGTTTATTTTGAGCCGCAGTTTGATACTGGGAATCATGGCGGCAGTGGTTGCGATCGCACTCTTCCGCTAGCCATCAAATAATCCGGGACTAACGTCCTACAAAAGCTAGGGCCTTAGCCTCAGGACTTTCCATTAGAGGCATCTCTACGATATAGCCATAGCCAAGCCGGTCCTGTGCCCATGAGTGAACGACCGTTTCATGCCTCAGAACAAGCCCTATTAGATTCCCTCACCTCCGAGCAGCTACAGCTGGTGGCTGACTGGCTCGATATGGAAAAGCTGATCAGAATTGAAGAAGGCTACAGTCATTCGGATCTAACCTGGTCGCTGACGTGGATGACCCACAAGTTACGCACGCTGGCTCAGACTGAACCCTCAGCTGAGCCAAGCCACTGAACCGCTGGGCGATCTTCTCAGCGCCGATCGGTATGTCTCTCAATAGCCCAATTGAATGCTGAAATTTAGCAGATCAATTTTTTTGCTGATGGGGACAGAAAATTTCCTTACGCTTCTTTTTAAGCCTCGTTGCAAACGCTACCGTCTTAGTCCGTAAAAACCCGTATGAATATAGAGACACATCATCTTCACGCTCTACTAGCGCCCCATGTCTCTATCCACAGAACCCAACATTGTTGAAGCCGCCGTGACCGAGGACTATCCTCTCAGCGCGGTACCCAAGACTGCACGAAAACCATTTTGGTCGCTGTGCCTGCTGCTAATGGGATTTGCCCTAACGTCAACAACCTTGTTTGCCGGGGGTGCCCTAGGACCCGTTTTTAGCTTTCCACAACTGATCGCTATTATCTTGCTTGGTAATGTGATCCTGGGTGGCTACTGTGCGGCGCTCGGATATATTGCCTCTCAAAGCGGTCTTACAACGGTACTCATGGCTCGATTTAGCTTTGGGGACGTGGGATCTCGCTGGGTAGATTTTATTATGGGCTTTACCCAAATCGGCTGGTATGCCTTCACCACAGCCGTAGTTGTGCAGGTGCTGTTGGAGCTTTTGGGTATCCCTAGCGAAGGCTTTTTATACGTGGCCCTGGTTCTGTTTTTTAACTACGCCTTCTGTGCAACAGCCTACATTGGCTATCGCGCCATCGACTGGCTGAGCCGGCTCGCCGTTCCAGCCATGCTAATTTTAGTAGCGATTAGTCTGGTTCTAGCATTTAGAGACTTTGATGGCACGCTGCCTGAACCCACAGGCGGTATGACAACGGGGGCAGCCCTAGCTGTGGTGATTGGTGCCTTTATTTCAGGGGGCACTCAAGCAACCAACTGGAGCCGCTTTGCCGACTCAGGCAAGAGCGCCGTTATCTCCACCCTCAGTGCATTTGCCTTAGTCAACGGCATCCTGGTATTTGCAGGCGCATTTTGTACCCTGGTCTATGGATCAGAGGATCTGATTCAGGCACTGGCAGCCCAAGGCATTCTGGCAGGTGGAGTAATTTTGTTAATTCTCAACGTATGGACCACCCAGGACAACACTATTTATGCCTTTTCTGTTGCCGGGGCCAACATGTTTCGCACCCGTAAGCGCCACGCTTTTGTATTAGGGGGCGCTACGTTGGCGCTGGTATTTACCCTGTCAGGCATCTATGAGCTGCTTCCTCAGTACCTAATTTTGCTGGGAACGGTTATTCCTCCAGTGGGCGGCATCATTATGGTGGACTTTTGGCTGCGTCACGGCGGGCGCTTCCCTAAGCTTTCATCGCGGCTGCCTGCCTTTAACTGGGCCGGGGTGATTGCCTATATTGTCGGTTCAGTGGTGGCCTACATCACCGGCAATGCGGGTATCGGCATTGGCCCTGTCAACGGCATCGTTACAGCCGCTGCTGTCTACGGCATCTTATGTCGTGTGCTCAACTAGGGCTGAACAAAAAAGAGCCTGACGAGTGCTTTGGGCAGATTGCTAGATTATTTTGAGAAGAAATTATCCTTCTTGCGCACAAACAGATCGGTAAAGAACGAAATCACCGTTCGTTTTTCTGTTTTGATATTGGCATTTAGGGACATCCCAGAGCGCAGGGTGTAGGTTTCACCTCTAGACTCTAATACCTGAGACTGCAGCTGAATCTCGGCTGGAAATCGATAAAACGGATAGACGTCATCGGGAGGCAGCGCGTCGGAGCCGATGCTAATAAGATGGCCGTCAATATCGCCGTACTCGCTGTAAGTAAAAGCATCAATGCGCACATCCACTGGCTTGCACTCAGCTTCAATACCCTGCTGGTTTTCTGCCTGCACCGCCGTGCGACAGTCATCAGTCAGCTGGACAAAGCCAATGTCCTTGTTAGGGATAAAGACCCGTGCCGTCAGATTATCCTGGGGCACAATCTCTAGAATTGGTTCGGTGGAGTTGGCCGCATAGCCAGGCTGATTGGCTTTCAGGTTAAAGACCGCTCCGCTCACGGGCGCAGTAAGCTCACGGAACTGAAGCTGTTCTTCTAGCTGGGCAATTCGGCTGCCAATCTCCTGGCGCTGAGTTTCATTTTGTAATACGGTTTGACCCAAATCACTTTCGATAGATGAAATCCGCTCACGATTGTTGCGAATCTGGTCGCGGCGGCTGCGCTCAAACTCAAAGTCAGATCGTTTAATTTCTGACTCAGCCTGGTTAATTTGAGCATTAAGACGGCTGATTTCGTCTTTCAGAGTGCTGACTCGGGTAATGCGGGTGCTGACTTCCTGTTCTTGTTGGAGCCGACTCAGCTCGGCAACGGCACCTTCTTTTTCTAGCCACTGCAGCCGGCTAAGAATCTCTTCATTGGTAGCCAGATCGTTTTCAGCATTTCTGAGTTCGGCACGAGCCTGACTAAGACGTCCCTTAAGATCTCTAATCTGTTCACGATTTTGAACCTGGCGCTCCTGGGCTTCGCCTATAGCACTGTTGACATCAGCCGCTGCAGCTGCCGATAGTCCATCTGTATCACCGTCAATTTGGGCCTGGTAGATTCGATTGCTGTCTTCAAGCGTTCGCTTTTCTTCCAGGCGCTGTTGCAGGTCGCCGGTAACTGGCACAACTCTGCCATCGCCGCTGCTATTTTGAGCGCGGTAGACGTCGTTTTGTTCGGCCAGCTGCTCTTGAATTTTTAATAGGGACGCCAGCTCAACTCTGGCGGCTTCTTGATTAAAGGTGATTAAGACATCTCCTTTTTCTACCAAATCACCTTCTCGAACGTGGACTGTTTCGATCACACCGCCGCTGGGGGTTTGGACCGGCTGAACCACACCAACGGGTTCCAGCTTGCCCTGGGCGGGAATAGTTTCTTCAACTCTAGCGAGAAAGGCCCACAGAATACTGATGCTGCTGACACCAAGAATGGCCCAGACGATAGCCCGTGACCAGACAGGCGACTGCCGCAGGATGACTGGTTGGTCAAACGGTTGACCGCTCGGCACACCGCCGTTTTGTACTTGCTGAGATGTCATCTAACTGTTCCCTTGTTGTTGGTGTAGACAGTAGTAGCGCCCCTTGAGGGCAAGGAGTTCTGGGTGGGTGCCTTCTTCGACAATAGACCCCTGGTCCATAACCAGAATGTTATCGGCTGTACGCAGCGCACCCAGACGGTGGGTGATAAAGAAAACGGTGCGGCCTTTGGACCATTTCATCAAATTGGCAGACACCTGAGCTTCAGTGTCGTAGTCAAGTGCGCTGGTAGCCTCGTCCAAGATTAACAGACGGGGATTTTGTAAAATCGTGCGTGCGATCGCAATTCGCTGACGCTGTCCCCCCGATAGCGACGACCCGCGCTCACCCACGCGGGTGTTGTAGCCCACCGGTAGACCCATAATAAAATCATGACAGCAGGCAATCTTCGCCACCTGGATAACCTCTTCTGTAGTGGCCTCAGGATTGGTTAGCGAGATATTTTCCTGAATGGTGCCCTCAAACAGCAAACTGTCCTGGGGGACGATCCCCACTTGCCGCCTTAGGGAGTACAGCTCCACCTTGTTGATATCGTAGTTATCAATCAAGATCCGACCTGAGTTGGGTTCATACAGCCTGGGCAGAAGTTTCATCATGGTACTTTTACCCGAGCCGCTCAGACCCACCAGCCCCACAAACTGCCCCGCTGGAAACTCAGCATTAATATTAGACAGCTGCAGCGGCCCCGATGCCCCAAAGCGGAAGGATAAATTCTCGTACCGGACGTGGCCCTTGATATCAGGCATGGGAATTTGGCTGCGCTGCTCTTCCTCTTGCTCCTGGGGATGGTCGATAATGTCGCTCAGACGCTCTAGCGACAGCGCCGTTTCTTGGAAGTTTTGCCATAGCTGTGTGAGACGCAGCAGCGGCTGGGTCACGTAGCCCGAAATAATTCGAAAAGCAATCAGCTCCCCCAGGGTCAGCTCCCCTTCTAGTACCAGATAGGCACCAAACCACAGCACCAACAGCCCTGAAAGCTTGTTTAGAAAGTTACTGGCCGAACTCGCGGTTGTGGAAGTCAGCACCGTCTTAAAGCCGTCACTCACATAGCGACTGTAGCGGTCCTGCCACTTCCAGCGAGTGTTGAGCTCAATATTTTGAGCCTTGACGGTTTGAATACCTGAAAGCGCTTCGACCAGAAACGATTGAGTCTTAGCATTTTGCTCAGCCTTGGCTCGCAGCTGACGACGCACAATCGGTGAAACAAAGAACGTCAGCCCCAAAAACAGTGGAATCGTTGATAGCGAGACCACCGTCAGCTTGACGCTGTATATCAGCATGACGATGATGTAAACCACTGAGAACACCGCATCTAGCACTACGGTTAGGGCTGTACCCGTGAGAAACTGACGGATATTTTCTAGCTCATTGACTCGGCTAGACAGCTCCCCCACCGGACGACGGTCAAAATACTTCAGCGGCAGCCGCAGCAGGTGGTCGATGGTCTGGGAAGCCAGGGTCATGTCGATCCGGTTGGTGGTATCGACAAACAAATAGGTGCGCAAACTTCCTAGAATGGCTTCAAATACTGCCACAATGACTAGAAAGATCCCCAGCACGTGCAGCGTATCCACACTTTGCTGCACAATCACCCGGTCAATAATCACCTGGATCATCAGGGGATTAGCCAGACTAAAAATCTGGTAGAAGAACGAGGCTACCAGCACCTCCACCAGGATCCACTTGTACTTTTGTAGGGACGGCACAAACCAAGACAGACCAAATCGCTGCTGGGGAGTTTGGGCCGTTGTTTCTAGCAGCAGGATTTCTCCTTCGGGTCCCCAGATTTCTTCAAATGCTTCAGGAGAATGACGCACCAGCCCCTTATCAGTGGGACAGCCGATCACATATTTCTTGGCCGATGTTTCATAAATGACGGCATAGCTGTCGCGCCATTTGATCAAAGCCAGCTTTGGCAGACGGCTGATGGCATTGGCTGGGACCTTAGCCAGCTGAGGCTTAAGCCCCAGCATGTCAGCTACGGCCCCACAGGAGGCTAATGAAACCTGCCCCAACCGAGCGTTTTGGTTGGTCAGGACCCGCCGAACCACATCCCGCTTAAAGGGCATGCCAAAATGCTTGGCCAGCATTTCAAAACAGGCCACCAGTGCGTCCATTTCGCCCCGCGCCCGGATGTGGGGGAAGTCTTGATTGCTGAGTTCTGTATCTAGCTCGAAATCCTTGGGCAGCGCATCGGCATAGGGGATATCGACGGCGGCCCCATTAGCATCACTCCAGGGATCGTCATTGAGAACTTCGGCTGCTTTATTCTCAACCTGAGCCGCAATCACTTGGGCTGGAATACCCACCAGACGCGCACCGCCCGCTCCTAGGACTTCTGTAGAGGCCATGGTGGGGCTGAGCTGACCGCCCTGCTCGTGGAAGGCAACATTGCCACGGCTGATAAACCACAGCCGCTGGCTATCGAGATCGCTATATTTTAGCTGTCCGGCAGGGACTTCTTTAACCGCGATCCCAGCCTGTTGGATCGTTTCAGTCAGTTCAGCAATATCACCAACGTTGTGGGCCTGTTTTTCGAAGTAGTTGCTAACTAGTTCAAACAGCTCTGCTAGATAGCAGTGATTTTGAATAGCGCTAGCAAAGTTGGGATGGCTAGAAACCAGCTGCTTGATTGCCTGTACCGGAATGGCTACCGCGACGATTTCGGTGGATGCGATCGCACTTTCACAGGCTACTCCCCTAGCCGGACCCGCCAGACCCAAAATATCCCCAGGTCCCAGCAGCCTGAGGGTAATAGGACTTTTGGTATAGGGATCGTAGCCCAGCAGTCGTACCTGCCCTTCTTTAATCAAAACCACCTGGTGGGGCATCGTTTCACGCCTGAGAATAGGCTGTCCCATGCGGTAGCGCAGCAGCTGGCCCTTTTCAGCCAGTGTCTGCAGCGCCTCTGCCGGCAAGCGGTTGAACGGTTCTAACTCGTTCAGCTGTTGATGTATAGGATTTACGGTATATGTCATAGGTTGTGCGAACTATACGCTCGACTGACGTTTCAAGGCAAAAGAGGCTGTACATCGGTAGCCTGGGCAGTTTCATTCAGCCAGGTCTTAAATAGTTCATCTATCAAGCGCTGACGCATCGCATCATCAAACTGTGCAGGGACAAATTTTTCTAAACGGGTGATCACATACCATTCACCAATAGGTGTGGGAGACCACAGCTGTCCCGGCTGGCTTACAGACAGCATTTTGCCAATCATCGGGTGGGGAACACTCAGCTCAACAGGACCGATCAAACCACCCGTTTGAGCTTCTTGACCTTCCGAATAGCGTCGAGCTAAGTCGGTAAATGACCCGCCATCGTCATTAAGACGAAAATAAAGTTCCTGGGCCAGGCTGGGATCTTTAGTTCTAATCAGGGAGTACAGCACCCGGTCTAACTTAACTTTGCGCTCTAAAAAGTAAGATTCCGCCTGATTGCCCCAAGTATCTTCTTTAAATTTTGCAATTTTGGCATCCCGTAGAGCCATCATGTACATTTGCTCCTGGGTCAGATTGCGCTGGGTTTGCCACATCTGCTGCTGCTCTTCAGACACCAAATTACGCTGCAGACAAAACCGCTTATAGGCATCTTCAGGATCATAGGTGACAGATTCAATCGCATGATCGATCACCACCTCCTGCACCAGCCTGGGCAGCAGCTGATGCTGCTGTAGCTGCTCTAACAACGCCCGAATATCAAGCTCCGAATCACCAATCTTTAAGACTGCTGTCATGATCAAAACCCTGACTGAGTAAGCACTGTAGCTTTTTCCTTAAAAGTCTGAAGTAAGAAATAGTAACGAGTAAAGTTAGAGACCTAAAAATATTTAGTCCGCTTCGTTAAAGAACGTTAATCAGAGCAAAAACCAAGAAAGTCATAATCTCCCAATGTCCTTTAAGCCCAAAATATCAGAGAAAAATCATCATGCCCGTGATTTTATAGGTTTGAAATAATTTTATTGATTGATCAAACACACGACGGACTAAGCTTTCCCATTAGACTCACATACCCAACAAGTTTTTTAGATGAATGATGGATGGCAGACGGTTTTATTTGCATGGCTTATGAAGTTATGACCAGTAATGGACCCCAAAAGTCAGGGAATTTAACTAGTCCTTCATAAATAGACGGTCGATTCCGGTCGTTTTTCCGTACGTTGTGTCGTTTCAGCAATAGCGGGCATATTTGGGTAGTTTTAGGGTTACATACACCAGAGTCGCCATTTTCTTAGGGCACGCTTTTGTTTTTTGGGCGTCTTAGCTAGATGAAGGCTCTGTGTACATAGGTCCGTCAGACCCATACCGTTTAGAGTGTCTGTCTTAAAGGGTCTGACAGGGGGCTGAGGCCAAGCGGTGGGGGTATTTCTCTACTGTTCAAGAGCCCTTCTGGGGTCTCGTTAAAAATCAGCGATCGCTGATTTAGGGGATTAGGCCCATCTGTAACCGCAGGGTCCTTGACAGCCAGAGTCATCCCGAGAATCTGCAGTGCCAAAAATCTATTACGTCCAAACCAACTGACTTAACTATGCAACAGCAGCAAGATAGAGTTCTTCTCAAGATCACCTTGGCCGGTCTCGGTTTGATTGCAGGCATTTTTGGACTAGTCGCATGGCTAGTAGATGGGGGAACTTTTTCTGAGCCCGCACTCCGTTCTGAGAATGATAGCCCTGACAGTAGCCTCAGTAGCGTCGCGACGGTCTCAGAAGACCAGATTGACGGTATCCAGGACGTCCCCAAAGGCTTGTTTAACTACGGAGGTAGTACTACCTGGATTCCTGTTCATAAACCGGTCAATGAGGCCATTACCCGCGCATTTCCTGATTTCCAATTACGATATACGCTGCCGCCAAACGGGGCTCCGGGCTCCGGAACCGGGGTTGAAATGCTGTTAGATGGTCAGCTATCGTTTTCAGAATCTTCGCGTCCGCTGAAGCCTAGCGAATATGATACGGCGCAGCAGCGGGGCTTCACCCTAGAGCAGGTACCGGCAGCCCTTGATGGGATCGCCTTGGCAGTGCATCCCGATTTAGACATACCCGGTTTATCCGTTGACCAGCTCCAGGCAATTTATACGGGTGTCGTCACAAACTGGTCAGAACTAGGCGGCCCCGATCTACCGATTACCGCCTATAGTCGCCCCCCAGAAGCCGCTGGAACTGCAGAATATTTTTTGGATTCGATCATTGATGCAGAGACTTACGGCGCAAACGTTATCTTTGTTAAGGACACCACTACCGGGATCCGACAGGTACTGGCAGAGCGAGGCGGTATTTACTACGCCTCAGCCCCCGAAATTGTTAATCAATGCTCAATCTATGCGCTCCCAATCGCCTCTCAGGAGCAGCCCGATACTTTTGTACCGCCGTTTGCAGAGCCGTGGAAAGCAGGACAAGCCTGTATCAATCAGCCTAATGTGATCAATAAAGTTGCGTTTCGTGAGGGAGCCTATCCCCTAACCCGGCGGCTGTTTGTCATTGTCAAGGCAGACGGATCCAGGGATGAGACAGCGGGGCGAGCCTATGTCAACATGCTTCTGTCAGATGAAGGACAAGCTTTGCTTGAAGAGGCCGAATTTATCAGTATTCGTTAGGACAAATTCCCACTAAGATTTTTAGTGAGAGCATGGGGATTTTGAACGACCGCGAATGCAGCGCATTACCATTGACCCAACCCAGTGTGTGGCCGACACGCTTCGTCTGAGTGATGAACAGGTTCACTACCTACAGCGAGTCCTACGGCTAAAGTCAGGCGACCTGTTTATCGCCCAGGATGGGGAAGGGCAGCAGTGGCAAAGTCAGCTCATGACGGAGGGCTATGCCCAGATTCTTACCAAGCTGGCCACGCCGCAGCGGCCAGCGACCCTAGAACTGGTGGCCGCACTCCCTAAAACCGGCTTCGACGATGTGGTACGTCAGGCGACAGAACTGGGTGTCACTCATATTCAGCCTTTGCTTAGCAAGCGGACTCTGCTCAACCCCAGCCCTAAGAAGTTGGTACGCTGGCAGCGTATTGCGCAAGAAGCCTCCGAGCAGTGCGAACGGACCTATGTTCCAAAAATCACACCACCCATAGGTTTTAGTCACTGGCTCAAGGGTAAGCCAGCACGGATAGGGAACTATTTCTGCGTTGCTCGGGTCAATGCACCTGGGCTATTACCTTGTGTACAAACACTTCTGAGCGATTCTCCTCAGCAATCGCTTCAGGTGGTGATTGGCCCAGAAGGGGGCTGGACACCTGGGGAAATCACGGATGCGATCGCACATGGCTATCAAGAGACCTCTCTTGGTTCCGGAATATTACGTGCAACAACGGCTTCGCTTACCGCATTGGCGATTATATCGTCAGTCAAAGAACAGTTGTTGTAAACAATTTTCGCGTATTTGTTCGGATGGCCGTACGATCCAATCTTGATTAAGTTAAAGAAAATATAAAGATTAAGGCAACAAAATGGTTACCTGAACTTTTCTAAAAAGGTTGCGCATTTATTATCACCCTACAGTAGCAGCTATTAAAAACAACGTGAAGACAATATATCTGCTGTCGAAACCAGCTCATATCTAAGCGGTAGAACTTATACCCCTGAAAAGAGTTTTGAGAGACAACAGTTGCTATAAACAAATCTCGCGTATTTGTCCGGATGGCCATCAGATTTCGCTTTGGCTAGGTTAAAAACAGTTGATTCAGTTGGGCGCGCTTAGCTGAATTTGGATATTTAGGTTTAGTGTTTATTAATCGATCACCATGCACAGTTCAACTAATCAAGACCACGTATTTTCAGGGTTTCACGCATTATCGGAACCAATTCGCATCCAGGTACTAGAGCTTTTACGCGAAGGAGAGTTCTGCGTTGGCGATATGTGTGAGCGTTTAAGTATTGCTCAATCAAAACTCTCTTTTCATTTAAAGACGCTTAAGCAAGCCGGGCTAGTAACCGCTCGACAGCAGGGGCGTTGGATGTACTATAGTCTTAACCCTGAGCAATTTAATATTTTGGAGTCTTATCTCTCTAACTATTAGCCCACTGCGTTAATTGCCTATCGAAAACAGCAGTGTATCTGAGAGATAATTGACGGTTAATATGCTCTAAAATGACCAGTCAAATCGAGCCAAATACAGCGTTCTCTGTCCCATAGGAAACACTCAATAATAGGCGCTGTAACAGTCGTTAACAATTCTGGTTATATTGCTTCGACCAATAACACCGCATCCTCAGTGAGGATGCGGTGTTATTCGCTTTGTCAGCTCGGAGGCTATGGCTTAAGCTGAGTTGCATCAAGGTTTTCTATGGCATTCTGGGCGAGCTGGTTGACCGTATAGCGGGCCTAGTGGCTCCCCGGACCAGATTTTGCTCTGACGTTACGGAAACAGCTAGCGGGTCTGAAATACGCTGAGGCTAAAGGTATAGATATAACCTGCCAAGAACAGAAGCAAAAATGGTAGGGAAAGATAGTGATGATTAATTAGCGCGATCGCAAGTGTTAAGACCAGATAGACTATCATAGCGAGTTCTAGATAAGGCACCCAGCTTTTAGCAGCTCGGTACTTTTTATCAATCCAGCTCTCGGTGGTACCAATTACCCCATGTTTTGGCGTCCGAATAAAATCTCTGTTATTGCGCAGTAGACCATCACAGACGGCGAGGGACTGATTAATACTCAGACCAATACCCACACCCATCAGCAGCAGTAGATTCCGCAACAGAGTCCACGATAGCCAATTCTCCTGAGGCTGACGCTGAGCAACCAAATAAAAGCTGATCAAACTGAGACTCGTAATCAGTGATAGCGGTCCGTAGAAAAAGAGCGTATATCGCCAGCCATAGGGCATCACATAAATTTGATAGGGCAGCGACAGCAGCAACAGCAGCAGCATGAGCAAGTAGTTAAAGTTGTTAGTCAGATGAAAAAATGCTTCAACTTTGATATATGTTGGCAGACTAACCCTGAGAAGAGACGGCAGTAGCAGCTTGGCTACCTGACTAGAGCCCTTGGCCCAACGAAACTGTTGCGATTTAAATGAATTCATCTCCATAGGTAGCTCTGCAGGAACTTTGATGTGGGGCAAATAAACACACTGCCAGCCCTGCATTTGGGCACGGTAGGACAGGTCCAAATCTTCTGTTACCGTAGAATGTTGCCAGCCGCCTGCATCGGCTATAGCCGCTACCCGCCAAATACCAGCGGTACCGTTAAAGTTAAAAAAACAACCAGTGCGGCTGCGAGACGTTTGCTCAGCAACAAAGTGGCCATCCAGCATCAGCGCCTGCAGCTCTGTCAGGGTGGAATAGCTGCGGTTGAGATGGTCCCAGCGGGCCTGCACCATACCCACCTGCGGGTTTGAAAAATAGTGCACCATCAGCAGCAATGTATCTGGTGGGGGTACAAAATCAGCGTCAAAAATTGCCACCAGTTCTCCACTGGCCAGGGTGAGGCCATGTTCTAAAGCACCGGCCTTAAAGCCCTGACGACAGCATCGACGGATATGATAAATGTTAAACCGCTGTTTGAGCTGTTGTACCTGCTGTCGACATACAGCGTGGGTCTCATCGGTAGAGTCGTCTAATACCTGAATCTCTAGCTTATCCAGTGGATAGTCCAGCTGGGCAATGGCCGTTAATAGCCGCTCAACCACATACATCTCATTGTAGATAGGCAGTTGTACAGTGATAGCTGGCAGATCGTCAGCCGTATATATTTGACTGGGCTGAGGGGAACCGTGGCGATATCGATAAAAGCGCCAAATAATCAGCAGTCTGTGGGCGCTATAAAGAGCAATGATAGAGAGCAGTAGGTCATAGACATCAATAATCAGAATGGGCAAATTCATGTATTGGTGACTGAAACACAGGTACGGCTAGGGCATTATATCTGTCAAAAATTATGAATAGGCAACAATAAGATGAATACCAGATGAGTAGCTGGAAATACCATGGATATTGTCCTGGGACTGCTGATTTCGTTTGTTTGCCTGCTATTAAGCACATTCCATGGGATAGCACTGGGATGGCCGTTGGGGATTGCGATCGCACTTTTTATGCTGATCCACTACCGCCGAGGCTATCCCGCCCACATACTACTCAGATACTGCTGGCAGGGAGCCAAACAATCTTGGCCTGTATTTAGTATTTTGCTGCTGATTGCCGCACTGATGAGTAGCTGGCTCGCTGCCGGTACGGTGCCAGCGCTGGTCTACTACGGCACCCAGCTCAGTCATCCCCAGTACTTTATCCTGTCCGCATTTGTCTTAACCGCCCTCGTCTCCACCTTAATTGGCACCTCATTTGGCGTAGCTGGAACCATGGGTCTGGCTCTAATGATTATGGCTCGCAGTAGCGGTATGCCTCACCTAAATCTGGTGGCCGGTGCCATTATTGCCGGTGCCTATGTGGGCGACCGCTGTTCGCCACTGTCTTCTAGTGCTCATCTCATAGCCGCCATCACTAACACCCATATCTATCAAAATCTCAGACCCATGCTACTCACCTCGTTACTACCCTTGTTGCTGACGGTGATGATTTATGGTGTACTCTCATGGTTTTATCCATTAGCGCATTCTCAGCAGTCAGACATCGGTCAGATGATTGCTGAAACCTTCAATCTTCACGGCATCACGCTGTTGCCGGCACTGCTGGTGCTAGTGCTGGCGGCTGTACGAGTCAATGTAAAACTTACGATTGCCTTAGGCTGGGCCGTCGCCGCCGGATTAGCAATGGGGTTACAGCACTACTCTTCTAGAGACATTCTAGCTTTTACCCTGTGGGGCTTTCGTATAGAAAGCGAGTCTTCCCTCGGACCCATCTTACGCGGGGGCGGTCTATGGCCAATGCTCAACGTGTGCACGGTAGTATTCCTTTCTACCGCACTGTCGGGACTGCTAACCGGCACTCGTAGTCTAGAGCAGGTAGGACGCTGGCTACAGACTGCTCAACAGCAGAGAGGATTGTTTGTCGGCACCACAGCGACCAGTTTGATTTCTGCTGCCTTTGGCTGTACCCAAACCATTGCTATTTTACTGACCCACCAGCTAGTATCTGCTCGCTATGCCCAACAGGCATACAGCAACCAGCAAGTTGCCCTCGATCTAGAAAATACGGCTGTTGTTCTAGCGCCTCTAGTGCCTTGGAATATTGCCGGACTGGTACCGGCTACACTACTAATGACCGGTCCGGGATTTATTCCGTTTGCAGTATATCTCTATCTCGTTCCTCTCTGTAACTGGCTATGGCCGGCTCGGTTAGAAACTGTTTCTAGATCGGTTATCTCACAAGAGTCATTGAATTCCCACAGGGGGTGAGTTTGTCTTAGGAAACAAAATTAGCCGTTGCTGATTTAAGGGATGCACCGATCTGTTAGAAATGCAATGTGTCAGCGTTTTTCAGATAAAAACATCTCGAGGATCGGCAATGCCCAAAATTAATTAGGATTCACTAACAGCGTCCAAACAGGGCAGACACACTACATACTGCCGTTGTGGTGATTAAAGCCGGCATTGGCAGACGGTCTGTCGTAGGCTCCTAGCCGGGTTAGCACCCGACGACAGCCTCTAGAAACCAGCCAGGCAAGTAATAGAGCAGGCACCAAAAAAATAATCGTGGTTAGTCTGGAATAATGTTGCCCTTCTAAGATTCTTGCTTGCCAGGTAATGACCAATCTTGCAGGCCCTGTTTCGGTCGTAACCCAATGCGCAATTAGCGCCATACAAAAGCTTAAGAATCCCAGAGGGAGAAGGCAGCCAAGGTTTTGTAACCAGTCTTTTAATATTGGATGCATGGTTATTCTGGATACAGATCAAGAGAAAATCTGTATCAGTAACGAGCTTTATACCTATAGACTTCTCGATTGATAGTCTAAATCCAGAAAATTTGATGGGTCTGGTTTAGATTGACAGTAGCGATGGGTCAAACGGTATCGTCGACAACTATTGCCTATATTTTTCTAGACGTGAGGTATCAGTTTTAGACGTTGATAGAACTAGACTGTAGCGACTTATTCTCTACAGGGACAGGTTTGTTCACACGGGTGTAAAACTTTGGTGAAGAGAGCTGCACCTTTTGAGGTACTGTCTATCAACAGCTGAAAGCCCGCTCGCTCAACAGATAAGACCTGCTAGGTTACGGACTATGAAGCGATTTATGTCTGTTTTCTTGTGGAGATATTCTGAGGTGACCAATCACTGCTACATAAGCAGACACACCCAGTTCTTTAATTTTTAGCGGCGGCTGATTTTGAAAATGGATCAATTGTCTGACAGTCTCTCTACTGCCAACGTCATCCTACAGATCAGCCGTACTTGTTTTAGAACCTATAAGACAGACTACTGACAGTCTTTTGCATGCTTAACCTAATATCGTTAGACCAGTGCTGCTGACTGCCAGTGGGTAAAAATGTGGGTACCCTGCACCCGAAGACTGTTAGAGTCTAGATCAAAGATCATAGGATCATATTTGGGGTTCGCTGCTTCTAAAACCACGACAGATTCCTGCTGAAAGAAATGTTTAAGGGTCGCTCCTTGTCCCTCAACATAAACCGCCACAATCTCACCGGGCTTAGGACGATAGTCATCGGCTACAGGTCGAATTCCTACATAGGCACCATCAGGAATACCCGCACCCACCATGCTATCTCCTGAAATCTTTAGGACATAGTCATTTTGCTTACGACCGCTGTACTCAATATTGAGACATTCATAAGCGTCAGTAGCGGGCTCATGACAGTAGCCAGCTGCAATTTCACCACGAATGGGTAAGCCCTCTAGCCGGTTAGTGTAGGGCAGTTCAGAAGCATCAAAGTTGACCACCTTAATACTGCGAGATCTACGTTTGCGCCGGGTAATGTACTGGTTATCTTCCAGCCAGTTCAAACTGTTTTGGATGCTGCCTTGAGAACGCTCAGTACCGGCAATAATTTCTCGTACGGTTGGGCTGCTCTGATGTTGATGCCAGTAAGCCTCAATAAAAGTTAGTACCGTTCCGTGGGGTTTACGAACAGCCATGGGTCAGCCTATATAGAACTCATGTATTGTAGTTCAAAGGAACTAAAAGCGTCCAATATTTTTTATGAAAAGCTACTGTTCATACACACAGCCATTAGAGGCGTTTTCGATTTTCAATACACACGGGGAGCAGCTGACAGCCAGCAACTCGCCAGCTCAGATCGGCCAGCTGTTGCATAATGCAAAGCGCACGAACTAGATTTCCGCCCTGGGTCATCAGCATGATTTGTAAAGTAGGATGCCGCTGGATATAAATAATCCCCTCAAAAATTACCGCACGAGGGCTGTAGATCGGCTGATAGTTGACTTTGATCATAGTCATAAATGCCCGTGGATGATGAAGCTGACGCTGCAGTTCCGGACAGGCAAGAGAAAAAGCTGTTGGGGCGTCGTTGCGTTGAAACGCCTGCAGCTGTCGTTCGACAACAGTACGAATCGCTAATTCATCCTGGGGGGTCAAATTCTTTTTATACACAGTTGTTTTATACGACTTCTGAGGTGATTTATGCGGCCATCTGAGTGATGCTCATTTACAAAAGATCCCCATCAGTTAAACAGAATTTGCTTCTGTTATCAGGATATTTCATTGTCAAGCTTGGGTGAGGATTCTGGTATCTTGTCCCTCAAAGCAATCTGTTGCGAGAGATGTATTGGACAAACATCAGTTCCCGTACCATTATTGAGACACAACCTAACGCACCGACGGTTCCCGCCCATGATGTCTTTATCAAGAGGCTGCAGCGGAGATAACGCAGTAAGATAACGGATGGCTGCTACTGCGCAGAGTCAGAAGTTAGCCCTTGATGTTTGGGGCAAGATCTATGGCTGCTATTGATGTTCAAAATTTGACTAAGGTATATCCAGTCGCCATTAAGCAGCCAGGGTTAACAGGAACACTGCGTCATTTTTTTCAGCGTCAGTATCGTCAAGTTAAAGCCGTTGACAATGTTTCTTTTACGGTAGAACCCGGTGAAGTCGTTGGTTTTTTGGGTCCAAATGGAGCGGGGAAAACGACAACTTTAAAGATGCTGACCGGACTGATCTATCCATCTACAGGACAGGTGAGCGTGGCTGGGCATACCCCGTTTCAGCGCCAACGTTCTTTTTTGGAGCAAATCACTCTGGTGATGGGTCAAAAGCAGCAGTTGATTTGGGATTTACCCACATTGGATTCACTGCGGATTAATGGGGCTATTTACGACCTGTCTGCTCAGGAGCTAAGGCATCGCATCCATGAGCTAGCTGAAATGCTGGATCTAACTGAAAAGCTGACTCAGCCGGTGCGCAAGCTGTCCCTTGGAGAGCGGATGAAAGCAGAAATGCTGGCGGCACTGCTGCACCGGCCCAGAGTTCTGTTTTTGGATGAGCCAACCCTGGGACTGGATGTGAACGCTCAGATGGCGGTCCGAAAGTTTCTTCAGACCTATAATCAGCGCTACCAGGCCACTATTGTGCTGACCAGTCACTATATGGCCGATATCACTGCGCTTTGCGATCGCGTCCTACTGATTTATCAAGGGCAGTTGATTTATGACGGGTCTCTAAACGAGCTGGTAGAACAATTTGCTCCCTACCGTGAGGTAACCGCTGAACTAGCGCAAGAAGTTCCCGCTGAAGACTTAGCCACCTATGGTGAAATCCAGTCTATTGATGGTTGTAAAGTTGTGTTGCTAGTACGTCGAGAAGCACTGACTACTACGGTCTCCCAGGCTCTATCACAGCTGCCTGTTCACGATCTAACCGTCACCGATCCTCCCATCGAGAACATCATTGGTCGCGTCTTTGATGCTGGTGTCGTCTAGAAAGAAGCAACAACCTTTTTTGGGGGGCAAGACCACTCACGGCTGTCACCCCTCAAAAGTTGTTCTTTTGATCGTTAATCACTTGTACCGATAAACGGTGTTCCCCAAAACTTCCAATTTTCCTTGTTAAAGGGTGAACGCCATCGGTGAATTAGGGTCGATTCTACCGTTTGTCGGAGGCGGCGATCGGTCGGAGCATGACGCCAAAACGCTATCCCCAGCTGACTTTCAAGATTATTTCGATAGTGGGCCTGGCGGTAGTTCATCAAATATCGTTTGCAATCGTGTTCCCCTTTCCAACGCTGGTTTGACTTGACCGTTTCACCAACGTACAACAGCAGTTCGCTCTGATAGTCAATTACAAAATACAGGGCGGCCACACCTACATCACTAAATTGCCAGCGCCAAAACTCCGTATTTTGCTGCGGTATTGTAAAGGGGTCAAGGTTATCCGTAGGATCGCCCGCCTGTTCAAACAATGAAGCCTGCTGCATCGTAGGAGCCGTTTTTACGGACGTTTGAAAGGTAGCAACCTTACGTTTCCAAGTCACGATCTCACGATGATTGAGCGTCGACTGTGGCGGTAAATTCTCAAATCGAGACTGGCTAACAGCCTGTTGAGCCTCACCGCTGAGCAAGGATATTTGTTTTCGCGTACTCATCGAAGACTCCCGTCTTAGCGCTAAATGTGGAGTAGTCATCGTCCTAAGGAACGATAATACCCCTCTATCTAGCATCAAGAATACCTGCTTTACAGATGTCAACGCAGCGTACAAAACAAGTTTTGTCTGGAATTTAGATTTAGCCCTTGTAAGTATGAATATTCTCAGCCCGGAATCATGTTCTAAGTGATGACACTCCCTGGGGAGTGATGTAAAAGTCACTTGAATTATGAAGAAAATAACCGAGCCTGAGGTCTAGTTTGTATTGATTCTGTGGACACTACGCTTTCTTGGTCTAGATTGTGTTGCTGTTTCCTTAAAATTAACTGCAAGCAGAGGGCGGCTACCGCATAAACGCTGAGTTTGGCTAGTAGCTAGAATTAGCAGTATTAGTGACTGCTTACGATTTGCTCGCTAAGCTGACGAAGCCAACATATATAGATGGATAGATAGATAACCCGTCTGGTGGGACTTCTGGGCAACTTAAGGTTGCCGATTTTCTGACAGTCTGTTGTAAATATTGCTATTAGATTTATGGTCGATAGTATTAAGACGTCTTCTCCTGCGTCAGCCCTGGTCCAATCGGAGTATCAAACGATACAGCTGCCCGTAAGTGTAGCTGTAGTAGAAGCGACAGCATTTAAAAAACAGTGCCAAACTCTTTTTGCTGAGAATTCTGATCTATCTGAGCTGGTTTTAGATTTTTCAGAAACTCGGTTTATCGACAGTAGTGGTATTGGTGCCCTGGCGATTTGCCATCGCTTGAGTGTTGCTAACGGTGCCAAACTGCGGCTGGTCAATGTGCCACCTCAGGTCATGATGGTGCTGTCTCTGACCGAGCTAGATAAGGTGTTTGACATTACCTTAGCCGCTCCTGATACGTCTAGAGCCGAGGATCAGATCCTGCCTGAAACTCACCCATCGGTGAATTCAAAGGCAAAACGGGCCCTTGACATTGCGGGAGGTTTAGTAGGACTACTTTTAACCGCTCTGGTTTATGTGCCAGTGGCTATTATCATCAAGCTAGATGATGGCGGTCCAGTGTTCTTTGCCCAAACTCGCTGCTCTTGGTTAGGACGCCGTTTTCGAATCTGGAAGTTTCGCTCAATGGTGGCAGATGCCGAAGCTCGTAAAAGTGAGGTGGCAAACCAAGTAGAGGGACCTCTGTTTAAGAACGAAAACGACCCTCGTATTACTAAAATTGGTGCATTCCTGCGTAAGACTAGCCTGGATGAGTTTCCCCAATTTTGGAACGTACTTAAGGGGGATATGAGTCTAGTAGGGACCCGTCCGCCCACGCCTGATGAAATCGATCAGTATGAGGTGGGTGCATGGCAACGTCTCAACGTAAAGCCGGGTATGACTGGAGAGTGGCAGGTTAACGGGCGCTCTAGCATCACCAAGTTTGAAGATGTCATCAAGCTAGACCTGCGCTACCAAGAGAACTGGAGCTTTTTCTATGATATTAAGCTCATCGTTAGAACAGTCCTGGTGCTCTTTAGTAAAGATTCCGGCGCTCACTAAGCGCTCATTGATAGCAAAACGATAAGAACTCAGGATATAAGACATTGGCATTGCTGAGCCTCAAGATGATTTTAGCTTCGAGGACAACTCAGATAGCTGCAGATCGTAACCTTCCATAAATCAGCAATTGCAAGACATCAAAGGGTGATGACTCCGGGTCTCACCCTTTTCTATTGTTCAGCGCGGAGCTGCTATCGACCTAGCCAACGTCTACCTGGCTAGTATCAACAGCTGTGGCTCCTTCAACATCCTTCGCGACAGCAACCATCTTATCGAGAATAGCCTGACTGGGTACTTTCCCCTTGAGGACAACCTTGCTGCTAAGCTGAGCTACCCAGAGGGTTTCGACATCATCGAGATCAGAATCTTCGTCAAAGGCCAAGGTAACGCGCTTGGCTAGACCACTTTCGTCAAATTCCCCCGTTAGTCCTACTTTGTAGTCGGGAATATCGTCTTCTGCAGGAGCTGACGTAGTGTTGGTAGCGGCCGCTGTCGGAGAAGGAGCGGTCTTTTTGGCGCTAGTGCGACGACCCGCTTTGGTGCTAGCACCTGCAGGCTTGTCTTGTTTGAAAATACGACTTAGAAAACCCATGAAAACTTCCTATGCGAACACCACAAATAGGGCAATTGCCTCAGACAGCACTATACCGGTCACATTTTGATTCCATCTATATCTTCAGGAACAAATAACTTTAACGGCGTATTTTTCTGCGCTAGATTACAGATTTTTTTGAGCGTCTAATTAACTGCAATACGTAAATATCGAATTAGGTGCTGAAGGAACTTGCTATAGTCTGGACGCGGATATGTTTTCAGCAGGGCGAAGCATGGTGAAAGACAGGCTGCAATCGTTGGCAAATCGCTATTTTGGTGGGCGGCGAGTATCCCCCATGGCGCTAAAATACATTCGCGATAGCCTGATGGATGATTCGGAGCTAAATCGTGACTATGTGGTCATGACCATTGGGGCCTGTATTATCGCCACGCTGGGTCTGCTATCCAATAGTGCAGCAGTGATTATTGGAGCAATGCTGGTAGCACCGCTGATGTTACCCATTCGGGGCATGGCCTTTGGTTTTTTGGAAGGCGATATTGAGCTGATCAAAGAAGGAGCTAAGGCATTAGGAGTTGGTACAGTGGTTGCGATCGCACTGTCCACCGCTCTCGGACTGATGCTGGGTCTTTCGGAATATGGCTCAGAGGTATGGGCACGCTCAGAACCCACGCTGCTGGATCTAGGCATTGCGATCACCGCAGGCGGTATCAGCGGATTTGCTAAGGTACAGCCAAAGATATCGAATACGCAATCGGGAACTGCGATCGCAGTTGCCCTGATGCCACCAGTTTGTGTTATCGGCCTCGGTCTGGCCCAAGGCAAAATGGCCCTAAGTGAAGGAGCCGCCTTACTGTATTTGACCAACCTTATCGGCATTACCTTAGCCTGCATGTTGGCCTTCTGGCTCACGGGCTATGCCCATTTTCAAACGGCTCGTAAATCACTGCGGTTTGCCCTGCTCTTTACCGCAGCCTTGGTTGTGCCCCTAGCCATTAGCTTAGTGGAACTCGTCCGGCAAAATCGAGCTGAAGACAGCGTCCGCGACGCATTAGTCAACGGCACCGTCACATTTACCCGGTTAGAACTGATTGATAGCAATATCAACTGGCTAGCAAGCCCGCCAGAGGTGAGGCTTACGGTTTACAGTGTGGAACCGGTTACGCCCTTCCAAGTAGGGCTACTTGAGGACTATGTCGCGACTCGCATGAGACGTCCATTTAAGCTAATTTTTGAAGTCAGCGAAGTCCAAGAAGTTACACGCGAAGAAGTACAGCCTGCCAGTAGTGAGCCTGTCAGCGAAGAGTAGGCCGGTTAGGGATATTCATCTAGCTAATCTTTAACCAATACGCAACAGCCAACTAGTAAACAGTTGGATAGGATAGGACTAGATCATTTTTATCCAGCAGGAACTCAGGGCGATAGATTTTATAAGAGCCAAAATTGTATCTGCACAGGTGTTCCATGCCTGCACAGTAAAAATCAGAGCATAATCAAATTATCATTCCTAATTCAGTGAGAAAATTGTTGAAAGGTCGCCAATTGTACGGATATCTTTTGACGATCTATGAATCTAATTTAAACATCAGTAGCTGTCAGCAATACGGATATCAGCATCATTTTTAGGACTAGCTTCAATGCCTTCAAAAAAAGAACTGCAAACTGTACTTAAAGAAAAATACGGTATTAATAAAAATATTAGTCAGTCTTTAGCCACAGCAGACTGTGAGCAGCTATTGGCTACGCTTCAACGGGAGCCTAGCACAGTCAAACTAGTCGAGTCGTTTGCCGAGAAAAACACCGATCTAGGACAGCGAAATCAATATTTTGGTCGCCTGCGAAATAACGCTGAAAAGAAGTTTCAAACGCTGAAATTGGAATATGAGCAGTTTGAAGATCAGATCACAGCCATGGAGCAGGCTAAACAGAAATTAGCTAATCGTATACAAACAATTACGAAAGAAACCCGAGTATTGGAAGCAGAGAGAAAACGTTTATCTGCTGAAAAGCAGCATCTAGCTTCTAAAGTTCAAACATTGGCCACTCATAATGATGAGCTAGTCGACGCTAATACACAGCTCAAGAAAGACAATAAAGAACTCAAAAACGTAGTTGACCAGATCCGGCTACGACTGGCACGAGATACCAAAATGCTGCTCCAGTACGAAGATAGCGAAATTCGTAAGGCTATGATCCGCCTATTTCGCTGGACGCTAGGTTAAAGGTAGACACCATGGCATCTAAAAAACGCATCTTTAGCGGCATGAGCTACCGCGACGTACAGCGCTCTAATTCTAACCGACGTAGTGATCTCCCTAAAAAAGAACAGATTTGGTTAAAAGAGAATGGATACAAGAATGTTGGCTGGGATAACGTCATCAAACTCTATCAAAAGTTAAACGAGCTAATGCTTCAGTCTGATGCCAACGAAGATACGCTTGAAGAGCTTTTTCTCAAGGCCGACCGAATTGGCAACAAATATCAAACCCCAGCAGAGATTAGAGAATTTAATCAAAAGCTATCCGTTGCCGTTAACGATGTTGCTGAGGAAATTGATCGGCAGTTTCCAGAGACAGAAATAGAGTTTGTTGACTATAGCAAAGCACCCAAAAATCAGTCTTCTATTAAACGCAAACGTCGCTAAAACTCTTCTGTAACCAACCATGGCTAATGATGACAAAACCCTTCAAGAACTCTTTAAATTAGCTGATAAAGTTGGCAGAAAGCGCTATCACAGACTCACTAGCCAGGATTTTGAAGACTATCGAAAGTATGATCATTGGCGATACGTAAACGGTGATGGTGAATGCGGTACAACGCTTAAGAGTAAACAGTGGATTAGAGATAATTCAGATTGGAACTGTCCTGTTTGCGGTCAGCGGTTTAGCGATCGTGATGGCCGCACTATTGATCACAAGCTCCCTCGGGCACAGTATCCTTGGCTATCACTGAACTTCCAAAATCTCTGGGTGATCTGTCGGGTTTGTAATCAGGAGAAAGGCGAACGTCACTGGTATGAGTACGAACATTATATGTTTCTCAACCATCCTGATCGATATCGGGATATAACCCTGTTTCGTCCACGCCAGCTGCTTAAAACCTTATAGTCTTGAAGGTGGCTAAATTAAGAAAGCTAGAATCTTAGAACGCGTTCAGGGAAATACAGCGATGACAACCACCCTACTCATCCAAGCAGAAAAAGCCTCCTTTGCTCCTATCTGTCCTGATTTTGTGATTGAACTATGCTCAGCTAACGACACCCTGAATGGGTTAACGACCAAAATCAGGAATCTATGGAAAATGGCGTATTAATGGGCTGGTTAATTGACCGCAAGCAGCGAGCTGTTCACGTCTATCGCCCCAATCAAGTTCCTCAGATACTTGAAAATCCTGATAGCGTAAGCGGCGATCCTGAACTGCCTGGGTTTACATTGCCTATGGCTAACGTTTGGTAAGTATCGAGGTGAGCGGAAAAGTCATCTCGGTATATTGCTGTCTACTCTTCTGAGTTTGGGCGGATATTTTCGGTTGGCAAAGGTTTGACACGTCGACCTTTAGGCAGTTCAACAAAAATTTTGTAGCTGAGGCTGCGTTCGTCTTGAACGTGGGTGGTCACACCGATGCTCTTGATGGCTGAAAATAGGGCCCCCTCGGGTAGTGGCGGAAAAGGCAGCGTGCCCTGCAGTTCTCCTAAGCGAGCAACATCGACAAAGAAGTAACCGCTGCTATCCTGGGGAGACCTGTCTAGGAGGGTTTGAAATGCACGGTTGGATCGAAAAGAGGGGTTAGGGCGCGGTGTGATCGCATCGAGCACCTCAGAGCCCATACCAAAGAATGTCACATCGTTGTCTAGCCAGCCATATCCCATGGAGATCCCACCATAAAAGGACACCAGCTGATTAACCGGTTGAGAATTCACCTCTTTAGTCTCGACTTCAAAGCGAAAGCGGCTGGTCAATACCTCATTTAGCTGCATCCAGGTTGCCATTGCCGCTTCGCGGTCGGTGACTTCGGCGACCAAGGCCAGTTCACCTGTCGGTAGCGGTGACGCATCAGACGGTGGCAGCAGCCCCATGGCAAACTCGCCAGAAAGCCAAGGTAAAATATCGTTGTTCAGGTCCAGACCGGTTTGGGTTTTAAGCCCCTTAGACAGAGAATTGACAGAGACTGGCAGGATAGCATTGAGCTGCTCGGCTTCACTCAAAGCCTGCCACACAGGACCGATACTGCTGGTAGACACCATCAAAACCGTAGACTCAGGTAGCCGCTGCGACATCGTCGAACGAGAATTCTTGAGATCTCGATATACGGGTTGGTCTTCGGGCCCTAGCCAGGTGACGGCGTCAATAGTGAGTCCGTTGGGCAACAGGTCGGCGGCGGCCACTACACCATTAATTCCGGGTAGGGTATCTTTACCACTCAACGCGTTCGCCGCAGTTGGAGCATTGATATATATCTGGGCCGGGGCCGAGGACAAGTCTATATGCCTAAAAGCCCGACGATAGGCTTCGTTGCTGGCCATTGAGGTGCTCGCATCCAAACTATTGTCAATTATGGCTTCTACCCCCTGGGGTCCCGACGCAACGACCAGCCATTGGCTCCCCAACACCGTTGTTTCATAGGTTTCACCACTGGTCGCCGTCACTGACTGGATTGCCACGTCCTTGTAGTTGCGACCCACCCAACTAATGCCGTCCTGGGGTTCTGAGAGCAGGTCTTGCGCTTTTAATGGCTCGGCGATGGGAGCTACCATCACGAGTTCCATGCTCTCTTCTTGGCCGCTGGCCTTGGGTAAAAATGCAATGGTGACCTGATCGCCGATCCACGGTTCAATGTCTGTTCTAAAGCGATAGCCGTTGGCGCTAATGATGCGATCTCGCCAGGTAACAAGCCACCGGTCTAGAAGCTTCTGAGACTCCGGCGACCCTAGCTGTCGTAATCGAGTCCACTGATTCTCATCTGTGGTCAATGTCAGAGCGATCAGAGCATCGTCTGGGATCAGTTCCATACCTGCTGGAAGCTCAGGGCCAGCGGCCAGACGCTGGCTGATACCAAAGTAAGCGGCGGCTCCACCCAGCACCAGCAAAACAGCTGTGCTGATCGTTACCAGCAGCGGCGGACGTTGCTTGAGGACCATAGATCAAAAACAGGCAAAGAACAAACAGCGCTTTAATCTACCACCGGTTTACTCCATCCGGAGCAATAGTGCGAAGGCATTACCAAGAGCCCCTATATGGAACAACTCTAAACGTTACTAATCAGCGTCATCCTCCACGCTTTTCTTTTTTTGCTGGGCTGTAGATTTGCTTTTGGCTGTCGTTGACTTTTTAGCCCCACCTTTTTTGGCCGTACTAGATTTTTTAGTGGTGGATTTTCGGGTTGTGGACTTCTTAGTCGTTTTTTTAGCGGTTGTTTTCTTTGCCGTCGTTTTTCGGCGGGTGGTCTTCTTCTTGGTAGCAGCCTTCGCTGAAATAATTTCTAGCGCTTCTTCCAAGGTAATATCCTCGACCTTTTTACCCTCCGGTAAAGATGCATTTACCTTTTCATATTTGATATAAGGACCGTAGGGACCGTCATAAATATTAATGGGTTCTTCAGAATCAGGATGCTTGCCTAGCTCGCGCAGAGGTTTTGCGGCTTTGCGGCCCCGACCCCGTTTGGGTTGAGCCAGCAGCTCTAGGGCCCGCTCTAGGGTAATCGCTAGCACATCGTCATCGCCTTTTAGAGACCGATAGTCTTTCCCATCTTTCCCCTGATCGTGGACCACATAGGGGCCAAATCGCCCCAGACTGGCTTTGATCTTGGCGTTGGTTTCTGGATGCATTCCCAGCAAGCGTGGTAAAGAGAGCAGTCCCACTGCCATCTCCAAGTCCACAGACTCACGAGTAACCCCTTTTGGTAGGGATACCTGCTTAGGTTTAGGATTCTCTTCGGTTTTATCCCCCAGACGGACATAGGGACCATAGGGACCAATCAGCGCATAGATGGGTTCACCAGTTTCTGGATGCAGGCCCAGTTTTTCTGGCCCCTCGGTCTTTTGTTTGAGCAGCACCTGGACCTGCTCATCGCTGAGGTCTGCAGGACTAACATCCAATGGGATAGAAGCCCGCACTGTTTCAGCCTCAGCGTCGCTATCCTCGTTGATGGCTTCAATATACGGGCCATACTTACCAATCCGGACCTTGGCACTCAGATCGGACAGATCCACCGTTCGTGCTTCCGCCGGGTCGATCTGACTTTCTCTTTCTTCTACCTGACCCGCCAATCCAGCATCACCGGAGTAAAACTTTTTTAAGTAGGGGAGCCAGTCGGCTTCTCCTGTAGAAATTTCATCCAAGGTACGCTCCATGCGAGCGGTGAATTTGACATCCACCAGGTCTGGAAAATGATTGTCCAACAGCTCAGTAACCGCAAACGCCGTAAAGGTGGGCATCAAACTGTTATTGAGAGGATGCACATAGCCTCGGTCAATGATGGTTCCAATCACTGATGCGTAGGTACTCGGACGACCAATGCCCTCTTTTTCGAGGGTTTTAACCAGAGTAGCTTCGGTATAGCGAGCCGGGGGCTTGGTTTCATGACCGATGGGTTCTAGCTCGGTACAGCTGGGGGTGTCTCCCACCTTCAAAGGCGGCAGCGTTACTTCACGGTCTTCCAACGCCGCATTAGGATCGTCTGAGCCCTCTACGTAGGCTCGGAAAAATCCTGGAAAGTCAATGCGCTTGCCCGTAGCCTTAAAAACCGCATCATCTACTTCAATGCTGACGGTGATGTGGGTTTGACGAGCGTTAGCCATTTGACAGGCTACCGTTCGCTTCCAAATTAGATCGTATAGGCTGCGCTCACGGTCTTTTAGTCCAGTTTCCTGGGGGGTGCGAAAGGTACTGCCGGCAGGTCGGATGGCTTCATGAGCTTCCTGGGCCCCTTTGCTTTTGGTGGCGTACTGACGCGGCTTGGGACTGAGGTACTCCTTCCCATACTTTTGCTCTACACAGGAACGGGCAGCGGTCACTGCCTGCTGAGACAGATTGACCGAATCCGTACGCATGTAGGTAATAAACCCTTTCTCGTATAAAGATTGGGCGGTTCGCATAGTGTCCCGAGCAGACAGCCGCAGCTTGCGGTTGGCCTCTTGCTGCAGGGTAGATGTAGTAAACGGTGGAGCAGGCTTGGGGCTAGAGGGCCGTTCCTCTAGGTTGGCAACGGTCCAAACGCTGGCCTCTAGCCGCTGCTTTAGTTCCTGAGCCTGGGTTTCATCAAGAAGGACCACATTGCGTCCGGCAGCAATTTGCCCTGTGTTTTCATCAAAGTCACTACCGCTGGCCACACGAGTGCCGCCCAGACTGACAAGCTTTGCTTCAAACGGACTCTCGGACTGCTGCAGCGACGCTTTAAGATCCCAGTAGGAGCCCTGCTTAAATGCTCGTCGATCTCGTTCGCGTTCTACTAAAAGCTTGACGGCTACCGACTGTACTCGGCCAGCGGAAAGACCCCAGGCAATTTTTTTCCAGAGCAGAGGTGATAGGGTGTAGCCAACCAAACGGTCTAAAATCCGCCGCGTCTCCTGGGCGCGCACCAGCTGGTCGTCAATGTCGCGACAGCTCTCAAGGGCAGCTTGAATAGCATCTTCGGTAATCTCGTGAAAGACCATCCGCTTGGTTGGCACTTTGGGCTTGAGCAGCTGTAGCAGATGCCAGCTAATGCTTTCTCCCTCACGGTCTTCATCCGTTGCTAGAACCAGCTCATCGGCCTCTTTGAGCGCGTCTTTGAGGGTCTTGACCACCTTCTTCTTATCTTTGGGAACCAGGTAAAGCGGTTCAAAATCAGAGTCAACATTGACTCCCAGCTGCGCCCATTTTTCACCTTTTACGCTGGCTGGAATCTCACTGGCCGATTTGGGTAGATCCCGCACGTGCCCCATTGAGGCTTCCACACGGTAGCCTTTGGGCAAATAATTTCGAATGGTTTTTGCCTTTGTAGGTGACTCAACAATGACAAGAGTGGACATACAGCTGAACTGAAAATAATGGTCGGACTACGTAACTTCGAAATTGCCAGTGCAGAACCGGCGGCCCCGCACTCGATCTAGCAAAACGGTGTAACCGCTTGACCCAAAAATCTGAGTCCTAGAAAGAATGCCCGAGAGGATAGCAATGGCGACGGCTTTTATTGGCTAACTATACATAAGCGCTGCGTCTAGCTCAGAATTTATCAAAGACGACAGTAACCGTAGAGTGCCGAAAGCCGTACCTGCCTGTTTGCAGGGTATCGCTATTGCCTTATATATCGATAGATCGAAATGGAGGATTTCGTCCACCTCTGAAGTCAGATACTTCTCGATTTCGAAGCCTGATAGGGGTTCTAAACTGGCTCTGTACGGTCGATATCAGACTTCTAACGAATCTTTTAATTTAAATTGATTTGGCTGGATTTGGCTGGAGTGAAATTTAGGGACACTGAAAAATCAGCAGCCTCCAAATGTAGCCCACAGAGCTTTTTTCAATCATTCCCATTAAAAACCTAAGGCATATCATCAATTAAAGCCGCATCCTTTATTACAGTAGGGATTTGGACTTTAGATGAGTTGGCTAAAGTGAGTACTACATGTCCCACACATCCGGTTTTTATAGGGGAAATTGATGACGAGTCCTAATCAGATCTAGGAATTTCCCCTGGTGAAGCTCAAGATGAGCGAGAATACTAGGGTAAGATGCCAAATGGAAATACCGCACCACAGCACCAATGGACTTTGCAAGCCTCGCTGCTCAGTTAAACACGGGTAGGATTCTGCCTGAAGCGATTGTCATTTTGACGATTCTCGTAATTTTGGTAGGCGATTTGATTCAAGGGCGGGCGTCATCGCGTTGGGTCCCCTATGTCGCCATTACTGGTTGTTTAGCCGCTGTTGGTGCTTTAGCACTGCAGTGGGATACGGGCGATCCTCTTTCATTTTTTGGTGAATTTAATAGTGATGCGCTGAGCATCGTTTTTAGAGGCATCATCGTGCTGTCAGCAGCGGTAACGGTGCCGATGTCCATCCGCTACGTAGAGCAGTCAGGCACGGCTCTGGCTGAATTTTTAGGAATTTTGCTGACGGCAACTCTAGGGGGCATGTTTCTGTCAGGAGCTGATGAACTTGTTACCATTTTTGTCTCCCTGGAAACGCTCAGTATTTCGTCATATTTGCTGACAGGCTACATGAAGCGAGACCCGCGTTCCAATGAAGCGGCTCTCAAGTATTTGCTGATTGGTGCTGCTAGCTCTGCGATTTTTCTGTACGGCATTTCGCTGCTGTATGGGCTATCGGGTGGGGAAACTCGGTTAAGTGCGATCGCAGCAAATTTGGCAGCTAGCACCGGTGAAAGCTCCATCGGTTTAGTAATTTCCCTGGTATTCGTAATTGCGGGTATCGCCTTTAAGGTGGCGGCCGTTCCCTTTCACCAGTGGACTCCCGACGTGTATGAAGGCTCTCCGACTCCGGTGGTGGCCTTTTTGTCTGTAGGGTCTAAGGCAGCTGGTTTTGCCCTGGCCATTCGGCTGCTGGTCAGTACATTTCCTCTGGTTTCTGACGAATGGCGGTTTGTATTTACCGCGTTGGCGATTTTGAGTATGGTTTTGGGCAATGTGGTGGCCCTGGCTCAAACCAGTATGAAGCGCATGCTGGCCTACTCGTCCATTGGTCAGGCCGGCTTTATGATGATCGGTCTGGTGATTGGCACCGATGCCGGATACGCCAGTATGATTTTCTACCTGATGGTGTATCTGTTTATGAACCTGGGTGGATTTACCTGCGTCATCCTCTTCTCGCTGCGTACCGGCACCGACCAGATCAGTGAATACGCTGGGCTCTATCAAAAAGACCCGCTGCTGACCCTGTGTCTATGTCTGTGTTTGCTGTCCCTGGGGGGGATTCCACCTCTAGCAGGCTTCTTTGGTAAGCTCTATATCTTTTGGGCTGGCTGGCAGGCCGGAGCCTATAACCTGGTTCTGATTGGTCTAATTACCAGCGTCATCTCAATTTACTACTACATCCGAGTCGTCAAGATGATGGTGGTTAAAGAACCCCAGGAGATGTCTGACTCCATCAAAAATTATCCTGCTCCCCAGTGGAATCTGCCGGGAATGCGACCGATTCAAATCAGTCTGGTGATTGCGGTGGTGGCCACCTCGCTGGCTGGCGTACTTTCCAACCCGCTCTTTACCCTGGCTAACGATTCGGTGCTTAAAACGCCTATGCTGCAGGCGGCTAAAATCGAGATTCCCTCTGACAGTGCTGCGCTTGCCACGACAATGCCAGTACAGACCACGGATGGCTCGCTTTAGCGTTTATTAGACGACGGCCTGACTGACAACGATCTGACTATTGTTTGTCTCCTCAGCACCGCTCAGTATCCCGATTTACTGAGCGGTGCGACTCATAGGAAAAATCACGGAGCTACGAATCCGATTATCATCCAACTTCTCTAGAATAAATTCCCCACCTAGTCGAATCATCAGCGACTTACAGATGGCTAAATTTAGACCTGGTGGTCTATCCAGCGGCGAATCCGCTAAGCGATCGCGACGATGCTCTTTTGCTAGAGCCGTGACGATATCATCGTCCACATCCCCATCATCGGTAATTGAAAGCTCAATCCAATGCTGCTCCAAAGGGCGACTCCAGATATCCACGCGTCCTCTAGCTGGAGAACGGCGACAGGCGGCGGCTACCAGCTCGTACATAACAAACTCTATCTTCTGCATTTCGCCCTGTAGCGCCAGATTGCTATCGCAGTGCACCTGAGTCCAGAGCTGTTTCTTTTGCACCTGGGTTTGAACGCGCTTCATCAGGCGGTTGAGCAACGCCACTAGAGCCACCTTACGAGGATCGGAAGCCATGGCCCATCGTTCTCGGCTGGTGAGTCGGAGCAGCTCTTTTTCAATACTGGACAGTCGGTTTTCCACCGCATGGAAATAGGGCTGTTCACCCAGGTTGGGCACCTGTTTCAAATTAGTCAGCTGACGTCGAGATTCTCTAACCTGTCGTCGCACATCATCCATATGATGGTGCTTGTACCAGTTCAGCTCTGTCAGGCGACTCTTTTGGTCATTAAGACGACTGGTCAGCAGCAGATGACGTCGACACCAGGCCAGCTGATGAACCAACATCGCTAGCATACTCATCTGCTGATCAGAGAACCGTCGGTCTCCCTGGTCAGCTAAAACGATTGCTCCACTCAGAGTATGCTCTGGCGATGTTCTCAAGGCGGCCACCAGCAGCTGGGCCTGTCCAGGACACCGTAGCCACTGACGAGTAACATCCGGTAGCTCTTCGTACTCAAGCTGGATGACGCCATCTGTTTGAATTGCCCAGTTAATCAAAGCATCCCCCTCCACCAGAATCGGTGGGGTATCCTGGGCAGCGAATTGCTGATCTCGAATCACTGAAGAGGCCAAACGAGCCTCCTTTTGCCCGTTTTCCCATACAACCAAAGCGACCAAGGGCAGCCGTAGGAGCTGACTAATGTGATGGGTGGCAGACTGTTCTAGCTGAGCCACATCAAAGGTACGCTGCAGATTCCGCAGCCCCCACTGCATGGTTTCGTGCATTTGTGACTGCTGCTGTGCCTGCCGCTGCAGGGACCACTGATGCAGCACCAACCCAATTTGTCGGCCTACGGACTGCAGCAGACCGCGCTCAGTTTCGTTCCAGCGTCGTGTATCGCTGTCGGTCACGAGTAGAATCCCCTCCGGAGTCTTCCCCGGAGAAAGATTACAGGCCATGACGGCCTGCATCTCCATATGTAAAAACTGGGGATGCCATGCCCGCAGCTTTAAATCGTTGCCTAAATTCTCAATACAGATGGGGGCTGCCTGTCGAGATAAAAGCTGCCAGTCGATATCGTGGAGCGATCGCCACATCCCCTGAGTTGGCCGACTACGAGTACCGTGGTGCTGGTAGCTCACCTCAAATCCGCCACATTCCAAATCGGGAATAAGCACCATTAGTCCATCAATCTTTAAGGTGGCGATTAGCTGTTCAGCATATCGAGCCATCACTGACTGCCAGTCGCGATCGCCATGGATACTCTGGGCAATTCCCACTGATAGCTGATGATTGGCTTCTAAACTAGCTACCCGCTCCTGTAAGACCGATGTGGGCATACCTAGACTAACCACCTGAGCCGCAGCGGTCAGATAGCGTCTTTCTGGCACACTCCACTGACGAGGCTGGACCGACTCCACCACTAAAAAACCTAGTAGATCTCCCTGCATCAAGATGGGAGCTATCATCAGCGCAGGCTTATCAAATAACTTTTTTAGGGGGTCCACCACAGTATCTGTGTGGGACGAAACCTGGTCACCGACCACGACCGTATCACCGCAGGAGAGGGCCTGGTAAAACTCTTGATAGCCGCTGGCCGACAGCTGGGTCGGTGCTGACGCCGCATAGGCATGTCGATTGTGACCGCCATTGGATACGCGGTGGTTAAACAAACGCTGCTGAGGTTCAAACCAGTAAGCGCGGGCGCGACTCGCCCCGATAAATCGGTGGGTGGCATCGACAATGGCCTGCAGCCGAGGCTCTAATTCCTCAATGGTTTCTAGCTTGGTCAATAGCTGGAAAAATGGCTGAGACGGACGTTTCTCTGTTTTTATGTAATGGTCTTGCTGATGTCTATGGAGAATGGTTGCCAGTGTAGTGACCAGAATGGCAAATGTCTTTTTGTGGACACCCGATCGAATGGACATACCGCGTCGCCCAGACCCCAGGAGCAAGATACCTAGACAGTCATCTTGACGCTGAATCGGAAAAACAATCGCGTCGTGCAGCTCTAGTCGCTTAGCGATAGCTTTCCATGCACCGGCGCGGTGAGATTCTTGCAAGTCGTAAACCGCTGCTGGTGAGCCTCGCTCGATCACCTGTTGGATGGCGTCATCCGGCTGCAGTTCGACTTTCTGCCATAAAAAAGTTTTGCCGCTGGTCAGAATAGCCGTTTGTGTGGTCAGACTTTGGTCTTCATCATTGTAAAGTCCAATCCATGTCAGCTCGTGGGGAAAAAGCTGCTGCATGTAGTTAGCCATTTCTGCTAGCTGAGCCTCGACTGTTTCCTGTTCCCAAACAGCTTTGAGGACCTGACCCAGATTGGCCAAATGCTGTTCACAAGTCGCTGGAGGTACGGGACTGACCATAAAGACTCAGAGGTTGGCAATAGGAATACTATCTTGATAACTTGGCTGAAATTTAGCCTAATGAAACGTCTAGTACCGATCTTCGGGATGACGTTAGCAGTCAGAAACTGTCAAATAGTAGCGGCTACAGACTGACCCATCCTATAGATCAGCAATTGCTAAAACGTCTTAAATGTAACTCAATCCGGTCTTACTACTGGAGTAGCGTTTGGATTTACAACTGCGATGTCGTGAGTTCCATATTTATATCAGCTATCGTCTCGGCAAGCTGATAACGCTAAACCAAATCCAAATAAAGCCGTAATGTCTTGAGTTGAAAGATATAATCCACAGGACTCTTTGGGAGCATTGTCTGTGCTGCAAGACATTTACAAATTTAGCCTGCTGCCGTTTTTGTTTAAGCACTTCAAAGCCGATCCAGAAACCGTACATCAGCAAACGTTACAGGCACTTGTTTGGTTAGCTCAGTCCCCCACGGCTCCCCCATACTGGAGTCAGCCGGTTAGGCGGTTTGCTCAGGCTTGGTGTGACAATAGCTGTCAGCGTCTCTCACCGCGTCTTAGTCAGCGCCTATGGCATCAGACATTTGCCAATCCGCTCGGGCTGGCCGCTGGATTTGATAAGGATGGAGTGGCGGTTGAAGGCTGGCCGATGATGGGGTTTGGCTTTGCCGAGCTGGGTACCGTCACCGGCTACGCTCAGCCCGGTAATCCTAAACCTCGACTGTTTCGTTTGCCCCAGGATCGGGCTGCCTTAAATCGGATGGGGTTTAATAACCAGGGGGCAGCCGCCCTGGCTGAGCGGCTGCAGGATGTCCCGTTGGCTTCAGACTTTCCCCGGGGGATCAACTTGGGTAAATCTAAGGTAACCCCTTTGGAAAAGGCGGCGGCTGACTACCTGCAAAGCTTTCAGCGGCTACAGGATCTGGGCAGCTACTTTGTTGTAAATGTGTCTTCACCCAATACGCCAGGGTTGCGATCGCTCCAGGCCCGCTCCCAGCTTGAACCCATTCTAGACACGTTACAAACTGCTAATACCCAACAAAAGCCGCTGCTGGTAAAAATTTCACCAGACCTGGCCTGGGAGGACATTGACGATATTTTAGAGCTAGCTCAGCAATACCGGCTGGCGGGGATTATTGCGACAAATACCACCATTGCTAAAGAGCAGTTGGAGACCCAGCATATCCCGACTACCGGCAAACGGGTTACCGAAGAAGCCGGAGGCATTAGCGGCGCCCCGGTACGTCAGCGGGCTACCGACGTGATTCGATATATCTACCAAAAAACCAATGGGCAGCTGACGATTGTGGGTGTGGGCGGTATTTTTACCGCTGACGATGCCTGGGAAAAAATCGCGGCAGGAGCATCACTGCTGCAGGTGTACACCGGCTGGATTTATGAAGGGCCGTGGATGGTTAAAAATGTTTTAGACGGGCTACTTCTAAAACTTGACGAGCACGGTTTTGAGACTATTCAAGAGGCCATCGGATGCGATCGCACGCTGGATCGAGACAGCTCTGTAAGTAGGCTTTAACTATCTGGCTCTATCGGAGACTCACTTACAGAATTTTGTCTAATCCGTATAGCAGGGACTTCAGCGGCAGTACCTTACGAATACTCAACAGCACACCGGGCATAAAGCACACCCGATCCATGGCGTCGTGCCGCAAGGTATAAACCTGACCCGGTGCGCCAAACATAACCTCTTGGTGGGCTACTAGCCCTGGCAAACGCACGCTATGAATATTAATTCCTTCATCGGTCGTACCGCCCCGTGATCCCGACAGCGTTTCAGTTTCCTCTACCTGGGGTGGATTAAACGACGGTTTCACTTCCTGGAGCATTTGTGCGGTTTTAATGGCCGTGCCGCTGGGGGCATCTGCCTTACGGTTGTGGTGCAGCTCAATAATTTCCACATGGTCAAAATACTCAGCTGCCTTTAGTGCCGCCTGCTGCATCAAAATCACCCCAATGGCAAAGTTAGGAATGATCAAACAGCCAGTGCTAGCCTTCTCAGCAAACTCAGCTAGCTCGACGATTTGCTCTGGTGACAGTCCGGTTGTTCCGACAACGGGACGTACACCATAGGCAATGGCGGCTCTGACCTGTTCATAAATTTTGGCCGGGTGGGTGACATCCACCATCACCGCGTTGCCCTCACTCTGAGCCATCACCAGGGTGGCTTCTAAATCATGGGTGACTGGAATTTCTAACGGTCCGCAGCCGGCTATCTCGCCGATATCTTGACCAATGGCATCGGGTTTACGGTCGACGGCACCAACTAGTTTCATATCGTCGGCTGCTGCGATCGCTTTGACAATTTCACGACCCATCCGACCCATCGCACCATTGACCACGACAGGAATTTGCTGGGGCTGATTACTCATAAGAGGATTGGGACGGGAGTACAGTCAGATATCTTACAACCGTAATCAGTTATTTTGGTTGTCTAGTTGTGATCGATTGCCATAGCCCAGCGACACCGGGTAGAAAATCGAAACTAAACCACAAAACTCCCGATAAGCGGGATCTTATCGTTAATAATTAAGGCTGTACGCTGGAGTCGAGGCGGATGCTGGCAAATCTATTGGCCATAGTAGTGGGACTGGGCAGTCTAGGCTTTTATTTATCAGCCTTTATTCTGCCGGAGGTGCATCGTCGATCGGACTTTTTCTGGAGCGGTGTCGGCATGTTCTATGCCGTGGTGCTGTGGTACTGCGCCAGACAAATGAATGGGGCCGTGCTGCTAGGACAGACCGCTGCGGTGGGACTGCTGCTGTGGTTGGGGTATCAAACGCTGCTGCTGCGTCGAGAAACGACACCGTCTGCTCAGCAAACCCCCATCAGACTGTGTAAGTCTGAACGGAGTCGCCCTGTCAGTCGCCCTATCATCAAAGACTACGAATTTGTCGAAGATGGTGTAGAAGATGCCCTAGACCGCGAGCCAGATCCCGATAGCCCGGTTTTAATTCAGTCTGCAGCCGATGAGTTCGCTCCCAAAATTGTGGTGCCCGCGGCCATCTCGAAACCAGCTGCAAAAAAAGAGCCGTCTTCCGACGACAGCCCGGTTTCACCAGAGCCAACGCCAAAACGAGAGAAACCTAATCCCATTGAGGCTGTGGGCGTTTTTGTCGGCTGGCTTAAGGAGATCGCCACCCCCAAAAAGAAAGAGCCAACGCCGATGATTGAGCTACCGCCAAGACCGCCATCTATTCCTAAACCGGATTCTCAGTCAGACGCGACCCCATTATCTGCTAGCACAGACACTAGCAGCCCGCCCGCCACGGCTGCCGGTATTGTCCAGTTGTCTAGTCCAGAAATATTGGATGAGGACGTATCGGCTAGTGCGATCGCAAATCCACCTCCCGACAATGTTTCCGTACCCTCATCAGCGTCATCTGCTCAAGCAGACGAGGAAACCAACTGGCCCGACGACGAATTTTGGGATTAGTAACCATGCCCTCTCCATACACTGGCGGCTGTCAATGCGGTCAAATTCGCTACGAAATTCAAGCAGAGCCCCTAACGCTCTACATCTGTCACTGCCGCGAATGTCAGCGTCAATCTTCGAGTGCTTTTGGCATGTCGATGCCGGTGCCGCGAGATGCTTTTCAGATTCTTAAAGGTACGCCCCAGCGGTGGAGCCGTCCCTCTGCCAGCGGGCGAGCTGTCGCTTGTTTTTTCTGTGGTGCTTGCGGCACTCGCTTATTTCATCAGCCTGCGCGCAATCAAAAGATCACAAATATTAAACCAGGCACATTAGACGACACCAGCTGGCTGCGGCCCGTTGGCAATCTCTGGACATCCAGCGCTCAGCCATGGGTAACACTCAGTAACGATATGCTCAACATTTCGCAACAGCCTACCCATCAAGAGACTGTAGAAATGTACAAGAGATTTGAGAAGAATATGTAAAATATGGCGTTGCTGATCCTCGGAATGATTTTATTTGCCAGATGCTGATGTATAGAAATTCCAATAGACCGACGCATCCTTGAAATCAGCAACGGCTAAAATCTTCTCCCTGACAAAATCTGTCATGCCCCCGTCCCCTAGGCGAACGCAGAGAAATACCCTGTCGATGGTACGAACGCATCGCTGGGTGTCCCTAGCGCCATATCACAAGAAGCGTTCTAACCCGTACAATATTATGAACGGCTGGAGAAAAATACGCATATCAGTGTAATTATTATGTAAGTGGGCTGAATTGCTACATTCACCGTGTTTTTACGGATTATAGTCAAATTATTTGCAAGCACAATTTGACTAATAGGCCCGATTGCCGATAGTGGGATTAATGAGAGTCGAAATAGCCAGCTCAAATATATTTGTTTCTGAACTAGATCAAAAAATACAGCTTGCTAGACAGAAACACCTGACTGGCATTTTGTCGATCAAAGGTGATGGTCACCGATGGCGGTTGTATTTTTTGGCAGGGCAGCTGGTGTGGGCCAGTACGCGTACCCACGCCAAGCGGCGCTGGTGTCGCCAGCTGCTAAAACACCGGCCCGATCTGCTCAAATATGGGTTGAGTGCCTATCCTGACTGGACCTATAGCCGATTGGCTCGCCTAGTCGTCTGCAAAAAGTTTAAGCGTGAAGTCTTCTCAGATATTGTTGCTGGGTGTATCTCAGAAGTATTGTTTGATCTACAGCAGCAGGGAACATTGAGCCTGCAACAGACAGGGCAGGCTTTGACCTATCACATTACGTCTAAGCAAGCCTGTGATTTTCCGTTTATAAATCTGCAGAATGTCCGTATCTGGTCCCAGGCAGAGCGCGAGTGGGAGGATTGGGAACAGACTGAGCTTACCCAAATCAGACCGAATGATGCGCTAGTTATTAACAATCTGGCATTGTTAGAAGATCTGGCATCCCCAAGACTCTTTAAGGTGCTCAGTACCCTGGTCAACGGTCATCAAACGCTGCGTGATCTGGCTCTAAAAACTCATCAGCCACTGAAGCCGTTTACATTGGCGATTTTACCCCACCTGCACAATCAGGCACTACAGCTGCAGCCCGTGGGAGACACCATTGCTCAGACAAGTAGCATCCAGGATGATATCGCCATTCAGCTAGCCCAGACGAGAATTCCCAAAAATGCTCGAATCGTTTACGTAGATAACAATCAGGCCAATAGTCAACAAATGGGAACCATTGTTGAAGCAGCGGGCTATCGCTATACCAACATTGCTGATCCGATCGAAGTCTTAAAGCAGCTGCTGCTGCTACGGCCAAAGCTAATCTTTCTACAGCTAACGATGCCGGTCGTTAATGGCTACGAGCTGTGTGCCCAAATTCGACGAATGTCAGAATTTCAAGAGACTCCCATTGTAATGGTAGGGAGTGGAAGCGGTATGGCTGAACGGATGCGGGCCAAGATGGTGGGGGCCTCAGAGTTTATGAGTCAGCCCATTAAGCCTAAAAACGTCCTTAAAACATTGATTATGCTCGGGGCAATCTAAATTTGAAAAGAGTCTCAACCCTGGGCCGCGGTTTAGTATTTAAAGGATGAGGATTTTATAAGGTCCAAAAATTAATGCTGAAGAGACGTTCCATGGAACGTCTGTACATCCATCGTAGAGCCTAATTAATTTTGTTTCCTAAGCATTGTGAGGTAACCCTTCGCATCTTGCCATGTTTGGTATGATACAAGCAGGATTTAGACGATCAGCGGTTTGTCAATAGCCTGTAGTATTTGCGGTGTGTCCTCATGGTTCTATTTTCCAAAGATCGAATTCTTGTACCCATTGACTTTTCAGAGGCATCCTTAAAAGCCTTAGAAGAGACTCTTGACTTTGCTGAAGCCTCGACAGCTGTTCATGCCATTCATGTGCTCAGTCCCTTAGCACCGACAGAGCCTGGCATCGTTTGTCAGGCTATTGATACGG
>ERZ1740070.189-NODE-189-length-43255-cov-5.960556_pt1 | contig 43255 bp, 37 predicted proteins | sample MGYA00581734_ERZ1740070 | MGnify/ENA primary metagenome ERZ1740070 (study PRJEB43018, sample SAMN04849744) | marine metagenome | isolation source: floating plastic debris | place: Pacific Ocean | collected 2008-09-01 | study: EMG produced TPA metagenomics assembly... | reverse complement strand
CCGTTTTTGACGGACTAACGTCCTTCTATCGGCACTTGATTATCGCTAGAAATCACCAGCATGTAAGAAAAATTTGGTACATACATTTCTGCTCTTGACTATTGCAAAAGAAGTGCTATTGTGATGGCTACTTTTGGTGCTTGCTGACCATATTTTTTCAATGCCGACCTCCCCCATGCAATCTAGGCCGACCTCACCATTCAATACCTCACCGGAGGGCAATCGTCGCGCCGTACCTAACACTGCGTTGCCTGAGAGTATCGCTGCGGGCATGTCTGGGGGAACTTCGGTATACGCGCTTAAAGAGCTGGTTGCCAGGCTGCAACGTGAGCAATACAAAATTCAAGACCTATTGGGATCCCTGGGGTTTGCGCTGCGTAGCCTGAACAATCTCAGTCAGTTTTTAGAACTGATTCCCATGATTGCCAGCCGCGTGACCGATGCCTCAGGCGGTGCTCTGGTCATGTTTCAGCCAGACGGTCAGCTACGGCTAGAGCAGCTTCACTGCGCTGGAACCGACGACTGTAAGAATGTTCGCCTAGCGCTAGAAATGGCAACCCGCCAAATTGCAGCAACTCTCCCCCGTAGTTTAGGTGCGCTCGAAACCTCCGGCGCGCTTTCGAGCGATGCGATGCTGCTGCTCGATCGGCAGGCTGGGCGTTACCTTGGCGCAGACTTTCAAATTTTTGGCACAGCCATCATCGTGCAAAACGTAGAGCGCGGACGGCTTTACGTATTCAGCCAGGAGGGCGATTACACCTGGAGCGATACTCGCCAGAAGCTAGTGCGCTTAGTCGCAGACCAAACAGCGGTTGCGATTGAAAACAACGAACTCACTCACGAGCTGCGTCACAAGGAAAGATTGGACAGAGAGCTAGAGCTTGGAGCCGAAATTCAAGCGCAGCTGCTACCACACCAGTGCCCAAAGATTGAAGGCGTAGACCTAGCAGCGCGTTGCCAAACAGCCAATAAAGTTGGCGGTGACTACTACGACTTTATCCCAACGACCTACGAGCAGCTGCGTCAGCCAGAGGCCCTGTCTTCCCAAGAAAAACCTTGGAATTTCGCGATTGGCGATGTCATGGGTAAGGGCGTGCCCGCAGGCCTAATGATGACAATGCTGCGAGGCATGCTGCGCGCAGAGGTGCTCAATAGCCATTCTCCAGGACATTTGCTCCAGCACTTGAACTGGGTGATGCGCACAGATTTAGAAAGCTCCAACCGCTTTGTAACCCTGTTTTGCGCCCAGTACGATCCGCGTACGCAGGTGCTGTGCTACGGGAATGCGGCTCACAACCCGCCTTTGCTGTGGCAGTCGGCCACTGGGCAGGTAAAGCGGCTAGATGCCGATGGCATGCTGCTTGGCCTAGATATGGACACGCACTATCAGGAAAACCAGGTGCAATTGCAGCCGGGTGACACGGTCATCTACTACACCGATGGCTTCACAGAAGCTGCAGACCGCGCCGGACAGCGGTTTGACGAAGACAATCTGATTGAGTCTTTTAGCTGGGCCTGCCGCAACTTTTCTGGCTCCGATGAGATTTTGGACTATTTATTTGAGATGCTACAGCGCTTTGTGGGTACAGATCGCGAGGCCGATGACGATACGACACTTGTGGTGATGCGAGTGACGCAACCAGCCGAATTTAGACAGCTGGATTTGGAATAGATAGCTCGTCGTCTGACACCTGTAGTTTGGCACCTGTAGTTTGACATCTGTAGTTTGACGCTTTGCTGCTGCGCTAACCTACCAAAGCTGTTAGGGCAAGCTGCCCTGTTGGGTACTGTGAGTGGTATCTGACATCCCAGCCGTATGGCTGCTTCTATTTATGGAATCTTTTGTAGGTTATGCGGCTCAGTTGGAAAGCCCAGCGCTAACGGGAACACCCATCATTGCGCAGCACTTTGACCAAGACATCATTGGCGATACGGGCACGATGCTACAAGGCTTTTATGAGTCTGGCCAGCTGTGGGCTATGTTGATTGGTGTTGTGCTTGGATATGGCTTTAAATCTTTTACATCCTTCGGCTAGATGCATAGATGCATAGATACATAGTGCTGCTCTACTGCTGGGCTGAGCTGCTACTGTGTAGAGTGTGATTTTCAAGGAGCATTCGCGTAACAGTGGCTACTTCAACTCAGAAGCAAACGTCCCAAAAGCAGGCCTGGAGCGATCGCTTTGAATCTGCACTGCATCCTGCGATCGCACAGTTCAACGCTAGCATCGGGTTCGACATTGAGCTGCTAGAGTGCGACCTTACCGGATCAGTCGCTCATGCCAAAATGCTGAACAAAGTCGGCATTCTCTCCGAGCAAGAATGCGAGCAAATTGTCGCGGGCCTAGAACAGATCCGAGCAGAGTATCGCCAGGGTGAGTTTAATCCGGGGGTAGATGAGGAAGATGTGCACTTTGCAGTGGAGCATCGTCTGATTGAAATCGTAGGCGATGGTGGTAAAAAGCTACATACCGCACGCTCTAGAAATGATCAGGTTGGCACCGATGTGCGCCTCTACTTACGCGCGCAGATTGAACAAATTCGCAAACAGATAAAAGACTTTCAAAAAGCAATCTACGACTTGGCAAGTGAGCACGTAGAAACGTTGATTCCGGGCTATACCCATTTGCAAAGGGCGCAGCCGTTGAGCTTAGCTCATCATTTGCTCGCTTACTTTGAGATGACCCAGCGCGATTGGGACAGGCTGGGTGATGTTCTTAAACGAGTAAACATTTCTCCTTTGGGCTGCGGTGCGCTCGCTGGAACAACATTTCCAATCGATAGGGCTTACTCGGCTGAACTGTTAGGGTTCGATGAGATTTATCACAACAGTTTGGATGGGGTGAGCGATCGCGACTTCGCCATCGAATTTGCCAGCGCGGCCAGCATCATCATGGTGCACCTATCTCGCCTATCAGAAGAGATTATTTTCTGGGCGTCAGAAGAGTTTCGCTTTGTGACCTTAGGCGATAGCTGTTCTACGGGCTCCAGCATCATGCCCCAAAAGAAAAATCCCGACATTCCTGAGCTAGTGCGCGGTAAAACGGGCCGAGCCTTTGGCCTTTTGCAGGGCTTGCTGGTGATGATGAAGGGCTTTCCGCTGGCTTTCAACATAGATTTGCAGGAAGACAAAGAAGCGATTTTTGACACAGTTGCAACAGTTTCTGGATGTCTAGAAGCGATGACAATATTGCTGCAAGAGGGCATCACTTTCCGCACAGAAAGATTGAACCAAGCGGTAGCAGAAGACTTTTCTAATGCAACAGACGTAGCGGATTACTTAGCCGCTAAAGGCGTTCCTTTCCGTGAGGCGTATAACCTAGTGGGCAAAGTTGTGAAGACGTCTTTGGCAGCGGGCAAGCTGTTGAAGGATTTGAGTATGGATGAATGGCAGGCGCTGCATCCAAAGTTTGAGGAAGATATTTATGAGGCGATCGCACCTGCTCAAGTCGTTTCTGCTCGCAACAGCGCAGGTGGAACTGGCTTCCAGCAAGTTCGGATAGCACTAGAGCGAGCCGAAAAGCTCATACATGACAAGTGAATAGACTACTTAAGCTTTCTTCGACTCTTCACTAAGCGGTCGATTGAAACTAAGACATCTGGAAATGCAGAAGGCTGGATATTTCCCCCTCTGTAGGTTGTTTCAGAAGTGTAACGACTGTTCAAAATGTCTTTGAAGACTATAACTGAGCGATCCTTTAAGTTGACAACCCAATACTCAGGAATACCTGATTCCGCATATACCTCAGCCTTTAACCCAAGATCTTTCTTTAGGGTGCTTTCTGAATATTCAATCACCCAAAAGATATTTTCTGGATAGGGATGGTGATCTAGATACTCTTCATCAAAGCACTGAACGATAGCCACGTCTGGCTCTGGCTCAGACTGATCAGGTAGCGTTATTGGTTTTGCAGGTCTGATTTCTGCACGTTCTCCTAGCAATCGAGCAAGATAGTTTCCCGCCTTAGTGCTGAAGTCTGCGTGAGGTTTACCCTCTGGTGCCATTTCAACAATCTCTCCTCTAATCAGCTCCACCCGTCTGTCGTCCAGTACACCGGAGGCGATCATCTGGTGGTATTCTTCCAAGGTCCACTTCGCCGCTACAACCGTCATTGCTCGCTCTCCTGCTTGCAGACATCTGTGCTCATAATTGTAGCAGTGCACTTTATTTAGAGAAGTTAGACCCATGGCAACGCTCAGCCTCTGCATGATTGTGAAAGACGAGGTCGAAAACTTGCCTCGTGCATTGGCTAGCGTGCGAGACTTAGCTGACGAAATTGTGGTGATCGATACCGGCTCGGGCGATGCGACACCAACGATTGCGGAAGAAGCCGGTGCGAAGGTGAACTTTCTAATGTGGGGCGATGACTTCTCTGTCGCCCGCAACGCGTCACTCGACCAGGCGACACAGGACTGGATTTTGGTACTAGATGCAGACGAAACGCTGACGCAGGCAGGCTACGACTTTATTCGCTCTATTAAAGAAGAGCGGCCTATGGGCAAAGTGCAGCCCGCCGATTTGTTACTGGTCACAATGATGCGACGGGAGATAGGTGCAAATCAGTCCCCTTATACGCAGGTATCTCGACTGTTTCGTAACTTGAAAACGGTGAAATATGCCCGGCCTTATCACGAGGGTGTGGAAGACAGTGTGCAGGCGCTAATGTCAGCAGAAGAACATTGGCAAGTTGCGCAGCTAGGGGCGGTAGGGATTGACCATACGGGCTATGGCGTGGCTGCGATCGCAGCTAAAGACAAGTTCAAGCGCGCCCAGCGCATTATGGAAAAACACCTGGAAGCTTACCCAGATGATGCCTATATGGCCAATAAGCTCGGCGCGCTCTATACCCAAAGCGATGCGCCCGAAGCTAACCATTACGAAAAAGCATTAGAACTTCTAGATAGGGCGCTGCGATCGCGTAACTTTGACCCCATGACCGAATACGAGCTGCACTATCATCGCGGCATTGCCTATCGCCACATTGAAGATAAGTTGCCGGAAGCAGCAGCGGCCTATCGGAGTGCGATCGCGGTCCCCATCGCCGGACTGCTCAAACTAGGCGCATATCTAAACCTAGGCGCACTGCTAAAAATGCAGGGCGACCTAGACGGGGCCATGAAACAGTACGAAGCCGCCGGTCGAATTGATCCCACCCAACCCATTATCTTCTTGAACTTAGGCGTGGTACACCGAGCACGAGGATACTTGGAGCCAGCCATGCGCGCTTACGAATACGCCATCTCACTAGACCCAAATTACAGCGCGGCCTATCAGAACCTAGGCGTTGTTCTCTTCAAGCTCGGAAAACTACCCCAGAGCAAAGCCGCCTTTGAGAAGGCAATTAGCCTAGTAGAAAGCACAGACCCTGCCGAAGCCGAACGGCTCAGACAGGGTTTGAAGTCTCTAAAAATTGATGACGCATTGGGGCTGTAATGCTGAGCCCTGCAACGTAAGGACTGAAAAACTACCCGACAGCAGAAACCCAACGACAGATTCTTTACTGCTGATACCTGGTATCTGACCAAACACCGGTCTCTTGTGAACCTACTGTTCTAGAAGGCAGTGCACTGCTCTTTCGCAGAGTGGCTCTCGATTTTTGCCAGGGTTCCGTACCGCCATGAGTACCCGGCTGCCAAAAAGCTTTGTGCTGAGAGTCATCTTTGAGGGCAGGGCGATCAGGATGTTCGCGAGGGAGCAAGAGCCGCTTGCACTTATACATAATGTCGTCCCAGGTTAGCTCTGGCTGGTTGAGCATATTACGGAAGGTTGTAAGAACCGCTTCCGATTCATCATTCTGCTTCACAGACAGAGGCTGCGACGCGCGCAATGGATCTACCTGAACGGCAGCGATGCCTTGGCGTACAGCTTTTGAAACAGCCTCGGCATTTGCCTTACCCGCTTTTTCGTACTGCATTTGCCAACCCTTTTCGCTAGAGGCATACAGCGCTGGAAGACGGTTAAGAGCGTAGGTTTCTACTTCGACCGTTTTGATGTATTCACGCAATTTGGGGGGGAGTTTGGCCTTTTGTCGTTCTACCTCTTCAGCGACTAGCCTTTCCATGACGTTGGTGTAGGCTCTATCGGCCTGTGGGGACGCGCTCATAAGCTCTCTTAATCTAGGTGACGATGGATGCAGTGTGCCGCTGATGCTAGGGCCTTTTGCTTAAGTTACCCATCACGCTTGATCGGTGAAACATACGCAGTGGTCGTAGGTGCAGACAGTACACGCCCTGCGCATCGGTATGAACAACTTCCTCAGCGAGCGAGCAGCCTCGAATCACCTTCACGCCTTTGCGGCAGATATGAAGCTGTATGGAGCAACACTTCGAGCGTGCTGATAGATAGATACCAATACTGTGCTGTGACCATAGGGAACGCTAGAGGGACTAGTGCTATTTCTTACCTCATGGACACTTCCCATACTCACCTATTTAAGTGGGGCAGACCTTTTATCAGCTCAATCTTGTGTGTAGTCCCGTTGATAGGTTTGAGTGGGGTGCTAAGTCCCCACTCTCGCGTAGCGATCGCCAGCCCAAACAGTGGCCAAAAAGAGAACAAGAATGTACTCGTTATCCATTCCTACAATCCTGAGATGTCTTGGACGCAGTCGCAAAAAGACGGGATTGATCAAAGCTTTCAGGATGCAACGCAAGACGTGACGGTCTACCACGAGTTTTTAGATGCTAAACGCTATCCAAACTTGCACCATCAAGAAACGTTTTTAGACTACATAAAAGACAAATACGAACATACGCCCCTGTCTGTGATGATGGTGGGTGACGATCCGGGATTGAACCTGGTTTTGGCAACACGAGAGACTCATTTCCCAACGTTGCCAATTGTGTTTATGGGCATTAACAATGTGCAAGAAGACTTGCTCACTCAGCCTTTGCTCACAGGCATATTTGAGAACCATAGTACGGTTGAAACCGTGATAGAGTCTGCGCGTCAGACGGGTTCAGACAGCGTTATTTTGATTAGTGATTCTAGCTCAACGAGTCAGAACAATATCCGCAGCATTAAATCTAAACTATTGGGTGATGAAAACGCCCCGACGATTATTGAGGTGAAAGATGTTGTGGACTCAGAGGTTAAATCTCGGTTGGGAGAGTATGCCGATGAGTCACCTATTTTCTTTTTTGGTCAGCTCCGCAAAGGTAATGCAGAAGGCGCACTCGTCCCCTTTGAGCAAGGCGGTCAGCTGTTGCGATCGCAGCTGCCAAACCCTCTATACACAACCGCTATTACGCAATTCGGCTATGGCGCTGTTGGCGGCAAGATTATGGACGGAAAGTATCATGCGCAGCAGGCCGTACAGCTTGCGCAAGCTATATTGGACGGCACCCCCATCAGTGAGGTGGCACCCATCATTGAGGCCAAGAACCAATGGATCTTTGATGCGCAAGAACTCAAACACGCAAATATCGATCCAGCGCTGTTGCCCCCAGAGAGTATTCTCATCAACGTTAAGCCTTCTTTTTATAGCCAATATCGCACGTTGGTTTGGGTGGCGAGCATACTGTTTGCCAGTGGAATGGTGACTATCACTGTCATGACCTATGCCATTCGTCGTCAGCAAATAGCCGAGAAAAAACTGAAAGAACACGAAAGGCAGTTAGAGCAGCGGGTCGATGAGCGAACGGCTGAGCTGAGCACGACGTTAGAAAGATTACAGCAAACCCAAACTCAGTTAATTCAGACAGAAAAAATGTCTAGCCTCGGTCAGCTTGTGGGTGGTGTTGCCCATGAGTTAAACAATCCGCTGACTTTTCTATCAGGAAATGTAGGCTGCATGAAAGACTATGTTCAAGATTTGCTCAGTACGATTCAGCTTTACCAGCGTCAGTTCTCTTTGGCCACCAGTCCTGAGGCTCAAGCGAATTCCATAGAGTCTATTCGTGAGCACAATGAAGAAATTGACCTCGACTATATCCAGGAAGATATTCCCAAAGTACTTAAGTCTATTTTCGATGGCGCAAGCCGAGTTCAAAAGATTGTTTCAGATTTACAGTCTTTTTCTCGTTCAGATGAACAAGGCTGTAAGCCCACCGATATTCATAAGAGTATCGAAAGCACTTTGAATATGTTGAATTCGCAGCTCTCTCAAGAGACTGAGGTTTATCAGGACTATGGTGACCTTCCCGAGATTGTTTGCAATCCTGGTGAGATTAATCAGGTTCTGTTGAGTGTTTTTGTCAATGCTATTGATGCCATGAACAACAGCGATACGCCTGTGAAGGCAATTTTTATTAGAACTTGGGCAACCGAGTGTAAATACATTCACATCGGCATCAAAAATACAGGGCCTAGTATTCCATCTGAGATTCAGACCAAGATCTTTGATCCGTTTTTTACCACCAAGCCCATTGGGGCAGGCACTGGACTAGGATTAGCGATCGCCTACCAAACTATGCAGAAGCACCACGGCAGCATACAACTCAATCCGGATGTCTCTGGCGGTACCGAATTTATCATTGATTTACCGATTGAACATAGCTTGCCTACTCAGAGGAATTCTTCTACGGCTACCAGCCCAGAACTTTCGCCCTCACAGCTTTTCAGGTTAAATCTGCATGGTAACAAAGAAGCTGCTTAGTTCATGTTTGCGGTCCATTTATTGACCAAAGCTGATTTTTTAGTCTGTAGAGGAAGTGATGATTTGCTGCGATCGCAAAACTTCCCACTGCTCATCATTTAGAAAAATATAGCCATCCGGTCCATATCCATTTTCAGATAGTGGATAGAATTTTCCGGTCAGAACTTCTTCAGCCGCAACGCTTTCAACAAACTCAAAGAACCGTGGATCCAACCAGTCTCTATTGAACTCTAAATCAGCGCTATATCGAGTTCCGTTCAGGGTAAAAGCGATGCTGGCCGTCTGGCTTTCCCAATCGAAGTTGTCATTGATATGGGTGGGTTCAAAGCTTCCACGAGAGATATCCGATAGAGACTCAAGCAGGTGTTTGTAAGGCGTGTCACCTGCGGCGCTCTCCCAATCGAATAGTAAGATAACATCTTTAAATGCAGACAGTAGCTGGTAAGGCTCAGTAATGTACTGACGTGCTATCCGCTGCTCACCTGCGATAAGCTCTCTTGTGCTGAGGTGAGTGAATAGCTCGATATTTTTGAATAGTGTGACAATCTCTGCGATGCGATCGCTTGTAAATGTATTCGTATAGTCAGTTTCGTGCCAGCTGCCTCCCCAGTAAACGTCGGCCTGTGCCTCTGTTAGCGCGATAATGCCAAATCGAGAGTAGTCAACGTGAGGAGTAAAGCTTGCAATTGAAAATAGGCGATAGGGTGACGACTGATCTCGCAATACTTTATTGAACAAACTGGCCAATCCGTCGCTTTCTATCCGGCCGAGAAAATCTTGCTCATCACTTGGAGGGCTGTAGTAACTGCTTTGCGCATAGCTGCGGTCATCGATTTGAGCGGATACCACCGCGTCGTAAGTACGCCATTCTTCCTCAACCAGCTCTGGCGTATCAGCCCGATCAAATTTGTAGATTTGATCGAGTACAAGTTCAAGATCGAATTCACTGAGCTCGCTGCTGACTATCCCTGTGCGAGTTAGCATCTGAGCGACCGACTGATAGATAGCGGGAAAGTACAACTCTGGATCTAGGGAGTAATCGGTTAGATCAAACATTTGAGCTTGATCAATATAGTTCAAAAACTCGATTGGATTTTGTAGCGCTGATGCTTCCAGTGCCTCTAGCAGTGATATGTATCCTTGTTCGGAAATAATATCGGCTGCTCTGATCTCATCTAACCGAGGCTTGAGCAGATCAGGGTCGACCGATTCTTCCCGCTCTAGCTGAATTTGCGCTGTTTGGTAGAGTTGTAGCTTATGAAATAGACGCCCAGACGAAAGCTCACTCTGCAAATATTCGTAGACAGATGTCGAAAGAATACCAGTATTATTGAGTTGTTCTAATTCGTTGTTCAGTGGTTCAAGAATATGCTGAATCTCTGAGAGATCATTTATGTCTGGAACCGCAAAGAGAGTGTAAGTATGAGTGCTGTTTTGTTCTACTAACTTGCTTGCAAGCTGAGATCTTACCCTAATAATTCCTTGTTCTACTTCTCGTATAGTTCTGTTGTAAGTTTCCTCTGTTAGCAATCCTGCGTTATTGAGGTTGTGTAACACTTCAACTAGAGCAACATCATGACTGTCGTTAGCCACAGCGTCCTCTGGTTCAATGTTGATATTTTCGGAGAGTAGTTCGCGATCAAACAAAATGCCTGCGTTGCTCACCTGCGGTGTACTGGCTGCTAACAAAGTTGATACCAGAATACTTCCGACTTTTAGCCAGTGCGATCGCCGAGTGGCTGACATGTTGATGAGTCCAGCAGATTACTTGTGACAGATTCTACCCTCCCATAGCTGTATTGCCTCCCGTACAGATATGGAATGAAGGTGATAGCTGGGTTTATTTACGAAAGCAGGTCCTGATTAGGATGTTCTAATCAGGACCTGCTTTTCTTTGGTGAGATTAAGCGGTCACAAGCTCAGCAGGCAATCGCTTAAACGCAAGCCGCTCATTCTCCACATCGACGAAGATGGTATCTCCGGGGAGGAATTCGCTGCGTAGAATCGATTTCGCAATCTTGGTCTCTACCTCGCGCTGAATGGCTCGCTTGAGTGGACGCGCACCGTAGGTGGGGTCGTAGCCAACATCGGCAACAAAGTCCAAAGCGGCATCGGAGAGTTTGAGGGTAAGCTTTTTCGCTTCTAGACGGCCTTCCAATCGCTTGATTTGGATTTTAACGATGTCGCGCAGCTGAGATTTCATCAGGGCGTGGAAAATGATGATTTCATCGATACGGTTGAGAAACTCGGGGCGGAACTGGCCGCGTAGGGCTTCTGTGACACGCGATCGCATTTCATCATATTTAGTATCATCACCCGCAATATCGAGAATGTACTGCGATCCAATGTTGCTCGTCATAATGATGATGGAATTGGTGAAGTCCACTGTGCGACCTTGGGAGTCGGTAATGCGGCCATCGTCCAATACCTGCAAGAGGATGTTGAAGACATCAGGGTGAGCCTTCTCGATTTCGTCAAACAGGATGACGGAGAAGGGGCGACGGCGTACCGCTTCGGTGAGCTGACCGCCTTCGTCGTAACCGACGTAGCCCGGAGGGGCACCGACTAAGCGAGAGACGGCGTGCTTCTCCATATATTCGGACATGTCGATGCGGACCATGGCATCAGCCGTGTCGAATAGGTAGCTGGCGAGGGCTTTGGCGAGTTCTGTTTTGCCGACGCCTGTGGGGCCGAGGAAGATGAAGCTGGCCATGGGACGATCTGGATCGGCCAGACCAGCGCGCGATCGCTGAATAGAATCCGCCACAGCCGTCACCGCTTCGTCCTGCCCAATCACCCGCTCATGCAGCTCATCTTCTAAATTCAGCAGCTTTTGCATCTCAGATTCCACTAGCTTGCTGAGTGGAATACCCGTCCATTTAGAGATAATTTCAGCAATATCTGACTCGGTGACTTCCTCACGAAGCAAGGTTTTGCCAGAGGTTTGAGAATCACTGATGGCTTGCTCCGCATCTGCAAGTTGCTTTTGCAGTTCGGGCAACTTGCCGTACTTAGCTCAGCGGCTTTGTTTAGCTCGGCGGCGCGTTCGGCCTGCTCCACTTCCACATTCAACCGGTCAATCTCTTCTTTGATCGTTTGCACTTTACCGATAGTGTCTTTTTCAGCCTGCCACTGCGCGCTGAGTTCGGCCTGTTCCTCTTTAAGATCGGCTAGCTCTTTCTCCAGTTTCTCTAGTCGATCAATCGAAGCAGGGTCGCTCTCTTTTTGTAAGGAAAGACGCTCCATTTCCATCTGCAGAATTCGACGGTCCACTTCGTCTAGCTCTTCGGGCTTGGAGGTGATTTCCATTTTGAGCTTGGCCGCTGCTTCGTCTACGAGGTCAATGGCTTTGTCTGGGAGAAAGCGATCGCTAATATAGCGAGTTGACAGCGCAGCAGCAGCAACCAAAGCACCATCTGCAATTTTGACACCGTGGTGAACTTCATAGCGTTCCTTAAGACCACGCAAAATCGAAACAGTATCTTCTACAGAAGGCTGGTCGACATACACCTGCTGAAATCTACGCTCTAGGGCTGCGTCTTTTTCAATGTGCTGACGGTACTCATCCAATGTAGTGGCACCAATGCATCGCAGCTCCCCACGCGCCAGCATCGGCTTGAGTAAGTTACCTGCATCCATCGCACCTTGAGACGCACCCGCCCCGACAACAGTATGAATTTCGTCGATAAAGAGAACGATTTGGCCGCTGGATTCGGTGACTTCCTTCAGCACAGCTTTAAGGCGTTCCTCAAATTCGCCTCGGTACTTGGCACCTGCAATCAGGGCACCCATATCGAGTGAAATGAGTGTGCGATCTTGCAGGGATTGAGGGACATCGCCACGGACGATGCGCTGGGCGAGGCCTTCTGCGATCGCAGTTTTACCCACACCCGGCTCACCAATCAGCACCGGATTATTCTTAGTACGGCGCGACAAAATCTGAATCGTGCGACGAATCTCATCATCACGGCCAATGACGGGGTCGAGCCGTCCCTCGCGTGCGTAGGCGGTCAAGTCTCGCCCATATTTTTCTAAGGATTCGTACTTGCCTTCAGGATTTTGATCGGTCACTTTTTGGTTGCCTCTAATCTGCGTAATTGCTTGCTGTAAATCTTTTTCGCTAATGCCAAAGTCCTTGAGCAGCGCTTGCCCGAAACGCTTGTCTTTGGCATAGGCCAGCACGATGTGCTCAATGGAAATATAGTCGTCTTCAAAAGCCTGGCGGTAAGCGTCTGCCCTATCTAGCAGAGTACTGGCGTGATTACTGATGTATACCGATTCGCTGGAGCCCTTTACCTTCGGCTGTTTATCAATAAACGCGGTTGTTCTATCTCTTACCGCATTAATAGACAAACCCACTTTCTCAAAAATACGAGACGCTAAGCCCTCTTGCTCTAGCAGCGCTAGCAAGAGGTGTTCAGGTTCTAGCTGCTGATGGCTGGAGCGCTTAACAATGTCCACCGTCGCGTCGAGCGCACTGCGAACCTTCTCCGTAAACTTATTGGGATCATTGATTTGCATGGATTCCCTCCCTTCAGCTCAGCTGCTAGCGTATGCCTGCATTGTAAAAAAAGTAAGTCACTTCTGTGATTCGGTGTTCACGGCCTAAATAGGTAGGTATAGCCGCCCTGGAACTGAAGAGATTGGCCCTACGTCTTGAGAAATGAATAATCCGTACATTGTGCAGATCATTCATTGCGCAAGGGTGCCAATTTTGCAGGGTGTTTATTTTGATTAGTGACGTACTCAAGCCTGTAGCTGCCCATCCGCGCCGTACAGATGAGCAAAGAAAGCGCCGTACGGGTCGCCTGATTCCTCGCTATGTCAGGTCGTGCCTTGCAAGCGTGGTTGCTTTTATAGTAGCTACCGTCATCCTAGGGCAAATAATTCCAAGCCCCACCATCCCCTCAAACGTCGTCTTCATTGGCCCCAAGCACGATTACTACCAGGCCCACAAAAACGATTACGACACCTTATTTTTCGGCTCTAGCCGCGTATACAACCACGTTATTCCCGATGTTTTCGACTCGGCAAGCGAGCGAGCTGGTATCGCCGTCGACAGCTACAACTTTGGGGTTCCCGCACTGCGGGCCCTCGACAGTATCGTCCTGCTAGAAGACGTCTTAAGCGATCCGCCAGAAAATCTGAAGTGGGTCTTTTTTGAAACCACTTTAGATAAGGGCTACGAGCCCATTCAAAACGCCCGCACACATCGGTCGATGTACTGGCATACCTGGGAAAATACTGGCTTTGCAGCTCGCTACATTTTGAGTTCCGAAGCATCTGCTTCGGCTAAGGCCATGCTGATAGCAAGCCACTTGCTGCCAACGCTCTACAGACAAATGAATGTGGGGCGGCTGTTTAGCCAAGTGCTCCCCAGCGAGTTCTCCGCACAAGAACGAGCCGTGACTAAAATTTTCACCCGCAATGAGGGATACTTTCCGCTGACCGATAAATCCTCTCCAAAGCGACAGCACTTTTTGGCCAATCAGGCTGACTACGAGGCAGCGGTCGCTAGGCTAGCAGAGGAGCCCAATGCAGATATCACTCAAGCTCGACTACCAGAAAATAAGCGTATGCTGTTGGCAAAGGCCACTCAAGCAATTCGTGACGCTGGAGCAAAGCCCATTTTCATTGAGCCGCCTTCCCTATCGCCCGAACACGATTTTCGCATCGCTGAGCAGCAGGGCGACATTGAAACGCTGCTGAGCTATAGAGACCCTAAGCGCTTTCCTCAGCTGTATGAGCCACTGCAGCGGTTCGATTCAGAACACCTCACCGAGCGTGCTTCCCAAGAATTTTCTCAGCTACTGGCCAAAGACTTCGTTCAGGCAGTACAGCCCTAGCAACTGAAGCGTTTTTTTGATTATTCATAATCGCCTGTTCCTTCGTCAAAGACCTGCATCTACCTCGCCCGGCTCAACATGATTTTTACAGAGTTTAGATTCTTTCTTTTTTTCGCGGTTGTCTTTGGTGTGTACTGGACGCTGCGGCCTAACAGCTGGCGAAAGGCTTGGATTTTGCTGTGTAGCTATGCCTTTTATGGCGCTTGGGACTGGCGCTTTCTCTCGCTCATTATTGGCTCTACGCTGGTGGACTACGTAGTGGGCCTCAACCTGGGAAAGGAAGGGAAAACGCCCAAAGCGCGACGCGGCTGGCTACTGCTGAGCTTGGGAGTAAACCTGGGGGCACTGGCCTTTTTCAAGTACGCCAACTTTTTTGCGGACTCAGCGGTGGGGCTATTTGGCTGGCTGGGACTGCCGATGAACTCGGTTACGTTAAACGTAGTGCTGCCGGTGGGGATTAGTTTCTACACGTTTCAGACGCTGAGCTATTCGCTAGATATTTATGCTGGGCGCTTGCAGCCAAGAAAAAGCCTGCTGGATTTGGCGACGTTTGTGGCCTTTTTTCCACAGCTGGTGGCGGGTCCTATCGTCCGAGCGTCGGACTTTTTACCACAGCTTGAAAGTGCTCGTCAGTTTAGCCAAATCAACGTTCGGGCCTGTTTGACTTTATTTTTAGTCGGCTTTTTTAAGAAGGCCTGTGTGTCGGATAATTTGGCCCCGATTGTAGACCGGTACTTTGCGGAGCCGTCGGCATTTGACGCGGTGAGTGGCTGGATTGGGGTGCTGAGCTACACCACTCAGATTTACTGCGATTTTTCGGGCTATTCGGATATGGCGATCGCCTGTGCGGGCCTTCTGGGCTACGAGCTATGCGTCAATTTCAACTTCCCCTACTTCGCTAGCAGCATCACCGACTTTTGGCGGCGCTGGCACATCAGCCTTTCTACCTGGCTAAAGGACTACCTCTACATTCCGCTGGGAGGTAACAGGGGCGGACAGTGGTTTACCTATCGCAACCTGATGCTAACGATGGTGCTAGGTGGGCTTTGGCACGGTGCGGCTTGGACTTTTGTGGTGTGGGGCGCGCTGCACGGCGGGGCGCTGATTATTAATCGAGAGTGGAGTAAGTTTGCAAAGGCGATTCCGTCGCTGGCACGGCCTTCAGTTTGGCTGTCGATGCTAATGTCGATGCTAAATGTGGCGCTGACGTTTTACTGGGTGTGTATTGCATGGGTGTTTTTTCGGGCGGATAGCTTTGGGACTGCGCTATCGGTGTTGCGGTCTTTTGTATTGATGCGATCGCCCGGTACCCAGCAGCTAAACCTAGGGCTGTTCGGCGTATTCTTTGTACTGGCTTGCCTTCACTGGCTCACATCAAAAGAAGTATGGACCCATGCCGTCGACAACATGCCGACCCAGCTGTACGCAGTGGGCTACGGCTTTGCAGCGGCCCTACTGCTGACGCTAGTGCCGGTCGGCTACACACCGTTTATCTACTTTCAGTTCTAGAGTATACGGCCCTAGAAAATACGGTTTTAGAAAATACGGCGAGGGGGCGAATCTGCGGACACAGCACAAGCGAGGGGTTAAATTCATCTTCTGATAAGGCTATACAAAGGTGAAAAGCCTTTATCGTAAAAGCAATACTCAAAAGCAATAGGAACCCCTTGTCTCGTCGTCCCCGCGCTATTTCTAAAAAAATATACGCAACCTACCAGCAGCAGCAGCCGGTTCAGCGAATGTGGCGCATTCTGTCGCCAGTGGAGTTTGTTCGTTTTTTGGGCTATATTAATCCGCTGGTCATCAAGCGGGTCGTTCGCACGACGTTTCGGCAAAGGCTCCCCAGCTTGGCGTCGGAAATGGCCTACAACTGGATGCTGGGGTTGTTTCCAGGCATTCTGGCTTTTTTGACGGCGATTGGCCTGTTCAGCCCGCTGAAAAAAACGTTTGCCAACTTAGCCGGACAGCTCACTGAGGTGGCTCCCGGTGGTGTGCCCGAGCTGATTTATGGCTTTGAGAAAGTGGTGACCGATAGCCAAAGCAGGGGTCTGTTTTCGGTGAGCTTTTTGTTTGCGCTGTGGGCTTCTGCTGGGGCGATGAGCGCGGCAATGCGATCGCTCGATCAAATGCATCAAATTCCCTTGAAGCGGCGGCGACCCTTTTGGAAAGCAAGGCTAGTCTCTATCACGCTGACGCTAGGCACAATTGCGCTGCTAATTACGGCTTCTACGCTGGTATTTATTAGCGATTGGGTCGTGCAGCAGCTAGTAGATCGTAGTCAGGGTGATATTGGCTTTTGGGTATCCGAGGCATGGAGCCTGTTTCGCTGGCCGCTGGCGCTGAGCATTATGTCAGCAGCGTTTGCATTTATCTACCGGTTTGGGCCTAGCCGATGGACAACCGGGAAGCCATTACTGCCGGGAGCGTTACTAGCGGCACTATCGTGGGCCGTCATATCAGGACTCTTTCGGCTATACGTCACTCACTTTGGCAACTTTGTCTACAGCGCGGTAGCGACAGTGATTGTGCTGCTGCTGTGGCTGTGGATTACCTCACTGGTGATGCTGATAGGTGACTTGCTGAACCTAACGGTAGGGCGCGCCATGGCAGAACAGCGTAAGCAGAAGAAATACCTGACAGATGGGCTAGCGAGTGGACTGCACGCTGTTGAAAACAAAGACACCTATACAAGCGAGAATCAGCAGCCAAATCACGAGACCTGGGATAAAAGATAGCAGCGTGAGGCCGCGCAAAATCCAAATGCCCACAGTAAAGCAAATTAGGAAGAGCAGCAGCTGAGAGCCAGGCTTGAGTCGAAATCTTTTAGACATAGGCACCGGAGGCACAAGGATTGAACATGTTTTTTTATTTTCTCGCCACAAAACATAGCAATTTCCGTCATCTTACCTACAAATGAGGCTGTCTCTCAGCTGTGAATCGGGCATTCTCTAAGCAGGTTAAGGCAGCCCATGCGTATGTTCACTAAAAGTTTATTGGAGTCTTGTAGTGTACTTAACATTATCTCCGTAGAAATAGGCAATAATGGCGGTGATTCGAGCGGGCTAGCCCGTATAAAACATCAGTATTTTCTCAGCTGACTTCATCTTCACCATAAAAAGCATCGTTGCCTCGTTTTAGGTTAGTTTTCCTTCCGCTTGCTCCCTTTCATACGCGACAGCCATATGACAGCTTCTTCAACGCTTTCTACTCAGCCTCGGGCGACTCATCCGCAAGAAGTATCGCTCTTACAAGGTGATGTGCTTATTTCTACAACACCTATGAGTTCGGGCGCAGCGGTAACGGCAACGATGTATGTGCCTATGGTGCGATCGCAAACCTGGCAGCAGCTGACGGACTACAGCAAGTGGGTGCACTACTTTCCAGACATTGTGCAAAGCCAAGTGCTAGAAGCGAAGCGCCAAACGAAGACCCACCCTGCGACTCGCCGCCTATATCAGGTTGCTCGCAAGGCATTTATGATGTTTTCGGCTCAGGTCGAAATTTATTTGCAGGTGATTGAAACCCTGCATCAGAAGATTCAGTTCCGCTTCGAGCGCGGTACGTTTTCAGATTTCGCCGCTGATTTGACTCTAGAAGACTACGGCGCAGGCACACTGCTCACTTATTCTGTAAAGGCAACACCTTTAGTACCAGTGCCCAGCTTTTTGATTGAGCAAGCAATTCGGTGTGATTTGCCCGGTAATATGAAGACGATGCGCAGCGTAATGTGTGCGGCGTAATCTTCAACGCTAGCTATGTCTAATCGATCAATTGAGCTGGATGACAGACTGTATGACTATTTGCTGTCTGCGTCGCTGCGTGAGACTGAAGTGCAGGCTGAGCTAAGAGCCAAAACGGCGGAGCATCCGCAGGCGAGAATGCAGATTTCACCAGAGCAAGGGCAGTTTATGGCTTTGCTGGTACAGCTGATGGGTGCGAAGAAGGCACTGGAGATTGGTGTATTTACCGGCTATAGTGCGCTGACAGTAGCGCTGGCATTGCCGGATGATGGGCGAATCGTAGCCTGCGATGTGAATGAGAAAGATTGTGCGATCGCGCTTCCCTACTGGCAAAAAGCCAACGTCACTCACAAAATAGACCTCCGCATTGCCCCGGCCCTCGACACCCTCGATGCCCTCATCGCCAACGGCGAATCCGGCACCTTCGACTTCTCCTTCATCGACGCCGACAAAAGTAACTACGACAACTACTACGAAAAGTCCCTTCAGCTTCTGAGGCTCGGCGGCCTTGTGGCAATAGACAACACCCTCTGGTACGGAAAAGTGGCAGATCCTGAGGTGCAAGACAATCGCACCAAACGTATTCGCGCCTTGAATAAAAAAGTACGAAACGATCAACGCGTCACGATGAGTTTGTTGCCTATCGGTGATGGGCTGTTGTTAGCTGTGAAGCGCCTTGTGACTTGAATATACATTGACTCAAACTATTCGTGTCACTTTTAAGTAGGATAGAAAAAAGTAACACGAATGATTCGCTAGCTGTTGCTAACGACCTTTCATAGGAGTAGATATATTAATGGTGACAGTTGTAGCGTCAAAATCTATAACGGTCGAGCAATTCCTTGCGCAGTACAGCGAAGATAATCGTTATGAATTGATCGATGGTGAGGTATTTGACTTGGAACCTACTGGGCCTCATGAGCAGGTGGCCGCGCTGATTAATCGCAAACTCAATGTGCAGATCGAAAATTTGAGCTTGCCGTATTTTGTTCTTCAGCGCGGTACGTTGAAGCCGTTGGGCGATGTCACTGCTTTTCGTCCAGATATTATGGTGGTTGATGAGCGAGCACTATCTCAAGAACCACTGTGGAAAAGAGAATCGATTTTGACAATGGGCCAGTCAGTCAAGTTTGCGGCAGAAGTAGTCAGCAGTAACTGGCAAAACGACTATGCCCGTAAGTTTGAAGACTATGCGATTTTAGGCATTCCCGAATACTGGATCGTTGATCATGAGGGACTTGGTGGAGAAGTCTTTATCGGACGACCCAAACAACCAACACTAACGCTTTGTGTATTGGCCAAGGACGGTCGTTATCAGACTACGACCCTACGAGGAGATCAGTCAATTTCATCGCCGACTTTTCCGCAGCTCAGAATCACAGCCAGTCAAATACTAAATGCGGGTAAATAGAGACAGAGTTTACCCGCGAATTACGATAATTGATCTCCCATTGAGTGTTGTTGCCTGTTCTGTTGTTGTGCGTTCTGCAATAGGCGATAGGTTCTGTCGCTGGTCAAATATCACTAGCCAGCCTACATCTAGACTTAGTCCAGCTAAGTAGCGGTCTAGCTGCTTGAGTCCGGCTGTGAGTGGATCGGGGCGACCTTCACGCCATACTTTTAGCTCCATTCCAAGTGTGACTTCTCCATACTGTAAGCAAAGATCCATACGGTCGGAGCCGATGGCGTACTCTCGGTTAAGGGTGCCACCGCCGTTGATGACTCGATGCAAGAATGCCATCAGTACCAGGTGAGGTGCAATCTCGTGATAAGGCGCACTTTTGAGCAGGGGCTGTCCATGCTGTCTCCAGAAACTGAGAAATGCAACCAGTAGCTTTTCTGGATCAAGCTTTCCTTCTGCCGTCAGCCAGCTTGGATTAATCATAGGTAGGCTGTCCTGCGAACTGCTGGCAAGAACCCTGGGTAAAACTTCCCGATATATGGGATTTGCAGGTGCGAGTCCTCCGGCTGAATTCCTGGTGACTAGCCCTAAATCTACTAGGAACTGTCTATCATCGTCCGAGACAGCGGTTAACTCTCTCCCGGACATTATGGGTTCTATCACTTTTTTTACGCGATCTTCTAGAAGAATGCTCGATAGGCTGTCTAAATGAGTATCTTGCCGCTGAATCACAATCTCTTTGGCTTTGTTTATGTGATTTACTTCGATGGTTGTTTTTGAGTCTGGTAAGATTTCTTCTACAACTTGGTTAGCGATCGCATTCACCAACCAAGGCTGTCCTTGAGTAAGCTCAAATGCATGCTGAATGGCTTCTGTACTAAACAATTGTCCTGTCTCAACCGTATGCTGGCTATACAGTTCAGCGACGTCATCCTGAGTAAAATTACTCAAGGTCAGTGATTCAATTTTGATATTGAACGGGCTGGCTGTGTGAAGACGCTCACTGCCTCCCGAAGCAATTTTGTAATCTCGTACATCGCGGACGCCGATGAGTGATAGTGCGTGCGGAAAATTCTGAGGGCGTCTGGGATAGCCCGAACGTAACTGCCGCAGTACAGAAGTAAGCGTCATATCTTGCAGAATGTCGATTTCGTCTATAAAAACGACAAGTGGTCGCGGTGACGTTTTTGCCCAAGCTCTCAATGCAGCCTGTATCTGTTGTCCGGGGCTAGTAACAGGCCATACAGGAGGATGTAACTCAGCAGGTAGCGTATCTTCGGCACTGTCGCGCCAACTAGCCAACATCGCTTTTTCGGCAGCACCTGGATCATGAGGGAAGGGCGCGCCTACTTCCGCTGACACCATTACAGCAGTGTACTTTCCACTGGCTGTAAGCTGTTCAGCAAGCGAGAGCATAGCTGTTGTTTTACCCGTTTGCCTAGGCGCATGAATGACAAAATAGCCCTGCTGTTCTACCAGCTTCTCCAGCCGAGGCAGTCGAGCCAGCGGCGGCAGCATATAGTGAATATCCGCCTTACAGGGACCGGCAGTGTTGAACCATTTTGGCATAGCAGTTGGCTTTTGGGAGTGTGTATGGCGGCTTCCCTATCATAGGAGACGCTGTCATTCGTGAAATTAGCTGGCTGAATTTAGTCGATTCAGATGACGCTGACGTTTTCTTTCTCTGAGGCGCTCTTGTTTTTCTGTGGTTAATGCTCCAGCGCAATGCGGACAAGAGACTTCACTTTCGTAGCTAGGAGCATTTTTATCTTCGGCTGAAATAGGATGACCGCAGGCATAACACATGTCGTATGAGCCTGTTTCTAGTCCATGTTTTATGGCGACACGCTCGTCAAATACGAAACATTCGCCCTCCCATAGGCTTTCTTCTTCTGGCACTTCTTCGAGATATTTTAGAATGCCGCCTTTGAGATGATAGACCTCTTCAAACCCTTGACTGAGCATGTAGGAAGAGGCTTTCTCACAGCGAATGCCACCTGTGCAAAACATGGCAACTTTCTTGTTCTTGGTAGGGTCTAAATTCTCTTTTACGTAGTCGGGAAACTCATTGAAAACATCTGTCTCTGGATTTCTTGCACCTTGAAATGTTCCCATGCCAACTTCGTAGTCATTGCGTGTATCGATAACAGTGACTTCTGGATCGGCGATAACTTTGTTCCATTCTGTCGGCGGGACGTAGGTGCCGACTTGCTGGGTAGGGCTGACCTCTGGGAGCCCGATGGTGACAATCTCTTTTTTGAGACGCACTTTGAGCTTGGCAAAAGGGGGCTCAGTAGCGGGAGATTCTTTGATATCGATATCGACTAGGCGCGGATCTGCTTTGATGTGGGCAAATACCGCGTCTATGGCATTGCGGGTGCCTGCGATGGTGCCGTTGATACCTTCTTTGGCTAGCAAAATGGTGCCTTTGATAGCTTGCTGCTGGCAGGCTGCTTGCAGTGGCGTTTGCAGGTTTGTGTAGTCTGGCAACGCGACAAATTTGTAAAAGGTGGCGACGGTGAGGGCCATGGGAAACTTAGCGGCAAGGTGGAATATTCCTCTATTTTGCCACTGGTCGGTGAGATTAGGTGAAGACGGTTTTGGCAGCTCTGTGCAGGAGAGAGTGGCGGTAAATGAGCGCTGGGAAGTCTTCGCCGTAACCGCCGCCGATGACGCAGGCGACCGGGTAGCCAGCAGTTTTGCATAGCTGGAGGACAGTGCGATCGCGCTCAAACACGCCATCATCCGTCAGCGCCAACTTCCCTAACCGATCCGCCTTGTGCACATCCACCCCTGCATCGTACATGACCAAATCTGGCTGTACTTGATTGAGCAGCGCCGGTAGGTAAGACCTCAGGAGGTCGAGATAGGCCACATCTCCTGTGTTTTCATCTAGCGGCACATCCAAATCACTCTGCTGTTTACGTCCTGGAAAGTTAACGCCGCAGTGCATAGAGAATGTAAAAACTCTCGGGTCGTTCTTGAAAATGAAGGCAGTGCCATCGCCCTGAGGAACGTCGAGATCAACGATGAGGGCGGTGCGAATGAGGTTTTGTGACTGGAGGACTTTGAGCGCGATCGCTAAGTCATTAAAAATACAAAAGCCAGACCCGTAGCCCGGAAAAGCATGATGTGTGCCGCCTGCTGTATTGCAGGCAATACCATGCTGTAGTGCGAGCTTGGCTGTAAGAATTGTGCCCCCGACTGCCGTACAGGTGCGCTGTACCAGGCCTTCGCTCCACGGCAAACCGATGCGTCTTTGGGCTTTGGCATCCAGGGTGCCGGTGCAGTAGGCCTGGACGTAATCTGGGGTGTGGACTAGCTTTAGCCATGCGGCGGGTGGTGGGCCAGGCTGGTAGATTTGGCTTTCGGTAATAATGCGATCGCGTACTAGCAAATCACGCAATAGCTGAAACTTTGGCATTGGGAAGCGATGGCCCTCAGGCAAAGGCGTTACGTAAGCCGGATGATAGACAACGGGGAAACGAGTTACAGTCACTTAACAAAAATTGGAAGATAGTCTATCGTCTCCAGTAGTTTACAGATGAATTACGATTGAGGTCTAGATATGTTTTTGAAACTAGAACGGAGCCCTCATCCTACTTACGGCCGCTCGAAGGAATTTGTGATCGGTCAGGATTCAGGATTAGAACAAACGCTGAAAATTATAAAGAGACTTGCATATATCGAAGAGCCACTGGCTACTTCACCCTAGCGCCTCTATAGCGCAGCTGACTTTTGGCAGCGTGCCTTTGGGCAAAGGTGGGCATGTCTTCTTGATGGCCCATAATAATGAGGGCATCTCCTTCGATTAGGGCATGGTGAGGCTCAGGATGAACAATCACTTCTCCGCTGTTTCGTTTGAGCGCCACGATGATGAAAGTGCCTTTGCCACGATGTTCTATATCGCCAATAGTTCGCCCGACTAAAGGAGAGTTTGGCCGAATAGCGAGCTCATTCATTTGAATGTCAATTTCGCCCAGCAGTTCGTTGAGGTCGGCGCGCCCATCGTTTTGCGACAGAAAGTTCACCGCATTTGGATGAGAGATCAGGTGGGCCATTCGCAGTGCGCCAATGCTGGCTGGCAAAATGACCTCATTAGCGCCCGCAAGTCTGAGCTTTTTCTCAGAAGAAGGTAAGGTTCCTCTGGCAACGATTCTGAGCTTGGAGTTGAGTTCTCTGGCCGTGAGGCTGATGAATACGTTAGCAGCGTCATCGGGTAATACAGTGGCTAGTGCCCTGGCTCGGTGAATCCCGACGGCTTGTAGCTGCGTTTCATCGACCGCATTGCCCAAATACACCAAGTAGCCATTTTCCTGTGCCTGGTTGATTCTTTCGGCATCGCGATCTAGCACGATGAATCGCTGGCCGTCTGCTTTGAGCTTCTGGGTAAGCATTTGCCCCATGCGGCCATAGCCACAAACGATGACGTGATTCGATAGATTTTGAATTTCTTGAGTCATTTGCCTAAGGTTGAGGGCGCGGCGAATTTCACCTTCGGTCACGAGCTGTACAAAGCCTGCCACCATGTAGGCGACTGACAGTGCCCCAGCAATGATAACTAGGATGGTAAACACCCTCAAAGACGCGGTTTCTAGTGGCTTAACCTCGCCATAGCCCACACCAAAGATGGTGATCACCACCATATAAATCGCATCTAGTAGGGTCCATCCGGCGATGATGTAGCCAACCACCGCAACGGTAATGGTGATAAAGAAGAACAGCGCACCCGTAAAAATGCGCTGAAAGGAACTTTGTAGGGGCGATGGTAACGCCCTTCCCACGGAAGATCGCAATTGATTCAATCCTTCTACAAACCACAGTCAGCACGCCCAGTTGGCGTTGCGCACGATTGTAAGATTTCTAACGTCTTAGGACTGTATTGATAGTCACGTTGGAAAGGACTTGAGTCGCTTTGTTGCTGAGAGGAGGACGGGCACTATCGTCTTATAGTTTCTATGCTGGGTAGGCGATAGCTCGTGCTACGGCCACCAGCCGTATTTTGCACGAGAAGTCCTTTTGCCAATAGGTTACGGATGTCTCGCAGGGCTGTATCTGCGGAGCACTTGGCAATTTTTGCGTATTTGGAGGTGGTCATAGGCCCTTCGAAACCGTCTAGTAACCGGTTGAGAATGCGGCGCTGTCGCTGGTTGATTTGTTTCTCATTGGCTACTTGCCACAGTTCTGCTTTGTAGATGACAGTGGCAAGTGTTGTTTCTGCTGTACCAATCGCTCGATCTAAGCACTCTAAAAACCAGACTAGCCAGTCTGTGATGTTGGTAGAGTTTCTCTGTTGTTGTTCTAGCTGCGCATAGTAGGTTTTTCGTTCGGTTTCGATCTGTGCAGACATGCTGTAAAAGCGATCTAGAATTCCGTCAGCGCGGGCTAGGGCCATATCTGCAATCGCTCTCGCTATGCGACCGTTACCATCCTCAAAAGGATGAATGGTGATGAACCAGAGATGTGCGATCGCTGCTTTAATCAGCGGATCTACTTCTACCTCACTATCGAACCAAGCTAAGAAAGCGACCATCTCAGATTCAATCCGCGTTGCCTTAGGAGCTTCAAAGTGAATACGTTCTCGGTCGATTCGGCCAGAGACCACGCGCATAGGTCCAGCGGATTCGGGCCTCCAATTGCCGACCGTGATTTTTCGTAGGCCGCTCCAGCCAGTGGGGAATAGGGCAGCGTGCCAGCTGAATAGGCGATTGCGCGTGAGTGGTTGGTCGCAGCGGCTGGTGGCATCTATCATCATATCGACGACGCCTTCGACATTTCGCCCTACGGCGATACCCCCCCCTATCTCAATGCCCAATCTGCGGGCAACAGAGGAGCGCACCTCTTGGCTGCTTAGCTTTTCTCCCTCAATGGCTGAGGATTGAACGATATTTTCTGTCAGCGTATTCAGCGTCGCTTCATTCCGCAGCGCAAATCCCAAAGACTCCATCCTACCTAGCAGCCGTCCCTGCCGATGGCGGATTGCGGGGAGCTTTTGGGCTAGCGCTTCGCTATTCCAAGTAAAGGCTGGCCAGTCTGCTTGCTGATGAATCCACACCATAATCACTGCAATATATGCGGTGAATAAATCATACATTCACCGCACATATTTTGGCTTGACTATTCTGCTAACGTTATTCTGCGAGTTCTACACGGATGCGAGCAACTGGATAGAGTTCGTCTTTGAAGTTGCCGTTAGGGAAGGCTGCAAGAATGTTGCCGCCTGCGTTGAAACCAGGATGAGTAGCTACAGTACCGCCTTCAACTGGGCCAACATTATGTGCCATACCGAGTAGAGGAACGCTATCGGGACTTTCGTCATTGACTTCGCTGCCGGCATCTTGAATTTGGTTGCCAACTACCACGAATTCTGTACCGATAAAGTTACCGTTGGCATCAAATAGACGGTGGCTAGTCCCACTTTCGTTGCCGATAAAAGCGTCGTTACTGGGCAAAATCATCGAGGCGAAGCTGAAGAAAGGTGTGTCGGCATCAATATCGAACGTGAGGCTAGCAGAAGAGCTAGGGCCGATGAGTGGAGGAGAATCGGGACTAATGCCATCGCCAGTAATGACGCCATCGGTGCGGTTGGTACCGCCACTGGTAAAAGACTCACTGAGAATAGAAACGTCACCGTCTTCAGCAATGAGTTCCAACCCTTCGGAGGAAGGAAGGCCGGGCTCATAAAGGTCGTAGCTGCCCTCATGGAAGCCGACCCATAGTGGCGTAAGGATGATGCCTTCCTCAGGAGAAAGGTTATCGATGGTGACAGTAACTTCTACGGCTTCGGCGGTGGCAATGGTACCAAGGAGTGTTGATGTGGAGAGGGCTGCGGCTGCGAATGCGGCACGAAAGAGATTGTTGCTCATTGGTTCTTTATGACACTAAAACAACTATGACAGGTCTATTCAAGGAGAGAATGAATCGAGTATGAAAATTTTCTGAGAAAGGACTTATTGAAAAACGTAAATTAATTTTGTGCACAAACAAGAATATGAGCCCTGAGTAAATAAGCAACCTTAACTCAGTTACGAGGCTCTCTAACTCTAGTTATGAGTAACATTATTCCGTTGTTCTAGATCTCGACAAGAGTGTCAAAAGCAGCGAGTTGAATTTGACTAAATCATTTAATAGATAATGTTGGGTCAGTACAAACAGGTAAACAAATGTAGAATCCACCGCGACAGATAGATGATGCGAGACTGCTAGGAGGAGCACAGATATATTTTGGTTAATGCCAATCAGATTCAATTCCGCACTTTAACAAGTGCCTTCTGTAGAGTATTCGACTGTTTATCGCATGGTTGCCAGTGAAAGCGTCAAGGTTTCATAACATTCATATATTTTTCTCCACCAAGAAAAACATTAAAATGCCCAAATGTGCACAGTCATATCTATAATATCGATATAAGCCAATTACTTTTGAACAAGGACTACTAAGTGATCATAAATATCTTTTTCTCTTTCTCAGAAAAGGACGACCGTAGTGGTGACTTAACGTACTTTTCAAGAGTACTGGCTAATGAGATGCAGCTACTTCTCAGAGAGCAGCCAGAGGAGTTTTATGGCCACCGATTTCATCTGAGTACAGAGTTATATGAATCTTTAGATAGTGCCGAGCTTCTCGTAGTCTTTTTGTCGCCAAACTTTTTTGACAGTGAGCAATGTAAAGCAGAGGTTAGGCACTTTTTAAACAGAGCCGACTTGGCTAATCCTTTAGACCACGTGATACCAATATACTATTCAGAATGTGGATTGCTCGGAAGTCAGCTCCACTCAGAATATCCATTTGCCAAACAGCTGAGTGAAAACTGTATTGACTGGAGAAGGTATCGGTCTGTAGATCTAACTGAGCAAACCGTTCGTGAGACAATCTCTTTGATTGCGCAACAAACAGTTACAAAGTTAGATTTTTCCATCAAAAGGAAGCGAATATCTCAGAGTGCTTCTGATATTGGTCGGATTGAAGAAGTTGTAGGAGAAATAGAACTGATTCTTAGCGAGATTCAGGCACGTGTTGCTAGTGCAAAAGAGCGCTCTGTCTTCAGAAGATTGTTTCATGTTGAAGTCGTTCGAAGGGTACTGAAGGCAGCGCAGGAAGAGATTCAGCAGTTGACAGGACCTACCAACGAATATCGACAAAATCTGAGCCTGCAAGAGAGTTTTGTAGTGAGAGCAGGCGCTATATTCGAAGAGGCAAGTAAGGCGTATGCTATCAGCGTCGACAGGTACTCTGAGTTTTGGGTAGATGAACGTCAGCGATCAAAAGCTCAACGATATACGGAGCGACAACCTGATAATACAAAACGCCTGTTCGTTTTTTCCAGCGTTGAATCTGCGCATCAGTACCGAAATGTAATGTCTGCGCATAATCGCCATTATGGAAAAGATGGAGCTGTGTTTTTTTGTTCGCAAAAGAAATACCATGATTTCTTATTGAACAGCTTCAGTAAAGAAAGCCTCAGCAAGAATAAGTTGCACGAAAGAGATTTCGGGATTCTTGTATTTAATGACGACATCGGCGAAGAGTTATATCTGGCTACATTGTCCAGAACAACTCTAGAGTGTCAAAAACTTATCCGGCCACTGAAGTATCAGACCGAGCTAATGAATCATTTTGATCATCTAAAAGAACATTTAGTTTCAGGTGCGATGCATGAAACTGGCATCGTTAAGTGGTCTGATGAATTCACCGAAAACGACAGTATATGGGGAAGGATGCTGAAAAGCGTATTCGATATCGATGAAGCAGAAGAGCAGTCGATATTGCATGGAAGCGTCCACCACTTAGTATTTTTGTCAAAAAGTGTAAACGGATCTGAGTTAGAAAAGCTGGTTAACAACGTTCTCAGGCCAAAACTTCTTGCATTAAAACATATGTCATCGGCTGAACCACTTCTCGAAGATTTGTGGTTCGGGACTAGGAGCCAAGTTGTGGAAACCCTCTCTGTAGTTGATGGGAGACATCAAGGAGCCCTTAAAACAAATAATGAGTTTATTGAAAACTTCCCACATTGTTTGATTATGAAACTAAGAGATATAGAATCATTAAAGGCTTATTATGAGGATACAACTCATTCTGAAGTAAGACAGGAAGTATACCAGTTGTATGATCAGGAGATTAGCAATCTGTACGATATTCTCACTTCAAATGAAGAACTTTCGGAAGACCAGAGAAGTTCACTCTACTCGGCGGTAGAGGAAAGAGCAAACAGAATTATTATTAGAGCAGATTATACTCAGGAGAACTATGTCAAATACATCGTGAAAACGCCTTCTCCTCCTTTTGATGTCCATTAGTAAGGTCAGCGCTAGTGCATACATGTATGGAATTGAATTGTAATCGCCCACACCTTTCTATTCCGTATTGGTGGAGTGATAGATAAAACTCTTTGAATAATAAAGTACTCTTCCGACGTAATATTGCAACATAGTGAATTACTTTCGAAATAACTGGATGGGCTACGCACTTTTTGTTGTAGGCTCATGTGTCCTGTCTTTAGGTTATTTTCATCTGTATGGAAGAACAGCAAAATACGTCGTTCAAGATTTCTACGCGAATTTTGGAGCTGAACTGATAAGTATTGCAATTACTGTCCTCATAGTAGATTCTCTTGCAAAGCGTAGAGAAGAAAGAGAACTTCGTGCTCAGTTAATTCAAGATATGGAGGGGCAATCCAATCAGTTTTCACTAAGGGCTCTAGCAATGTTAAGGGCTAAAGGTTGGCTGAGCTCAAAATTAGTTTCAACTTTAGAGCTAAGTCGTTCGAACTTAAGCGGAGCGGATCTTTCCAATTTGGAAATGAAAGGTAAGTATCTAGCAGGAATAATCTTGAGAGGAGCCAACTTAGAAAAGACAGACTTTCGTGACTGTGTGTTGTCAGAGGCTGATTTAAGGGATACAAACTTGAAGTACGCGCACCTAAGTGGTGCAAATCTGAGTTTATCTAGATTAGATAATAGTGCTGTGGAATCTGTGCAGCTCCATCATTCTGACTTGCGAAAATCGACCTGCATTAAGACCTCTCTGAAAAACACTAATATCAGTTACTCAGATTTATCAGAAGCTAATTTATCGCACTCACATTTTTATAAGTGTGATATGAGCAATTCTGTGTTGAGAAGCGCCAACCTCAAGAATGCCATACTTTCAGAAACAAATCTAAGCGCATCAAAACTCAATAACGCTAGCTTGGAAGGGGCTGATTTGAGCACAGCAAACTTGCAAGATGCAATGTTTCCCTTTGCTCGTTACGATGAAAAAACTCGTTGGCCTAGGGAATTCAATGTCTCAGAGTCAGGCGCGATTCGTGCGTAGCAATAGTTTTAAGGTGTCAAAAACGTTGATCAATCACCTTTCTGACTTAACGTGAACAGAAATAAGAGAGATTTACGTTCTTTAACCTGAAGTTAAATCGCAATTTGTTCAGCGTCTCCAGTATTAGGTCGGTCGGCTGGGCCAAAGTCTAGTGCGCCGCTGGAGTAGGTGGTGCCGAAGTTGTTGGCGAGGGTGGCGACTTGGGAAAGGGCTGAGCGGAGATAGTCTTCATCTAGAGAAGAGAGGGGGTGGACGAAGACGGCGACGAGGGCATCTTCGGAGAGGGCGTAGCGGGCATCGAGGGCGGTGTGAAAGTTGGCGAGGAGGATAGACTGGATTTGGACGGGTGAGAGATCGGTAGCGGGGATGATAGGGGTGAATATGCGCATGCGATCGCTACCCACATCTGCTAGTACCAGCACCGTACGCCCTTCTACCGTTGCCTGCCACTGCCCGTTGCCACCCTGCACATCGCTCCCCTCTGCATTGATGATCGCCTCTAGCTGTGCCAGCGTCATTACAGATTGACGAGTTTGTGCCTGCGCGATGGACTCACGGGAATGAGTGGTGAGGTTTGGATAGGCGCAGCCAATCAGGAGGCTAAGTCCGGCGATGCCGAGAAAGCGATGCAGGGAAGGACGATTCATAGAGTGTGCTTAGAAATGTGAGTGCCTTTAGTGTCCGCCTGCCTGCTGAGATTAATCTGAGAGCACGGTTAATTTCTGCATCCAATCCGCAGGATAAATCGTACATACAATACGGGGGACGTATGTGTTTTCTGTAACGGCGTCATACTTGGCGGCAATGAATTTGGGCGAATCTGCGTAAAACTTACTTTCCTTGCTGATAGAGGTGTAAGGGCAACACGGCTAAGTCGTTAAACATCAGGAGTGTCCTTACATATGTGTACTACTGTTTCTTCTATTTATAGTGTGCTTACAACTGGTTCTAAAGGGTCTGGCGTCCGTCAGCTTCAGCGAAATATCAATGCTCGCTGTCAGCGCTTCGGCGTTGTAGCGTTAATCTCCGTGCTAGTGGATGGGGTGTTTGGGTCTGAAACGCTGACGGCGGTGAAATATCTACAGTGCGTTGGCGGGTTGCCGGTAAATGGGCGCGTGGATGAAGCCACTTGGCGCTTTATTGAACAAGGAGTGGCCGGGTTGCCCATGCTGGCGGTTGGCAGTGAATGTACCTCTGTAACAGCCGTACAACAGACAATACTGGGGGCTGGTGTGCCGGTGGTGGTAGATGGCTACTACGGTGAGAGAACGGCGCAGGTGGTAGAGCAATATCAGCAGAGAATGGGACTGACGGTTTCGGGAGTGGTGGGGCTGGAAACCTGGGAAAGGATTGTGCGATCGCGTCTCACAGATCTCCCTTGCGCAGCGCTCTTACCCAATCCTTACAGGAGATAAGAGAGTGGCAGAGGAGGGGCAAGGAAAATCACCCCCGTTCCGCCTCTCCCCCGCACCCCAAACGCTATAGTATCCATGACAGTCTCCCTTAATCTCTGTCCCTATGCCTCTTGACCTCCCTCGCTTTTATCGTGCTGCCAATCCTAGCCGCCCGCTAAAGGTGGCCGAAAGTGAAGACCGCCGCTACTACATCGACTTTTCGTCAGTGCGGGGGGGTGACATTATCAGCGAGCTAGGGCGGACAATTGTAAAGCTCTCTCCCGACGAACCGACCAGCCAGCTCTTTACTGGCCACATTGGCTGCGGCAAGTCGACAGAGCTATTTCGGCTAAAGGGTGGATTAGAACAACAGAATTTTCACGTGGTGTATTTTGAGTCGGATAGAGACTTGGAAATGGCCGATGTGGACATTAGCGATATTTTGCTGATGATTGCCCATCAGGTGACTGAGAGCATGGAGGCTGAGGGGATTCGGCTGCGGCCTACCTATTTGGAGAAGCTGTTTCGGAACTTGCTGGAGACGCTGCGATCGCCCATGGAAATCAGCGACGTCAGCTTTTCTGTCGGCATTGCCGCCATCACCGCGCGGGCCAAGGAAAGCCCCGAAATGCGCAGCCAGTTACGTCAGTATCTGGAGCCTCGCACCAAGAGCATTATCGATGCCATTAATGAAGAGATTTTGGGCGTTGCTAATGAGCAGCTGAAAGCGCAAGGCAAGAAGGGATTGGTGGTGGTCGTCGATAACCTAGATCGCATTGACCCGATTCGCCGTGCTGACGGTCGCAGTCAGTCGGAATATTTGTTTGTAGATCGCGGTGAGCAGCTGAAGCGGCTGAACTGTCATGTGGTGTACACCATTCCGCTAGCGCTGGTGTTTTCGGATGATTTACCTCGCCTGTCGAATCGGTTTGGCACCGCGCCCAAGCTGCTGTCGATGGTGCCGGTGGCAACTCGTATGGGCGAGCCATTTCCTCGGGGGCGGCAGCTGCTGCAAAAGATGGTGTTGGCGAGGGCTTTTCCTACACTAGGAGGGCACGATCGCTGGGCCCAAATCAACGACATTTTCGATACGCCCGACACCCTAAACACCCTGGTCGCCATCAGCGGTGGCCACATGCGCAACCTCATGCGTCTACTGTATGGCTGCTTACAAAAAGGCGATCCACCGATTACAAGAGAGATGCTAAACGCGGTGATTCGTGACGAACGCGATGCCCTAGTCGCCCTAATTGACACGTCAGAATGGCAGCTGCTTTTTGAGGCGATCGGCGGCGAAGCAGACCAAGGCAACGAATCTTACAATCCTCTCCTACGCAGCTTGTTTTTGTATGAGTATAGAGATGATGACGGGCGTTGGTTTGGCCTCAATCCCATCTTGACCGAGACCAAACGCTACAGAAATTGGCAGAGATCTGGGCAGAAAACTGGGCAAAAAACTGGGCAGGCGAATCCGGCATGACTATTGTCAGCGAGCAGTACCTCGACATTGTTACCTACAACAAAAACGCGCTGAACAATCTGCGACGGGCGGTGGTGCTCGGCCAAGACCAGTTTTCGCTGATTTTGGCGCGGGTAAACTATCAGCGGCTACAGCGAGTATTGGCTGTAGAACTCGGCGTGCATTTGCATTTGGATAAAGTGGTTGTGCCTGCGGATGCAAGCAACTTACGAGATGTTCTAGAAGCGCAAACTTCGCGAATCAACCGTCCGGCAAACCAGCCACGGGCACTGATGGTGACGGGGCTAGAAACAATCTCTGCAATCGCCCCTGCTGAAGGTGACAATGGGAAAACATTCTCTCCTCTAGAGAAAATTCTCAGGGCTGCCAACTTGGGAAGAGATGGCCTGCCAAAGCGATTTCCCTATCCTGTCATCTTTTGGGTCAATGATACGGTGCTTCAGCAGCTCAATCGCTACGCGCCCGATCTCAAAAGCTTTGCAGCGACGCCACTGCGGTTTGAGTACCCGACCCAGTCATTGATTGCCGTATTGCGAGAGCAAGCCGCAGACACGTTCACCCAAATTTTGGATGTAGATAAGAGTGTCGTGCTGAGTGACTGCCTGCCGCTGCGGGCAAGCATTACTGAGCCTTTGGCTGCTCGGGAGCTGACCTTTGCCCTCACCCAGCTAGAGCACCTGCCAGACGACCAGTCTGAGCTAGTGAACAATGGGCTACTGGCAGATTTGTTGTTTTTGCAGGGGCGCAATCTTCACCAGCAGGGCGATCTCATTCGGGCCAGAAGCTACTACGAAGATAGTCTTGTTCATTGGCAGCAGGATGATTCTGACCAGCCGATTCGACAGATGAATGCAGCCGGGGAGCCGCAGTCGAATGGCGTGCTGAAGAGTGTCGACAAGCAAGCAGTCTTAAACTTTCATTTGGGACTATGGTGGCGACGGCATGCGGCCTTGAGCAAAGGCAACCAAGAGACCAAAGCGGCCTATCATCAGGCACGGCAATATTTTGAAAACAGCTTGGCAATCTTTCGCCGGGAAGATCGTTCAGATCGCATTGGACGGTTTGTGTTGGCACTGGCTGATGTGGTGCATAAGCTAGAAGATTGGACGGCTTTGAGTGCGATCGCACACGAAAGCACTCACCTCCACCAGCATGACCCCGCTCGCCTCGCCCGAGACTATGGGTACCTCGCCGAAGTCGCCCTTGCCCAATACCAGCAAACGCCGCTGCCGACCTATCTACGCGACGCCCAAAACTTTGCGCAGCGAGCACTGGAAACTTCTGACCAAGCGCTACAGCTTCCAGGTGTTAGGCAAAAATTAGAACAAAATCCAAATACGCCTGGTCCTACCACAGACAGCAAGGCAGCATTGCGCTACCACCGAGGCTGTTACTTTGACCTGCTGGCGAGCGCTTACCAGCTACAGGGCCAAACAAAGCCCGCGATCAACCAGTCAGAGCGAGCCCTGCAAAACATTGACCCACGCTACGACCTCTCTCTTTATCGTCAGGTTTTGGAACGGCTTTGGCACCTTTATTACGATCATCAATACTACGCTGAAGCCTTTGAAATTAAGCTAGAACAGCGCCGCATCGAGAATCTTTTTGGCCTGCGAGCCTTTATCGGTGCCAGCCAGATTCAGCCTTCTTCTTCCCATTTTCCCTACGCTACGCTGCCCGGCGTGCGCTCTACCCATAGTACTGTCCTATCCGCTGAAATCAAGGCATCCGGGCGGACAGAAGATATTGAATCGCTAGTGGATCGGCTGTCGCAGCCGCGCTATACGCTGGTAGTCATGCACGGCCAGTCTGGGGTAGGCAAAAGCTCAATTTTGCACGCCGGGCTGATGCCCCGCCTGCGTAGTCTTACCAGTGAAGGGAGAACCACCCTACCTGTAATGGTCAATAGTTACAGTCAGTGGGAGAAAATATTACATCAGGAACTGCGACTGTTTACAGGTGATGTTGTGAGTGCTGCTGAGGTGGTCGCTACCTCGCCATTAGCCTACACCCCCGATGGCTTAATCGATTTGCTGACACAGATCACAACCGAGACATATCAGCAAATCATTCTTGTTTTCGATCAGTTTGAAGACTTCTTTTACCAGCATCCAACGTTCTCCTATCGCCAAGGCCTGTATCGTTTCTTGCGAGACTGTTTGAACTTGCCCTATGTCAAAGTGGTGCTTTCTTTGCGAGAAGACTTTTTGCACTATTTGTTGGAGTGGGACCGCCACGCGGATCTCAGCATTATCGATAACGATATATTGAGTAAAGAGATTCGCTACTACTTGGGTAACTTTTCGCCGCAAGCGGCGGAGCGCCTGATTGAGTACTTAACCGCATCTGCTGAGTTTGAGCTAGAGCCAGGGCTGATTACCGCACTGGTAGATGAGCTGGCAGAAGAGACCGGAGAAGTTCGCCCTATCGAACTACAGGTAGTGGGCGCTCAGCTACAAAGAGAGAATATCACCACCCTCGCAGACTATCGACAGCTGGGTAACTCGCCTAAAAGTCAGCTGCTCAAAAACTTCTTGAACAGTGTAATCCAAGACTGCGGTCCAGAGAATACCTCCATTGCCCGCTCTGTTTTATATTTGCTCAGCGAAGGGGAAACTCGCCCGCTCAAAAGTCTCTCCGAGCTACAGGAGCCACTGGCGCTTGCCCATATAGAAAGCGCGCCTCAGCAGCTGAGCCTAGTGCTAGATATTCTCATCGGCTCGGGGCTGGTGTTTGAAGTCCCCGAAGTGTCGGGTGCTCGCTATCAGCTGGTGCACGAGTATTTGGCTAGCCTCGTGCAGGAACAGCAACAGCCTGGACTCATTGAGGTGTTGCAAGCCGAACGCAATCGACGTCAGCTAACAGAAGCACAGCTGAGAAAGGCTCTGGTGGCTCAGTCTGACTCTTTGGCACAGGCGACGATAGCAAAGAAAAAAGCCAAACTTGCTGAGATCAAAGCATTGGTTTCGGTGGCTAGGTCGCTTCAGCTATCGGGCGATGGTATCGAAGCAATGGCAAAGGCACTACAGGCCGCAAACCAAGTAGAAGGCACCGACGACAATCTGTTAAAAATGCAGGTAGCGCTATGTTTGGCCGAGTCAGTCCGTAGCATTCATGAGCGCAATGAGCTGTCGGGGCATCGCAACTGGGTGCTGGCAGTACACTGCAATCCGGTGCTCGCTGGAGAGGCTACCGCACAGCGAATCGCGTCGGCCAGTGAAGATGGCACCATTAAGCTGTGGAACGGTCGAGGAGAACGGGTGTGGTCCTCCTCTGAAGGAAAAATGACATCGAAAGGAGAGACACCAACGAGTGCCAATCATACCGCTGGCATCATAGACGTTCGCTTCAGTCCAGACGGTCAGTATTTTGCAAGTGCTAGCTTGGATCACACCATTCGTCTTTGGCGCGCCGACGGTGAGTTTATCCGCTCAATCGAAGCCGCTGCGGCCAGTGTTACCAGCATCAACTTTAGCCCGACAGCGCCGCTACTAGCAGCAACCTACAGCGACACGGTGGTGCGGCTGTGGAGCCTGGAAGGAGAGCTGGTGCAGCAGCTTGAAGGGCATGAAGACTGGGTGCGCACAGTAGCTTTTAGCCCCGATGGTACTCGCCTGGCGACCGGTGGTGAAGATAATACGGTGCGGCTATGGAGCATAGACGGTGAGCTGCTCGATACGCTACACGGGCATCGCGGCTGGGTCCGTAGCGTGGCCTTTAGCCCCGACGGCAGAATGATTGTGTCGGCGGGCGATGCGAATACGCTGCGGCTGTGGAGCGTAGACGGCTACAAGCTAGATATCTTTTATGGCCACGAAGACTGGGTGCGTAGTGTGGCCTTTAGCCCCGATGGTCGCTACATTGCCTCGGCCAGTGATGACCAAACGGTTCGAGTATGGGAACTAGAGGGTACGGTACTGCACACATTTAGCCATCGCAGCAGTGTGCATAGTGTGGCCTGGAGTGCTGATGGGCGTTCTCTCATATCGGGGGGTGACGATGATCAAGTTCGTATTTGGTGGCTAGAAGGGCCAAAGGTGCCGGTAGCGAAAGGGCATCAGGGCATTGTGTGGAGTGCTCGCTGGCAGCCCGTGGTTGATGATGGGGATACGTCTAAAATTCTCTCCTCCGGTGGCGACGCGGCCCTAAAAATCTGGTCTGAATCGGGAGAACGCCTACAAACGATTGAAGGTCACCAGAAAGGGGTACACAGCGGTGACTGGCGACCGGATGGCAAGTTTTTCGCATCAGCCAGCGCTGACTACACAGTGAAAATTTGGCGGGCAGATGGGCAGCTCGTAAGGACGCTAGCGGGCCACGGAGATGCGGTGTGGCAGGTGCGCTATAGCCCTGATGGAAAGCAGTTGGCCTCGGTGAGTAGCGATCGCACCGTGCGTTTATGGTCTCACCAGGGGCAGCTACTACACACTTGGACAGACCATACAGATACGGTATGGCACGTTGGATTTAGCCCCGATAGCCAGCATTTGATTTCGGCCAGCGAAGACAATACGCTGCGGCTGTGGCACACACAGAAAGGTTTGCTGCAAACGCTGGAAGGTCACACAGGGGGCACTTGGTGTGCAGCATTTGGCCCGCAGGGTCGGTGGGTGGCTTCTGGCGGAGCAGATGGGGTAGTTCGCCTATGGTCGGTGCGTGAATCTGCTCATGAATCGGATAAAGAGACTTCGCAACTGTGGTTAGCACCCCATCCTATTTTGCTAGATGGTCATCGGGACTGGGTGCGCAGCGTTTGCTTTTGTCCCAAAGGTGACTTCCTCGCATCGGCTAGTGACGATGGTACGGTGCGGCTGTGGTCACTAGATGCCGATATATTGCGCGAATTGGACACTCAAAAAGCACGCGATATTTCTCAGCTACTGCCCTCGCTAACTGGTCATGAGGGGGTGGTGTGGGATGTGGACTTTGATGCTACTGGTGAGCGATTGGTCTCTGCGGGTGCTGATAGCACTGTGCGGATTTGGGATTTGCGACTGGCAGCGCTTAGGACCCAGGGCTGCGCGTGGCTAGCCGATTGGTTGCTAGCTCACTCGGATTTGCGACCGCAGCTATGTGAGAGTAGCCGATTATAATTTCAATCGGCATTGATGCGTTACCGCTTTTTCTCGGGCATATTGAGCGTGCTGGAGATAGATTGTTTCAATTTCGCTTTTCAATTTCGCTTTTAAGATAACCCCAAGGAAATAAGGAGAATTAGCGATGAAATACGACATTCGCTATAAGCCATCGTTTGCCACACTGTTTCTCACGTTGCAGCCGGGAGAGCAAATCTTTGCAGAGGCCGGTGCGATGGCGAGTATGTCTGGCAAGCTCTCTATGGATACCGCATTCTTTGGTGGCTTAATTCCGGGTCTCTTGAAATCCTTTTTGGGTGGAGAATCTCTTTTCTTGAATGAGTTTTCCAATAAAACGCAAAATCCGCAAGAGATTGTTTTGACCCAGTCGAGCGTGGGCGACATTACCCAAATTCAGCTAAACGGCAGAGAGATTTGTTTGCAGCCCGGTGCGTATATTGCCCACACCAAAGGGACAAAAGTGCAGCTGCAATGGGCTGGATTTGCCAGCTGGTTTGCTGGAGAAGGTTTGTTCAAGCTCAAGCTGAGTGGGAATGGAATGGTGTTCTTTGGCGCTTACGGCGGCCTTTCTACAGTAGATGTGCAAGATAGTTTTGTGGTGGATAACGGTCATCTTGTTGCCTATGAGCCCAGCATCAAAATGAATGTAGGGCTCTCGGGTGGCATGGTGGGGTCGCTGACCTCGGGCGAGGGATTTATTAACCGGTTAGAGGGACGAGGCAAGGTTTATCTTCAGTCTCGCAGTGTGGATGGACTTGTTCGTTTTTTGCGGCCTAAGCTGCGGTAGGCCAGAATTTTGTATCTGTCAGTGTTTCTTTTGTGGGAAACGCTCTCTTTTGAAACGCTCTCTTTGAAACTTTAGTATTAATGATGCGATGAAACTCGAACTTTTACATCAGCCAGATAGTGCGATCGCTAAAGTCCATATGGACCCGCAAGAAGAATTGCAGGCAGAAGCCGGGGCCATGGTTGCCATGAGCAGCGATATCAACGTCAGCACCACCCTGCGCAAAGGCAAAGGCGGTGGCGTCTTGGGCGGCCTAAAGCGAATGGTGGCCGGAGAATCTCTTTTTATCAGCGTTTTTCGCTCGGGGAACAGCGCTGCTGAACTCTACATCGCGCCCAAGCTCATGGGCGATATTTTGCCCTACACCCTCTCCGGGACAGAGCTAGTCATCCAGTCAACTAGCTACCTCGCAAGCACGCCGGGTGTACAAGTCGACCTTGGCTTTACCGGGTTCAAAAGTTTTTTATCAGGTGAGTCTGTTTTTTGGCTGACAGCAAACGGTTCGGGCTTAGTCATACTCAATGCATTTGGCAGCATCTATGAAATCGATGTGGACGGTGACTATGTAGTAGATACGGGCCACATTGTTGCTTTTGAGCGCACGCTAGACTACGACATTACGAAAGTAAATAAGAGCTGGGCCGGTGCGTTCTTTAGCGGCGAGGGCTTTGTTTGTCAGTTCCGAGGGCGTGGAAAGGTCTTTTGCCAAACGCATAATCCAGGCGCATTTGGCCGGAAAATCGGTGGGAAGTTGCCGCCTCGGTAGAGAGAAATAAAACACAATAATCACAATCAAAAAGGAGAGAACTCATGAGCGGTGAAATCGCCTACGCCATCGACCACAGCCCGGCTTACGCATCGTTAAAACTCAGCCTGCGCCCAGAGCAGACTGTCACAGTCGAGGCCGGTGCCATGGCTGCGATGGATAGCTGCATCGATATGAAGTCGAAAATGAAAGGCGGGCTTGGCAAAGGGCTTGGACGAATGTTTGGCGGTGAGTCTCTCTTCACGAGCGAATTTACCGCAAAGGGTGGCGCTGGCGATATTTATGTATCCCCAGGGGTTCCAGGCGATATCAAACACTACGCATTGGATGGCAGCCGTAATCTTATGGTGCAGTCTTCTGGCTTTGTCGCGGCTGGCCAAGGCGTCACGATAGACAGTAAGTTTCAAGGCTTCAAAGGGTTCTTCAGTGGGGAGTCTCTATTTTTACTCAAGGTGACTGGGCAAGGAGACTTTTGGTTTAGCTCTTTTGGTGCAATTGTCGAAATTCCGATCGACGGTAGCTATGTGGTAGATACTGGCTACATTGTGGCGTTTGAAGACACGTTGGACTACCGTGTAGAAGTCCTCAACGGGCTGTCTTTCAAGAATCTTAAAACCAGCATTTTTGGTGGAGAGGGGCTGGTCACACACTTTAGTGGAACAGGCAAGCTCTGGATTCAAACGCGCAACGTTTACTCGCTTGTAAACTTTATTCATCCGTTCCGTCCGGTAAAGAATGACTGATGCCTATCGAACTTCCGCCTGGTAGCGCTGCCTACAGTAAAGATGCTCCGCCTGCCAATAGTCGGCAGCTGCTCACGTTATTTTTGCTTTTTCTCCTCGGGCTGGGGATAACGATTGCGATCGCATCATGGATTGCGGGTGTCATTGTGTGGCTGTTGCCCGCCAATATAGAGCAGCAGCTGGGCCGAGCGATTGTGCCTGCTTTTGAGGCGCAGGCGCAGCCATCGGCAACGCAAGACACGCTAAATGTGCTGCTCAATCGATTGGAAGGGCATTTGCCGGAGGCGCAGCGAACCTGGAAAGCGGGAGAGGCGCGAGACTATCAGGTGATTTATGTGCCAGATGAAACGGTGAACGCGCTGGCGATTCCGGGCGATCGCGTCATCATTTACCAGGGACTGCTCGCCGAAGTCGAATCGGAAAATGAGCTAATGATGGTGCTAGGTCATGAGCTGGGTCACTTTGCGAATCGCGATCATTTGCGAGGGTTGAGTCGTGGGCTGCTGGTGCGGCTGTCGGTGGGTGCTTTCTTTGGAGATTTGGGGTCTTTAGGTGCGATCGCCTCCAACAGCATCTCTTCCCTATCAAACGCTCAATTCTCCCAGCAGCAGGAAAAACAGGCCGACGAAATAGGGCTCACCCTTCTCACCCAAGAATACAACCACGCAGCAGGCGCAACAGACTTTTTCGCAAGGCTCGAAGCCCAAAAAAAGCAGCTGCCAAATCTAGCGATACTGGCTAGTCACCCACCTTCAGAAGCACGTGTTCAACAGTTAGAAGATTTAATTGATGAGCGTGGCTATCAATTAAAAGACAAAGCGCCATTGCCAGATGCAATAGAGAATGCCACAAACAAGCCCGCAGTCAGCGATCAACCCTAAAATCTGTTGACTGTTCAGCACGGTACCAGAGTAAGCTCTCACATGCCATCGTCACCGATAGCAATAGGGTAATCCAGCTAAGATGCCTAGACGATATCCACACCCAGTCTTCTATACTGCTGTACCAAACGTAGGTTTGTTGCAATATAGTAGCTGTACTTATCAGTAACAGCGGAGGAATAGCAACGTGTAGTAATGACCGCTTAACCTTTGCAAGGCCATAGAGAACTATCGGAACACTCGCTAGCACAATGGCACCTGCCGCGAGTCTGGCATTGAACAATGGCAGTATGGCCGCTACGACCCAAACGCTCAAGACAATTTTCTTACGGACTGATCCCAAAGAGATAAATTGAAAGAGTCCTAATCCTGCAACCATACACGGTACCATCGCCCACACAAAATCAGGTCGAAAAGACGACACCATCGAAATTACCCAACATAGCGGTATCAGCATAAATGTAAAGGGTAACGCAAGCGTAACCACGCTACTTTCAAACACACCCTGATACATCAAAGACCCTAGCAAAGCACCGCTGCTATTAGAGATTAAATCAACCACATTGCTGGTGCGCTCTATCACAAAGAGCTGCCCTACTTCTACAAAACTACTGAGCAACAGCCCAGCTAAAAGCGAGAACTTATGAGGCCAGCGATAGATATAGCGCAGCATAAGCCCAAACGGAAAGAGAAGCAAGACATTACGAGAAAAGTCTTCAATTGAAAAGCGCCACACCCAAAATTCCGCAGCAGTAAACGCCTGAAACTCAAAAGGGTTAAGCGTCAACAGCACAACGGGTAGTGCTACATAAAGAAGACTAAAGCTACCCCAAATCCGCAAACTAGGTTTCATCTTTGTTGCTGTAGAACGTACTTTGTGAAGAAGATCATTAGCGCAAAAACCGCTCATAGCCAGACCGAAACATTTCCTTGCCGCCACGCTCTATCACACTGCCATGCGCCATCACGACTTGGTCAAAATCCCACAGTAGAACCTTTTCAACCGCTGCTTTTAGCTGTTGCTTATCTTTCGTCGCAATCCGCTCTAACACCGAAGGAATCAGCCGTTCATAGCAGCCCAAAGCTCTCGCAATTAGTCTCTCTACAAACGGAAAGCTAGCATCAAAGTGAAAAGCAGCGTCCGTTAATACCAGCGTACGGCTGGCCGCATGGAAGAACACCCATTCGTTGAACGAATCAAACCCGTTGAATCCCAGTGTCCTCAAACCTCCAAAAGAAGTGAGATCTATCTCACTCCAAAGAACGCTACCATCCAGTTGAATAATTCTATCGATAGGCAAACTCGGCTTTTTCTCTTTTAGGCCTTCTGTTGCCCAAAGTGTTGCGTTAGGATGGCAGCTCTTAAACCTTTTAGCGTAAAGATGGTGATATAGATTTGGAGATATAATATGCCCTACTGCACCCAGATCAGAGAGCTCACTATTCAGCGTTTCTGTAGGTTCAATGGGTGAAATGACCACCAACTTTTGGTCGATTAGCCGAATGACGGTCATTCTGGTGCCTACATTTAGGCCCATGTATTTCAATGGCTGCTTTGCCACCCAAACGTTCTCTGCGATAGCTTTTAACATTAATTTTCCTGGTTCACCTGCTGCTGAAGCTTAGCCCTGTTGGATTTTGTCAGCTTGCTCACCACGAGTTCGTAAGACTTATCGGCTAAGTCAATTAGCATATCGTCGGGAATTTCATCCGTCAGAGACACCGTAATCCAGTGCTTTTTGTTCATGTGGTATCCAGGAGAAATAGACTGAAACTGCTCTGCCAAAATCTCTCCATCCAGCGGAACACATTTGAGCGTAACTACAGGCACACCTTCTTTGAGCGAGACATAGGCGAACATCTTGTTCATCACCTTAAAAACCATTGGCTCCGGACCAAAGGGATAACATTCTTGCGCACCTGTCAAAGACAAAAGGTGCTTTTCAAGGCTCTCTTTTTTCATGAGATTACAACCTTCTTGTAGGCTTGCTTAGGACTTCTGGGGCTTTGTGGATACTTCATTACAACGAGCCCTGCCGCCAAAGCAGGATTCAAGTAATGCTTCCGAAAGGTCGGCTTACGTGAGAGCGAAAGCTGATCCATCAGCGCTGCGGCATTCCAATATTGATCGTCCATTACCCTCAGCAGCTGTTTTACTTGATCGCTTACTTGATCGCTTACTTGATCGCCTGTCGCTGTAAAGGCTTG
>ERZ1740070.188-NODE-188-length-43297-cov-6.103325_pt1 | contig 43297 bp, 35 predicted proteins | sample MGYA00581734_ERZ1740070 | MGnify/ENA primary metagenome ERZ1740070 (study PRJEB43018, sample SAMN04849744) | marine metagenome | isolation source: floating plastic debris | place: Pacific Ocean | collected 2008-09-01 | study: EMG produced TPA metagenomics assembly... | reverse complement strand
TAAAGGGCAGCATGCCGGCAATGGTGAGTAAAACCGTGGGGTCTTCGGGCACCAGCGAGGCGCTGGGCATGATGGTGTGGCCTTTGTCTTCGTAGAACTTTAGAAAGGCTTGGCGAATACCAGCGCCAGTCGTAACCGATTTTTCTAACCCAGGCTTTGACGTAGACATTTTTTAGCAAGCGCGCTTGGCGGACTCATGTTTTTACCATTCTGAACGATGTTGCATCAAGTTTGATGAAACAGCAATGGTTTTGTATTGCAATAGGTATTCACTAACGAATGGATGTCTTCCGTAGAATGAGGGTCTAGACCTCTGCTGATTGCAAATGTGCTTCGATCAGCTCACAGCATTCGCTGACGGGACGACGCTGTGCCATGGCATCGATCAGTACACCATAGGCGCTGGCTTCTTTTTCGATTAGGGTTTTGGCTTGGAGTGTGGACCAGCGCTGTTTTAGGGGAACCTCGGCCAGGGGGCGGTTGATTTGCCGCCACAGCAGGTTGAGCTTAAGTCGGTCGTCGTGCCCCCCCTGGGAGCTGCCAAAGTTGATTTCTTCGGCGGCAATGCCGGCCATCCATACGGTGCAGTAGCGGTCGATCTCTTGCTGGCTGATTTTGCCGACTTCAACGGCTCGGTCAATGTCGTCGGTTTTGAAAATAACACCGCCGTTGCCGTCAATACCGGAACGCAAAGCTTCCCAGGCGGTCAGGGTATAGTTGTCGATGGGTATGCCTAGCAGGTAGGCGGTTAAAAAGTGGCCGGCTTCATGGCGAACGATGCGATCGCAATATTCTGGCGACCGCTGCGATAGCCAATCTATTAGCAATCGCCCCCCGCGCCCCTGCCAGCCCAGCTGATCGATGGTGACTACCCCCAGCAAAGTGGCGGTAACGGTGGCCAGACCCTCCGGCGATATAGCCAGGAGGGGACCAAGCAAAATCAGCATCGTCACTGAGAAAACTGAAATGGCGATGAGGTTGAGGGTGATTTGACTCATAGCTTAGTGCGTTTAACAGTTGCGATCGCCAACGCTACCGTCCGGTAGGACTGTGTCGCAAATAATAGCTTCAGACCAGGTAGCGCCGCGCAGATTGGCTCCCTTTAGATTAGCCCCACGCCAGTCAGCGTTACCAATAACGGCTGCCGTCATCTCTGCGTTCTCAAGATTGGCCCCTTGGAAATTGGCCCCATCGATATTCGCTTGAGTCAGTACAGCGCCAGATAAATCGGCACCGCTCAAGTTGGCCCCCTGCAAACGAGCGCCATTCATAGAAGCCCCAATCAGATTGGCCTGAGTCAGGTCAGCATCTCTAAGTTCCGCCAGCATCAGGTTAGCTTCTTGTAGATTGCTGTTGCTCAAATCTGCAGCTGTCAGTTCCGCAATTTTGAGATTAACCTGAAAAAAATCTTCCCCTGACAGATTTGCGTCGGTGAGGATGCAGACAGGACAGTCTTTTAGCTCCAACAGCATGTCCAAGTCGTCTTGAATATATGCCCAGCTCGGGGTGGCAAAACTAAATACCCCTACCAACAGCGTCAGTAATGCAGCAAGGCCCGTTGCCAACGATTTTACGTTCATCCTCTTTCCACATGTGAATTGTCAGACCAGTCTCAGGCTTCGACATCGCCTATACCATCCTAAAAGCAGACGGTCTTCTCAGCCAGTCCTTTACCCACTTAGGCCTAGCTGTAGCCCACAACAGTTTCTAGGGGAACACCAACAGTCGAGCAATAGCTGCTAGTATCTTACGATACTTATGTAATTAATCTTATACGATGCTCAAACTATGGCCATAGCTATCTTTTTCTCATAGCGAGGGGTGTCTAAGCATTGACTTGCCTGTGCATTTATACACACATATAAGTAAAATCAGCTATGAATTATCCATATCTCATTGACTTGAGGTATGGCTGGGTGCTTTACATTTCCAGACTGACTAGATCTAAATCGCAACAACAGGTTTGGTGCAATGACAGGGGTTAAGCAGCAGCTTGTCCTTATCTACATGATATTGGGCACGGTCATACTCTCAATGTTTGTTCCTATTGATTGGCAAACTCAGGCCAAGATCCTGCGGGACTGTGTTGTTATGGCTTGGGTAATTGGTATTGTTAATTTTGCTTATTTAGGAGGTGGTTTAAATCGGCTATTGGGTATCCGACCCCGAGAACCACTGGGTCTTCTAGGAATTTTATTTTCACCTTTTTTGCATCGCAACGCGGGTCATTTGATTGCCAATACCCTGCCGTTTGCTATTTTGGGCTGGCTGGTTTTGCTACAGGATATCGACAATTTTTATGCCCTAAGCATGGCTATTTTATTGGTCAGCGGTTTGGGAACTTGGGTTTTTGGACGTTCAGCCATTCATCTAGGAGCGAGCGGACTGATTTTTGGTTACCTGGGCTATTTGATTGCCCGTGGCTATTTAGAAGTAACGGTGATGACCATTGGTCTAGCGTTTATGGTGATGTTGCTATATGGCGGCCAAGTTGGGTCCATGCTGCCCAATTCAGATGAGACGACACTGTCGTGGGAAGCCCATATGTTTGGTTTTTTGGGGGGCGTGCTGGCCGCTTCTAATCCTATTTTCTTGGAGCAGATTGATTTATTTTTGACAAGTTTATAGGACGTCTTTGCAATTTTTTTAGGCTGTCTTTGTAGCTTTTATAGATCGCTTTTGTAGTTTTCTACAAATCCACCAACAATTGGTTATGACAACACTCCAACTGTCATAACCAATTGTTTTTTTAACACTTAGATTGGTTTAATCAATCTGTTCTAGTTAGTTTCTACAGGGCTGTTAATACACCTATAAAACTATCGAGCAAGCTGCCAGCCCAAGGCTGTCTAGGGGTATTTACCCTCAGTTCTTAACAGTTTAAGACTCATGACTTGCTCATTTTTGTAGTAGATACTGTGCTAGAACAGGCCAAGTAACCAGTGGGGGGTATCCACATGAAAGCTGTTGCAATTGCGAGTACGCTTATTTCTCTCGGTGCATTGATTAGTCCAGCTCTGGCTCAGGAAACCACCGCTGAGCGGACGGCACCTGTCATTGTTGCCCAGACGACTCAGACATTAACCACAACTCTTCGTAATGACGAAACCCTTTACCTCAATAAGGACAACGTCCATGAGTACAACCTAATTTTGGAAGATCGCACCGCCATTGGCGATCGCTTCTTGCCAGAGGGCAGCATCATCCGTGGACAGTTTGAGCCGGTGGACGGTGGTCTACGCTATGTAGCGACTTCCGCAGAGGTGGGTGATCGCATTTTTGAATTGGATGCCGTGTCTGAAACTCTCACTGACCAAAAGGACCCGCGCCAGACAGACGCTGACGACATCATCGAAGATGCTGGTATTGGTGCGGCCGGTGGTTTAATCGTGGGTGAAGTGCTAGGTGACTCAGACTTCCTGGAAATTTTAGGAGGTGCGGCGGCTGGGGTAATTGTTGGTAATATCACCGCGCCAAGAGTCGTTGTCGTTGAGCCCGATCAGTCTATTCTGCTCTATCAAGACTAACGACTTCAAACGATTTTGTCAGAGTAATTAAACGTAAACAAAACGCTCCAGCAGAGTTCGCTACTTTGCTGGGGCGTTTTATTCTCTATCTAAAAGCATAGAACCACTATGGATGGGAGCGCTAAACTAGTAGCCTGGTGAATAGCTTTCTGGGTATGGCTTTGCTACAGCCAGCAACGCACTTAGCTCACCACTTAACGCAACGGTCAACAACTGTGAGTCACTGGTATCAACTTGAAGCCGCTGTGGTCGCACAGCAGGTGAACAGTCATCTAGAAAATGGATTAACAACTGAAGCCGCCCACCAGCGGCTGTTGAGAGATGGGCCTAATGAACTGGTCGCAACCGAAGGTAAGTCGCCCTGGCAGTTGTTATGGGAGCAAATCAGTGCACCGCTGGTGGTGATGCTAATTGTGGCGGCAATTGTATCTGGGATGGTGGGAGCCCTGCGCGATGCGATCGCAATTCTTACCATTGTCATTTTTAATGCAGCCCTGGGGTTTCGCCAAGAACGTAAAGCCGAGCAGGCGTTGGCGGCTCTTAAAAAGCTGGCGGTGCCAACGGTCCGCATCCGACGTAACGGCCAGGTGCAAGAATGTTCTATGGCCTCTGTCGTGCGGGGAGATCTGGTGCTGCTAGAGGCGGGTAATGTGGTGCCTGCCGACGGTCGCTTAATTGAGACCGTAAACCTACAGGTACAAGAAGCAGGGCTAACAGGGGAGTCGGCTCCGGTAGATAAACAGGCCGCAACTGTTTTTGAACAAGAACAACCCCTGGGCGATCGCTGCAACATGGTCTATCACAGCACCACCATTACCCGCGGGCGCGGTACCTTTGTGGTGACTGAAATCGGCATGGGGACTGAGATTGGCCACATTGCCCGCATGCTGCAGTCGGTTGAGGCCGAAGCCACCCCGCTACAGAAGCGTCTGGCCCAGCTGGGTAAAGCGTTGGGGGCTGGGGCTATTGCCATTGCGTTGGTAATTGCCGCCATGGGGCTGCTGCAGGGGGAGTCCTTAAGACAGATGCTGCTCACTGCCGTCAGTGTGGCTGTAGCAGCGGTACCAGAAGGGCTACCGGCGGTAGTGACCATTGCCCTGGCACTGGGGGCAGAGCGCATGTTAAAACGTCATGCACTGATTCGCCATTTGCCAGCGGTAGAAACCCTGGGGGCAGTAACAACAATTTGTTCTGATAAAACGGGCACCCTCACCGAAAACCGAATGGCCGTGACCGTACTGGATGTAGCCGGACAACAGATCGAGCTATCCAACGATGTGGCCATTGGCAATCGGGCCATGAGTCTGCTGTTGCTCAGCGGTGCTCTGTGTAACGATGCGTCTTTAGACAACAATCACGCTATTGGTGACCCCACAGAGACGGCACTGGTGACGGCGGCGGCTCAAATGGGGTTACCCAAACGCAAACTCGACCAGCTATGGCCTCGTATAGACGAGGTGCCCTTTGATTCAGAGCGGAAGCGGATGACCACCTGTCACCGCTGTCAGCAGCCCCTACCAGAAGCGCTACAGCAGATCTGGCAGCAGTCGGTACCCGCAGATACTAATGCCGTGGTCTTTAGCAAAGGGGCCTTGCACAGCATAATGACCACAGTCGACCAGGTGTGGACGGACAATCAGATTCAGGAACTGACCGATGAGCTACGTCAGCGAATATTTTTGGCCCACGACCGACTGGCTAACCAGGGACTGCGGGTCTTGGGACTGGCATTTCGGCCCCTGTCAGCGCAGCCAGACTCTCTAGAAGAACAGCTAGTGTTTCTTGGCATGATGGGGTTAATGGACCCGGCTCGGCCGGAGGTAAAAGAGGCCATTGGCCTGTGTCAAACCGCCGGGATTCAGGTGGTTATGATTACGGGTGACCATCCTCTAACTGCCCAACACATTGCTCAAGAGTTAGGAATTGCCAGCGACACACTACTGACCGGGCAAGATCTCAGCAACATGCCCGTTGAGCAGCTAGAGACCGCCGTTACTAAAACTGCCGTTTACGCCAGGGTTACCCCTGAAGACAAGCTTCGAATTGTTCAAGCGCTGCAGCGATATGGACACATCGTGGCGATGACGGGAGACGGTGTGAATGACGCCCCGGCATTGAAACAGGCCGATATTGGTGTCGCCATGGGCATTACCGGGACCGATGTGGCAAAAGAAGCCGCAGATATTGTTCTTCAAAACGACAACTTTGCGTCAATTGTGGCAGCGGTGAGGGAAGGTCGGGTAATTTATGAAAATATTCGCAAGTTTATCAAATATACTTCGGCAGGGAATGTAGGACAGCTGTGGCTGCTGTTGCTCGCACCGTTTTTAGGCATGCCAATTCCACTGGTGCCAATTCAGATTTTATGGATTAACCTGATCGCCGATGGCCTCTTGGCGCTAGCGCTGAGCTTTGAACCTGCCGGGCGGCAAGTGATGGAACGACCGCCCCATCGCCCTAATGAAAGTGTGTTTGGCCGCGGCATGGGGGTCGATATTCTCTGGATAGGTGTGTTGCTAGGAATGGTGTTGCTGTTGGTGGCCAATGGCTACTGGCGGAACAACGATCCGTCCTGGCAGACGATGGTGTTTACTACCCTGGCATTTTCTCGCATTGCCCTGTCAGAGGCGGTGCGTTCCTCGTCTGATTCGGTATTTCAAATTGGTATTTTGTCAAATAGCAAACTGTTGGGGGCGGTGCTGCTCACATTTGGCTTACAGCTGATGGTGATCTATGTGCCAGTATGTCAAATACTCTTCTCAACGGTGGCCCTGAGTGGTCAACAGATTGCGATCGCACTCCTGCTTGGCACCATTAGCTTTTGGGCTGTTGAGCTTAAAAAGGTCATCACCAAGTTATGAGGCCAGCCATTTAGACATCATCAAAGTGCGGCGTAGAGGCTGGAATCTCGATATAGAATGTTGTTCCCTGACCTAGGGCAGACTGGCAAGACAGTTTACCCTCATGCATTTCTGTCACAATTTGGTAGCTAATCGATAGCCCCAGTCCGGTGCCTTTGCCTACGGACTTAGTTGTAAAAAATGGATTAAATATATTGGCTAAAACATCTTCAGAAATACCGGGACCATTATCTGAAATTGCTATCAATAATGAGTTCTCATCCTTTTTCCACTGAGTAAAAATCTGAATTTCTGGAGCTTTACTATTGGCAAGCTGATACTCATCAAACGCATCAATAGCATTGACCAAAATGTTCATAAATACCTGATTTAGATGACTGGCATAGCACTGAATAAACGGCAAACTGCCGTAGGTTTTCACAACATTGATAGTAGGATGCTGCTTGCAGTCTTTGATCCGGTGTTTCAAGATTAGAAGAGCGCTATCAATCCCCTGGTGAATATCCACATTTTTAATAGCAGACTCATCCACACGGGAAAAATTCTGCATACTCTTGACGATATCGACAATGCGCGTTGCTCCCATTTGCATAGACGCCATTATCTTAGGCAAATCCTCTAAGATAAAGTCCACTTCAATATCGTCTATTTTGGTTTGAATATGGTGTTCAGGGTCTGGATACTGTTTTTGATACAGCAGCAGCAGCTCTATGAGACCCGTCACATACTCTTGCATCGGTTCCAGGTTACTAGAAATAAACCCAACCGGATTGTTAATCTCATGGGCAATTCCGGCCGCCAGCTGACCCAGACCTGCCATTTTTTCACCCTGAACCAGTCTAGCCTGGGTGCTTTTTAGCGTTTCTAAAGTTTGGTTTAATTTAGCCGTTTGCCGTTGGGTTTTATCTAAAAGTTCGGCCTGCTGGAGTGCTATCCCTAACTGGGTGCCCACCTGGGCTAACAAGCCTACTTCATCATCATCCCAGTAGCGAGGCTTAGAGGTTTGATAGGCCATCAACAACCCCCAGAGCTTCTCCCCCTGTGAGATCGGAACAAACACTTCATTGCGGGGTAGCTGACCATCTTGATCGGGTCTAGAAAACACATCTTGAATAACCGTCTGGTTCGGCATAGCCGGCTGCCATCCATCCACAATAGAATCTGCGACAAACGCCCCGCTCCAGTCAGAATTAAACCGATAAATCGCCACCCGATCCACTTCCAGCAGCTGCCGCACCTCCTGAGTAGTGGTGGTAAAAATTACATCGATATCTAACGATTGACGAATTTTATCAATGGTGAGGGTGAGGGCCCGTTGGCGTTCAGTCGCCTTTTGCAAAGCCGCTGCCTGCTCACGGACCTGAGCAACGGCTTCTGCCTGGTTTAGGGCCACCCCCAGCTGAGTACTCACCTGGGCTAAAAAGTCAATCTCATCTGTCTCCCAATGACGGGGGCGAGAGTTCTGACAGGCGGCTAACAGACCCCACAGTCGATTTCCATCCATAATGGGCACAATCATGTAGGCATGCGCCTGGGAGTCTTACAGCAAGGTCATGTGGGCAGCATCATGATCACTCTGATAGACATCATTAATAGCCAGGGTCTCTTGTCGAGCATAGAGACCTCCTTGGGTTTCCATTAGATAGGTGTCGTGAATAGCCTGAGTATCCACAAGTTCGGACCAACCATCGGCTACAGACTCAGCCACAAATTGACCGCTCCAGTCGGCATTAAACTGATAAATAACAACTCTGTCAGTTTTAAATAGCGATTGAATACTTTTTGTGGTTGTTTCAAAAATCTCTTCGATATGTAGCGAGTCACGAATGGCATTAATGGTTTGAGACAGTAGCTCCTGTTGTTCTAATGCCTGCTCACGAGATGAAATGTGGGCTAGCTGAGCCGCCTGTAGCTTAAGCTGTTCAACCTGGCTCCACTGCTCAAGGGCCACGCCTAAATGTTTAGCAATTTGGTCAATAAACTCAATCTCTGAGAGCTGCCAATGTCGGGGGGTCTGACACTGATGGATACACAGCAGCCCCCATAGCTCAGAGCCATTCATAATCGGGGACACAACATTTGCCCGGATGCCAAACCGCTCTAACGTTTGTAAATGGGGATTGGTTAGACTGCTTTCATAGATATTGTGCGAAACATACATCCGCCCTTCTTTGTAAAGGGGGGCATAGTTTTCACCAAAGCAGCGATCATAAACCTTTTCTTCTAAGATTGAGGTGATGCCCTCACCACAGTTCTCAGCCACAAACTGACCTTCCCAGTGCTCCTCGTTCTGAAAGAAAAAGATTCCCACTTGATCGGCCTTAAGCAGCTGTCTGACCTCTTGAGCCGTCGTTTGAAAAATCGTTTCCAGGTCCAGAGACTCTCGAATGCGTGTGATTACACCTGTTAGAGATTTTTGTTGCTCGGTTTGATAGCGCAATTGCTCCAGTAGCCCCAGCTGTTGCAGGGCAAAACTAAGGTATTCAACAATTTGCTGGACAAATTTAACATCTTCTACGCTCCAATGACGAGCATGCTCACACTGGTGGACACACAGCAAACCCCAGAGCTGCTCACCCTGAAGAATAGGGACGGCTAGATTTGCTCTGACCTCGAACCTCTCTAAAATTTTGACATAATCGCTGTTTAAGTCCGCTGCATAGATATCGCTGATGGCCTGGACTCGGCGCTCATCATAGTGGTCAGCAAACTGGTCTTCAAAACTCTGGTCATAGATCCGTTTTGTTAAGACAGAGCGCCAGCTATCTGATACGTCCTCAGAAACAAATTCTCCTCCCCAGTGTTGCTCGGGTGTAAACTGAAATATAGTAACCCGATCTGCTTTGAGAAGATGACGGATTTCAGTAGTAACGGATTGAAATAGAACATCGATATCGAGAGACTGGCGGATCTTGCTAATAGTTTTAGCCAGGGCCTGTTCACGATCAATATCGTAGGCAAATACTGTAGATTGAATATAGGACTTGGTTCTCTCTTCTTCTTGGTGTATTAGTCTGCCGAGCTGCTCAACAATCTGCTGCACCAGATTAATTTCTTCTAAATGCCAGGAACGAGGAGCCTGACAGTGATGGATACACAGTAACCCCCAAAGCTGCTCTTGTTTGAGAATGGGCACCACTAAATTTGCCCGTACCTGCAGCCGATTGAGGACATTTTTATAGTGGGGGCTGAGGTTAGCAGTCTGGATATCAGCAGTAGCCTGTACCTGCCCCTCATGATATCGAGTCTGACCGTCTACAAAGTGCTGATAGGCTTGCTTATTTAGCACAGATACACAGCCCTCAGCCACATCTTCAGCGATAAACTCGCCGACTCCGTTGGCGTTGGGATGAAATTTAAAGATAGCAACTCGATCTACATTGAGCAGCTGTCTAATCTCTATGGTCGTGTCTTGAAAAATAGTATTAAGCTCAAGTGGACGACGGATATAGCTATTGGCAGTAAGACTGTGCTTTTGATGGGGCACAGAAGGGTGTGTGTGGTAACCGACAGGTTGTTTGGCGCTACTAAATCTAGGGATGAATTGCATTTCACCAAGTGTTTGAAAGGTCTATATGTCAGAAGGTGCAAAATAGAACCGCATTCAATTCATCCTGTCATTGGGTAACGATTGCGATCGCGCAGATGCTGGCTTGCCACTGATTACTGTTCGGCACCGTTGAGGATAATGAGGGTTAAATCTGTAAAGTGTAAGCAAATTTATTCACATCAGATTAGATAATCTCAATAAATCAACAGCGGTACATCTTAAATGGACTGGTTAAAAGTAGCCGGGGTTCCCATATAAACATCGAGTTGCGTTCTGTTTATAGGATTCTAGACCGGTTGATTTGACTGGTGGGTGCGATTATAAAAGAGATGTGCATCCATCCCCCCATGGTTACTAGAAAAACAGTTACCTTTGGCTCGATTACGCTGTCTTATTTAGACTGGGAAACGTCTGGTGAGCCGGTTCTGCTGTTGCATGGACTAGCCGATCATGCCTTAGGCTGGACGGCAGTGGGGGACATATTAGCGAGCAGCTACCATCCAGTGGCGGTGGACCTGCGAGGCCATGGGAAAAGTGATAAACCAGACAGCGGCTATGACTTTGATACGGTGATGCAGGATCTAAGCCAGCTAATGGATCATCTGGGCTGGTCAACGGCTCACATTGTTGGGCACTCGTGGGCCGGAAAAGTAGCAACCTACTGGGCGACACGTCAGCCAGAGCGATTTATCAGTATGGTGCTGGTGGACCCAATTTTTGTCTATGGCATACCCAGCATTTTTCGCCTGACGTTTCCGCTATTTTATGGAACACTGCCCTTTTTAAAGGGGATGGGACCATTTGCCGATTGGGAAACAGCTATCCAACAAGGGAAACAGATGAAACAGTATCGTGACTGGAACAGGCTACAGGCATCTGTTTTCCAAGAGAGTTTGGAAGAAAAGCCCGATGGAACAGTGGGTAGTAAGTTTACTAAAACAGCACGAAATAGCATCTTTGATGCGGTACTAAGAGTGCCGGGGCTGATCAAAGAGGTGCAGGTACGCAGCCTCTTTATGCAGCCAGAAACCGGGGTAAATCGATTTAACTGGCAGCTAAAGCCCTATCAGAAATACCTGCTAGATCTAAGGATTGAGACCATTCCTGGAAACCATTGGGCATTTCTAGTAAAACCGCAGAGCTTTGGTAAAACGCTAACTAATTTTTTAACCTCAGGAAATCCTTCGGGCTAAGAAACAATTCCATAATTTGAAGTTTACACTCTTATTTTCTAACGGAAACAGCCCGAAATATACATAATCGACCCCGCCGTAACCCCAACTATTGCCATTAGGAATAACCCAGTACGTTGGGTCGTAGGGCGGCGTTCCGGCCCTGCCCAGGGGGTTTGGGGAACTCGGAGGGACCCCAAGCAACCGGTTTTGCCTCCAATCAATAACCTAGAAAATAATTATGAATGTTGGCCAATATGGCAAGGTTAGGACAAAGTTTACGCTCTTTAAACCATGAAATTGTTTCTCAACAAACCCTAAGAGCTTTTATTTCTAAAAATTTCCTAAGACTGAACACTAACAGTAGCCAACTGCCGCCGCCGAATATCATCAAGCTGAGCATCCGGAATCGCAGCAATTAGCTTCTGGGTATAGGGCTGTTGAGGGGAGTTGTAAATATCTTCTGCAGAACCAATTTCCTCCAGACGCCCCTGATTCATCACCATGATGCGATCGCTAATAAATTTCACAACGCTAAGATCATGAGAAATAAAGATATACGTCAGATTAAAGTCCTTTTGCAAATCTTTGAGCAAATTCAGCACCTGAGCCTGAACTGAGACATCCAAAGCAGAAACCGACTCATCACAAATGATGAATTTCGGTTCACACGCCAGGGTGCGGGCAATACAAATACGCTGACGCTGACCCCCTGAAAACTCATGGGGCATCCGCCGTAGAGCAGAGGCATCTAGCCCAACGCGCTCTAGCAGACTGATGGCTCGCGCTTTACGCTCGGCTGCGTCACCGCCCAGCCCATGGATTTGCATCGGCTCGGTAATCGCGGCCCCAATGGTTTGGCGAGAGTCTAGGGACCCGTAGGGGTTTTGAAACACAATTTGCATCTCTCGACGTAGACGCCGCATGGCCTCAGCATTCAGCTCTAAAACAGACTGATTATCAAACAGAATACGTCCAGAGGTGGGATCAATCAGACGGAGCAAACAGCGGCTGAGGGTAGATTTACCACAGCCCGATTCACCCACTAGACCCAGTGTTTCGCCGGGGTATACATCAAAGCTAACGGAGTCTACCGCACGAAACGCGTCTTTTTTACCAAAGAACCCTGTGCGTACCGGAAACGCTTTGGTGAGATTCTGAACCTGTAATAAAGGCGTTTGTTGAAACAACGTTTGACGATGGTGTTCAATTTCTTGGGAGCTGACCTCGGCTAACAGCTGAGCTTTCTCGTCAGCGGTGCTAACTTTGGCAACAATTTGTCCGGCCTCTGGCTCTACTTCCATAAAGTCACTCACGGTGGGCAACCGACGCAGCTGTTGATGGGGTCGGGGTCGACAGTTTAATAACCCCTGAGTATAAGGGTGCTGTGGATCAGCAAAGAGATCGTAGACTGGGGCAATTTCCACCAGGTCACCCTTGTACATCACCGCTACCCGGTCGGCAATCTCAGCAACCACCCCCATGTCATGGGTGATAAACACAATGGCTGTTTCTCGAGAAGTCTGTAAATCTCGCAGCAGGTCGAGGATAGTGGATTGAATAGTTACATCCAAGGCGGTGGTGGGTTCATCCGCAATGAGAACAGCTGGGTCACCAGCGAGTGCGATCGCAATCATCACCCGTTGTTGTTGTCCACCCGAGAGCTGGTGAGGATATCGCCCTAAAATCTGCTGTGGGTCAGGCAGTTTGACTTCAGCAAACAGGTCTAGCGCCCTAGCTTTGGCAGCACTACGATCTAGTTTCTGATGCAGCTGCAGTGCTTCAATTAGCTGGTCACCGCAGGTATACACCGGGTTGAGAGACGTCAGCGGCTCCTGAAAAATCATTGAAATCAGCTTGCCACGATAGCGCCGACGGTCTTCGCGAGAGAGTTTCAGTAAGTCTATCGGTTGCGCGTCAGGCGAGGTCGGGTCTCGAAACCAGATTTCACCCGACAGCTCTGTGCCTGGCATCAATAACCCCATTAAGGCCAGAGATGTCACAGATTTACCCGACCCCGATTCACCCACCAGGCTCAGTGTCTCTCCTGCCGCCAGGGAGAAAGAAACAGACTTAACCGCTGATACAGCCCCTGCCTTGGTTGGAAATGTGACGGAGAGATTTTGAACATCAAGAATAGGGTCAGGCATAGTAAGTCCGATATTTAGGGCCGAGCCAGCGTTGTTATTAATTATTTACTACACATTGTCCGACTTTTGTATCCATTGTCTCTGTAGGCAAAGCAATTTTGCTTTCGTCATAGAAATATGAAAAATTTGACATGTTGTTACGTGTATAAAATTACTCATTCTTTCTAGTAATCTTCATGTAGGATTTTGGATCAAATCCAAAGTTTAAGGGGATGACACACGCTCCCTAAAACTCTCTCTTTCTATCTATAGGATCCATAGGAGTCATTTATGATTCGTCAACGAAGCTTTTTCCGGCGACGCTTTCGAAGACTTTTGTCAATTATTTTTGCACTCACGCTTACGGCCGTTATCATCAGCTGCGGGGGTGCGTCTAATAGCGATAGTGAAGCGCCCGCAGCAGGCGGTGCAACCGCAACAGACACGTTGGTATTTGGCTCAGGTGGGCAACCCGATAATCTCTCTTCTGGAGACGTTACGGATGGTAACTCACTGTATGTGCAGCTACAGATTTATAACTACCTGATTGGCAATGAACCAGGATCGACGGATCTTGTGCCTGAGCTTGCAACCGAATGGACCGCCTCTGAAGACGCCCTCACCTGGACGTTTACGCTACGTGAAGGGGTGAAGTTTCATGATGGTACTGATTTTAATGCTGAAGCGGTGGTGTTTAACGTTAACCGCTGGTGGGACCCTGACTTTGAATATGGCTTTCGTGATGAAGGCAAGCTATACGAAATTTGGACCCAGCTCTTTGGTGGCTTCAAAGGCGATGAGGCGTCAATTTTGGCAGACGTCAGCACCGTAGACGATCTGACGGTGGAATTTAAGCTGTCTGAGCCCTTTGCGGCGTTTCCAGCTGCGATCGCGTCTGCCTACTTTGGCATTGCCAGCCCCACGGCCATTCAAGAATCTGGCGCAGACTATGGCACCCCCTCTGGGTTAGCGGTGGGCACCGGTCCGTTTGTCTTTGAAGAATGGCTCAGCGGTGACCGCATTACCCTGTCTAAATTTGACGACTATTGGGAAGAGGGATTGCCCAAAACAGAGCAGCTGGTCTTTAGCTTTATTGAAGACCCAGCCGCTCGTCTGGCCCAGCTACGGGCCGGGGCGCTTGACTTTACCGTTGACCTCACCCCCGATCAGCTAACAGAAATTGAATCGGATAACAACATAGAAGCGGTATATCGTCCATCGTTTAATGTCGGTTATCTAGCGCTAAATCCTAGCTATGAGCCACTATCGAGTCCCGAGGTGCGGCAGGCAATTGCTCAGGCCATTAACAGACCGGCCATCGTTGAAGCTTTTTGGGGAGAGTTGGGGACAACCGACGCTCATTTTGTTCCCCCATCAATGGAATCTTATACCAGTGGGAGTGTGGGTGATTATGAGTATGACCCAGAGGCCGCTCAGGCTGCGATCGCAGAAGCTGGCTATCCCAACGGCTTTGATCTAGACCTTTGGTACATGCCAGTCAGTCGGCCCTATTTCCCAAATCCTAAACCCATTGCTGAAGCATTTGCAGCAGAGCTCAGCCAAATTGGCATCACAGTTAACCTGCAAACTAAAGACTGGGCCGCTTATTTAGAAGATCGCAACACCCCACCCGGTTTTCAGTCCTTTATGCTGGGTTGGACTGGCGATTATGGTGACCCCGACAACTTTCTCTATGCCCATTTTGGCCCCGGTGCCACTCAAGATTTGGGCAACTATGAGAGTCCTGAGATGTTTGACTTGCTCAACAAAGCCCGTTCTGAGACAGTACCGGAAGAGCGAGAAAAACTCTATCAAGATGTCGATTCCATGCTGTTTGACAAGGCATTACGGATTCCCATTGTCCACTCTCAGCCACTACTGGCTCAGCGTGCAGGCTTAGCCGGCTGGAGCCCCAGTCCACTTGGTAACGAGCCTTTTCCTGAAGTAGAAAAGTCCTAGCACAGCCAGATAATGTCTTGAAAAGTAGTCTTTTCTCAGCATTAGCCCGCCCGCCTGTGTGGCCAAATCATTCTTCTTTAACAGATGAAAGATTAAGACTAATCTAGGGACAGATACGGTTTTCAGGGCATTATCTTTTATAAAAATCAGATAAGAGCCCACATTCTCAAATTCTCTCAATTCGTTTACCCTCAAAAAAATCTCCATGGGTAGATATATCCTTAAACGTCTGCTTCAGCTAGTTCCGGTACTGCTGGGCATTTCACTACTAGTCTTTGCCTTTTTGCATCTTATTCCTGGTGATCCGGCCTTAGTTTTGTTGGGGGACCGGGCCAACCCCGAGCAAGTAGCCGCTCTGCGAGAGCGTATGGGGCTAAATGAGCCACTACCGCTGCAGTATCTGTCTTTTTTAGGCAATTTACTCAGATTTGATTTAGGAGAGAGCATTTTTACCGGCATTCCTATTTGGGATGAGATTAAACTGCGATGGCCCGCCACCTTTGAGCTATCCGTCATAGCCATGCTGATCGCACTGATTTTAGGCATTCCTGCGGGTGTCATTGCCGCCGTTCGCAAAAACAGCCTGATAGACAACCTCACTATGAGCGGCTCGTTGTTGGGGGTATCGATGCCCGTATATTGGTTAGGACTGTTGCTGGTCTATCTCTTTGCCGTTAACCTACAGTGGCTGCCTCCCAGCGGTCGCATTGGTATCGAGGTAGGCAATAACTTTGAGCCCATTACTGGCTTTTTTATCTTTGATGCGCTGGTTCAGGGTAACTTTGCGGCTCTAAAAAATATTTTGGCCCATCTAGTACTGCCTGCCGTTACCCTCAGCACAATTCCTCTGGCTATTTTGGCGCGAATTACCCGCAGTGCCATGTTAGAAGTGCTCTCACAAGACTATATTCGCACCGCCAGGGCCAAGGGGCTTTTAGAGCTGTTAGTAATTGGCAAACATGCCCTAAAAAACGCTATGCTGCCTGTCGTTACGATTGTGGGTTTGGAATTTGGCACCCTTTTGGGCGGAGCGATTTTAACAGAAACAATTTTCTCCTGGCCCGGTATTGGCAAATGGATTTATGAGGGTATTTTGCAACGTGATTATCCAGTGGTACAGGGCGGAGTAGTTTTCGTAGCCTTTATGTTTGTCTTGGTAAATCTGCTGGTGGATATCTCCTACGCCTTTTTAGACCCGAGAATTCAATACAAGTAGGGGCGCACTGCAGTGCGCCCTTAGCGGCCCCTATTTGCATCCCTACGCAGCCTTTCCACAATTGTTGTCTTGCCCCAACGCATCATTTTCTCTCGTAATTATGACTCCCGCTGCTGCACACGTTCCCAAATTTTTTAGAAACCGAGCTGTTCAACGTTTTTTAGAATCTACCTCAGGGCTAATTGGTCTGGGCATCACGATTTTTATTGTGTTGGCCGCTCTGCTGGCGCCAGTGCTTAACCCCTACGACCCGGCCTCTGATCGTGATTATGCAGCCCGACTGCAGGGGCCTAGTTTAGAGCATTGGTTTGGGGCCGATGGTTTGGGGCGCGATATTTTAACACTGGTTTGGTACGGTCTTAGAACATCGCTGGTAATCGGTCTGGTCTCAGTGCTGATTGGTTTATTGATTGGGGTAACGCTAGGGCTTTCGGCAGGGTATTTCCGGGGCTGGGTAGAAACAATAATCGGCTGGATGACAGATGTGATGCTGGCATTTCCGTCAATTTTACTTGCGATCGCAGTTGTCACCGTCACGGGTCCTAGCGTCCTCAGCGTTATGTTTGCCGTTGGCATTGTGCAAATCCCTAAATTTATACGACTTACCCGCAGCATGGTGCTATCGCTACGTGAGCAAGAGTTTGTCCAAACCGTTCGCGCATTTGGTGCTAAACCACCTCGAATTGTTTTTCTACACATATTGCCGGCCAGTCTTGCCCCACTCGTAGTGCAGGCAACATTGGCCATTGGTACTTCTACCCTAGAGGCCGCCGGTTTAGGTTTTTTAGGTTTGGGTGCTCAGCCCCCCACCCCCGAACTTGGCACTATGCTATCTGACGCGTTTAAGGGTGGTTATTCACTTTCAGCCCCCTGGACCATTGCCTTTCCTGGCTTATTTATCACGCTGACAGTTTTGGCCTTTAACCTGTTAGGGGATGGTCTTCGAGATGCCCTTGACCCAAAAGGCAGTCGCTAGCATTTGGCATCCAACACATAAAGCACATAAGATTTAAACCTCAAATATCCCATACCAAACACGCGATCGCACCCAGTCTAAGTTTAGTAGCAAGAAATTTCTGGTGCTCCAAAGCGGTTTAAGACTCTTTGTCCTCAAACCGCTTTGGCTATTTTCACCAAGAGACTAACCAAGAAGAGATCTGTCTAAGATGTGAGATACGCATAACACAAATCACATGTCGTACAGCTCTCAACAAACACTAGCCTCACCTATGCTGCAGCAACAAAGTCTTCTGCAGTCAGACTGTCAGTAAAAGCTGTCAGTTCAGCTAGAACATCACTCCCCGCTGAGATAAAGGTTTTACCATTTCTAGTTGACTGTTCTAAAGAACCAAAGTTGAGACCGTTACCAATCTCTAGCGTGTCAACACCCTGCTCAAAGTCTCTGACGATAAGATGGCCACTGCCCTGGTTCAACACAAACGTATCACTCCCACCTTGACCAAAAGCAATGTCATACTTTTTGGCAGTGCCGAGATCAATGCGATCATCAGCGTCTCCCACTTTCACACGATCATTGCCGATACCAGTAAGAATATCTTTTGCGCCTGCATTGGCACCGCCAGAGCGGGTCATATAGATAAAGTTGTTTCCATCACCTGCATTGACACTGTCTACACCTGTTCCTAGACCGATCTTGTCGTTTCCTGCCCCGGGCGTAATCTTGTAGTTTCCGACATCAATTTTGACTTTATTATTGCCTTTACCCAGATCCAGAACCGTTACATCACCCGTGACTGGGGGAGTGTCGGGGTTGCCGGGAGTATCAGGGTTGCCGGGAGTATCAGGGTTGCCGGGAGTATCAGCACTATCCGATACAGTAATACTTAGGGTTTGGGTTGCGCTCAGGTTATCAGAGTCTGCAACAGTAACCTCAACCTTGTAGATGTTGTCACCATTAGCATCACCAGGGGCTTCAAAATCCGGTGCTGCATTAAACTTCAAGGCACCTTCATCATTAATTGAGAATAAAGCAGCATCAGCGCCACCGCTCAGGCTATAGGTGAGGCCATCCCCCTCGCTGTCCACATCATCGGTACTATTGATATTTAACACCGCTGTCTGGTTCTCGGATACGCTTACGGCGGCAGGAGTTGTCACTGTTGGTGCAGCTTTGCTGGGTGGCTGGCTGATGGGTTCACCCGATAGTCCTTCTAGAACGCCATCGTACGCTGGTTTAGGCTGGTAGTTCTCATCAAAAATAAGGGCATCACCAAAGCCGTTAAAAAAACCAGGAACCCACGAATAGCGATCGGTAAAGCCCCACAGCGTTACTGAATCACAGTTTCCAGCCTCTAGACAGGTTTCGATAATTTGTTGGTAGATTTGCGCTTGGCTGTTTAGTTCTGCTGCTGTAGCTGGCTGTCTGATACGTACATCGGCCTCGGTAAAGTGAACATCTAAACCAATTTCATCTAGACGCTGCATGTTATTGGCAACACTGTCAAACTTACGAGGGTCTTCCTCTGACATATGCATCTGAAACCCAACACCATCAATAGGAATCCCCTTACTTTGCAAGTCCGATACCAGGTCATAGACAGCATTAGACTTCTTATTCACCTCAGAGATTCTATAGTCGTTATAGAACAGCTTGGCGTTGGGATCCGCCTCATGGGCCCATTGAAAAGCAAGTTCTATATACTCTGGACCAATCTCCCGTAGCCAAAATGAATCTCTCAAAGTGCCATCATCAGCAATCGCCTCATTGACTACATCCCATACCTCAATCTGTCCTTTGTATTGACTGACTACAGTCTTGACGTGGTTTTCTAGAATATCCAGTAGCTCTTGACGACTCCAGTTTCCATTCTCTAACCAACCGGGAACATCTATGTGCCAGACCAGGGTATGCCCCCGCACATCCATATTGTTCTGGGTTGCAAAATTAACAATTTCATCAGAACGAGAAAAGTCAAATCGTCCATTTTCAGGTTGCAAGAACCTGAATTTCATTTCATATTCAGCCGTAATACTGTTAAATTCTCTAGCGATAGTCTCTCGGTATCGACTATCTCCTCTGAGGCGATTTGATTTAACAGCTGTTCCAATAACTACATTTTGTCTGTCAGCTGCAGAACGTAACGTACGATCGCTATTAGCCATAATTGAAATCTCTAGGTCTCGTTGATTCTGTTGATTCGCAAAAGCATTCGCTACGACATCACCAAATAGTTCTGTCAGGATAAATCCCACAACAAACTTTTTTTGTCATAAACATTGTTACCTTAAAAAGAGACTTTCTTAGTAAAAACACATGACTTTTTAGAACTCGCCACAGAGATCTAAGTCCCTTCAAAATGAAGAGGAGCATGCCGTCAAAACGATTCTCAGTATGGGCAAGGTAACAAATATATCAAGGGGTGAAAGCCGCTATATTGCCAAAGATTGGACGCTGTATTCACAGTATTCAAAGCACTGTTTTATGCTTTGAAAGATGATGATCAGAACACACTTCAAATAAGGTATCTCGGATACGACCTATATGGCAGCTCCATATAATGAAAAGACTGTGAGTATTTCGTAAAGAAGATTATCCATCAACTGTTAAAACCCATTCATGACAGGAGATAGACTGACCTGTAACGTAATTTGGTTAGCAATAGGTGTGGGTGTTACGAACCATTCAAATATTGCGTTTGTAATACATAAAGTTAGAGAACTCATTAGTCTTATGGCTTTGCGCACGTAGTTCACAACATCGCCAAAAGCATTAAATGGCGATACAAAATAGGTAGCCTGCAAAGCCTCAGCGGCTTGCTTCAACTTTTACAGGCTGGCTTATCACCCACTAGCACCTAATTCTCAAAGAAACGATGTGCTTTGGCATAACAGTCTTTTAGGTGAATTAATAACGTGCTCCAGATTGGCTAAATGCAGGTATAGAATCGATGATGCTGGGAGTTTCTGGTAAAGGTAAAGGGGTTGAGGATACCGTACCTGCTGCAGGTAGAGATTGTGAGGAGGATATCTTTGGCAATGTAGGAGTCTTTTGATGACGATAGGCCCAGCTACAGTACGCAGCAAAGCCACCGACAGAGGCTGTAAGGGCTAAAACAGCAGGCGTCCATCTGAAACGAGAGGTGGACGATGCTGCTTGCGATCGCACAGAAGTTAACAAATAACTTTCCGAATCGTCCTCAGAAGCTTGTTCCCCATCGGACAACACAGGCTCAGAAGCAAATATCGGAGGAATCTCGACCAATGGTACAGAACCAAACCGCAGAGTATTTACACCCACAAACATTGGGCTCACAAGTGTAGGGGTCACAAACTCAGAACTCAGGCTTTTTAGACCACCCAATCCGTATCCTGGTTCACCAAGGTCTGAAAACGGCTGCCTTGATACTGGTTGCAGATGAGGGACAGATAGAGCCTGCGCTGAGGCACCATCAACAGACTGCTTAACAACACTTGCCAACGCGGGGACTTTTGCAGGCTGATCAACCTTTGATTTATCCGATTTATCAATGTTTTCTAAAGCCGATAATATCTCCTGAGCATTGCTATATCTGAGTTCTGGAACAACGTTGACCATCCGTCTTAAAACAGTCACCAACGGTTGATACGGCAACCGTTCCAAGAGATGAGATAGCTGTATCTCAGAGGTCCATATCTGTCGGCCCAGGAGAAACTGAATTCCCAATAGCCCCAACGCATAGATATCACTGCTAGGTTGATGATTGCCCTGCCATTGTTCTGGGGCTGCGTAGGCTTGCCGTTCCAAAAGACCTAAAACATTACTCTTTAACCCACTTTTCTGTCGTCTCAGAGTTTGGTGGTAGTAACCTTGATTACCGCTAAAGTCTGTTAAAACTAGCTGACCGTTGGGCTGACGAATAAGATTGTTAGGATGCAAATTACCATGAACAACTCGATGCTGATGGCATTTAGCCAACGTATGCAAAACAGGTTTCAGTAGATTGACGACTTGCGTATCCGTCCAACCTTGTTGGGTTGGAATTTCCCAAGTTAGCGGCTGACCATGGATATATTGTCGCATAAGATAGCTGCATCCATCAATTTGGAATCCACCTAGTAACTGAGCTGAATCTGGAACGATTGGTGTAGGGTGAAATACTTCTAGAACCGGTGTTTGCTCACTTTCGTTTAACGGCAACACTCTTACTAAACAGTAATAACCTTCAGGTTCGCGGTTGTCTTGAACAATGTAAGTCCCCATCTTTTGAGATGTACCTAACTGCTCAACCAAACTGTAGCCTCTATAGGTAAGGTGTTCAATTACCTCGTCTTTGTTATCTAATTTAGGTGTGAGGAAGTCGTCCACAATCATAGGGCTGCACTTAGCTCATAACGTCGTATTGATCGCATTCAGAGGTTTACGCACGTATACTGCTTTCTCACAAACATCTCCGGACTAATCAAATCTGAATTGTTGAGGCCACTGGATAGACGCTAGACTCCTGAGCAAAGATTAAATCTATAAGTAAAGTAAAACACCCCTTAGAGAGGGCACTCACCTGTTAACATTGTTTCTGCACTGTGCGGATGTAGTTCAGTGGTAGAACGTCAGCTTCCCAAGCTGAATGTCGTGGGTTCGAGTCCCATCATCCGCTTTACACAAGTTAATTAAGCGTTGTGTAGCAGTTTTATGCTGCTGATACAAAGGTGCGGATCAAGCGTTGGAAAGCTCAACCTATTGACAGAACCTTGAACAAATTTGAATAAACCTGAATTTTTCGAGATTATTTTGATCAAAGTTTTTTGTGTCACTAAGATAAATGGTGACGGCAAAGACACACATTTATGAACTTTTCTTCTCAGATCAATACCAACCCGTGGCTTAACTTTTCACTAATCAGTTTGCTATGGTTTTTTAATGGTCTTTGCTTTTTTTACTGTGCAGCAACAGCCGTATTTTTTGTAAAAATGCTCTTTGTGCAGGTCATCTGATAGTGTATGCGTTTTGAAGAGTGTTGCAGATACTAAGCAATCGAGCACTTCTTCAGTACAGGTTGTTTTGACTGGCTTGTTTTTTGCTGGTTTTTTATTGTTGGGGATTTATTCAAAAACCCATAGCCACTGTGGCTTTTAAGTCTCATCTTAGTTAGAGAGATTTCTCAAACCACTCTACATCCCAATAGCGGCTAAATTTACGTCCCACCTCTCGATATCGACCAACGCTTTGAAAATCAAACTTTTGGTGTAGGGAAATCGATGCCTCATTGGGCAGGGTGATACCTGCATAGGCTCGATGGACATCCTCATTTGCCAATGAATCAAATAGTGCTTGATATAGCTGAGTCCCGATGCCTTTCCCATGGGCATCGGGACTAATGTAGATGCTCGTTTCGACCGAGGTGTCATAGGCCGCCTTAGACCTAAATTGACTGCTGGTAGCGTACCCGACTACTGTTTGATCGTGCTCAGCAATGAGCAAACGATGACGACCTTGGGCACTATAGTGGCACCACCACTGGTCTCTACGTTTCTCAACGGTGTATGGCTCAATGTCAAATGTAATCGTTGTATTAAGAATGTAGTGGTTATAAAGAACTGTTAGAGGGGCAAGGTCAGTGGCTCTTGGCAGACGAATAATAGTATCCATAAGGGATTCAGAAAAGTAGAGTCAGACAATACTGGTGTCAGGGATGATATCAGGAATGAACACTACACATAGATGTCTGACCATTGGAATCCGTATTTATACGGAATTAGCAATGTATTTTTGTATTTTTTTCCTGTCGATAGATGCTTTGACAGAATGCTGAACTATGTCAAGGTCAATAGTCCATAGGAGTTCCAAATTGCACCTCGTTCACAGTTGGTTCAATCGGATGTTTTTTGATAAAAGCCCCATCCCCTGCGATGGGGTTTGGTCGTCTCAGTGTAATAGTCAACAAAGACTGTCGAGAAAGGTGTTCCAGTCGATATTCAACGTTGTTTTGAGAATTGTTTTCGGCGTTAGCTGGAGTCAGCATGTCATGTTCGGTTCATCCTCTGTTCAGGATTATTTACCTCTAGAGGTTCTGCCCGATTACTATCTCAACTGCAATAGCGCCAAACGTCTGTGGCAAGATTGGCGAGTCTTAAGACGTTTATTTATTCGTCGTGATCACAGTCGCGATTTGCTGCTGCAGGGACAGTCTGGTTGGCTACCCATCCATGGAATGACAGTTCAACGCCAGCTCATCACGATTACGACCGATGAAGGTGAAAAAGTTCTTGACCTACAGGAGCCTGTGGTGTGGTTGAGTCGTGCGAATCCAGCAAATACACAGATCGAGTGTACGCCCGTTTTGACTCATGGGTTGCAAAGTACGTGGTGCCTGGCCTGAGCGGTTATGCAGCCAGCATTGAGTCGAGTGTAGAGCCTCTTAATGCTGGCTTTTATAGCGCTTATACAAATTGGCAGGCTAATTCGTCAGTAAAGAGACTGTTATTGCTATCTCCATCAAGTCTTAAAATAGTGGCAGGGCAAGCCTCGGATGGTAAGGCTGTAAGTGTGGTTTTAAGAATCTCTGCCTTGTGTGCTCCAAATATGCAGCATACGTTGTAGCGGGCGGTGTAAATAGCCTTAAGACTTAGGGTTATGGCGTAAGCTGGTACGTCGCTGAGCTGAGAAAAATGTTGAGAGGCGAGTTGTTGCTGTCGATTTGTGTTGTCTAATCGCACCAGCTTTACGAAGCGAGGGTCGTTAAAGTTGGCGACCGTTGGGTCATTAAATGCCAAGTGACCGTTATCACCGATACCTAATAAACAAATATCGATGGGTTGCTGACTGAGGAGCTGGGTGTAGCGATCGCATTCTGCAATGGGCTCTAAAGTATCTCCATTGAGATAATTAAATGCTTGAAACGGTAGCCATTTGGCAATCTGAGTATGCAAGTAATAGCCAAAACTAGCGGGATGCTCACGGCTCAGCCCAAGAAACTCATCTAAGTGAAATCCAATCACCCGTGACCAGTCAACAGTGGCATTTTGTCGGAGATAGCTTAATACTCCCAACTGTGAGCGTCCGGTTGCAAAAACAACGGTGGCGGTAGACTGCTGCTGTAGCGTCAGGGTTAAACGCTCAACCACCTGCTGAGCGGCCACTTGAGCCAGGGTATCAGGATCAGGATAGACCTGAACGTTAAGTGCATCGACTGTAAACGTGCGGCTGGGCATGCAGTAAAGTGTCAGCGTTGGTTAGCACTAGCAACATGCCACAAAAGTTAACGCTTTCCTCAACCTGTGCCGATTTCTTTTAACTAGTTGAAAAAGACTCTGATATTGGTTGGCGTGCGCTAAGCTTTGTTGGGTCGAGGAATAGGGGGTGTTAAACATCTATTTAATCCTCGATGCTTAAGCGTTATTTGACGGGCTAAAGCATGGGTGTACGGTGGTTATGGCTAATTCTTACAGGACTGATTGCGATCGCATTCTCCGGAACTCTGGTCCACTTCATAACAGAAGTCTGGTGGTTTGAATCGGTCGGATTTGCAGAAGTACTTTGGACACGACTGCGATCACAGGCTGCGATCGCAGCTCTAGCCTTTGCTAGCTGGTGGTTTATTTTATTTATCAACTACGTCATTGCCCAGCGAGTTACCCGTGATCGCCCTTTACGTGTTGTGCAAAACCCCCAGTGGGATCCCTATTTGCCAGGGATGATCCGCTATGGCAGCCTGGGGTTAATTACACTGCTATCGTTCACGGCTGCCGTCAATGGTGCCGAAGCCTGGCAGGAGGTGCTCAAGTTTCTTCACCCAGTAGAGTTTGGGACAACTGACCCCCTATACAATCGAGAAATTAGCTTTTATATTTTTCGACTGCCAATCTACGAGAGTTTGCACAGAGCTATCGCTGAGCTGCTGGTCTGGAGTTTAGTGATAGCTGCCAGCGTCTATGGCATCAAAGGAGAGATTAGACCAGAGCGGGGCTGGAAATACTTTCTAACAGGCGATGTTAAAACCCACTGCTGTGTTTTGTTAGCAGGATTGGCCGCTGTCTTTGCTTTAGGGTTTTGGCTCGCTCGCTACGAGCTGCTCTATTCTTCGGCTGGCGTTGTGTTTGGAGCTGGATATACCGACGTCAATGCCCGGATGCAGGCTTACGGCATTATGGGCTTTATTACCATTGCGGTTGGAATTTTATTTTTGGTATCCCTATGGCGCAGTGGTTTTCTACTGCCCATAGCGTCCATTAGCCTATACGCTATTGTTCTTGTTTTAGTCACAGGGGCCTACCCATGGGCGCAGCAAAAGTTTGTTGTGGAACCCAACGAGCTACAAAAAGAATCCCCCTATATCGCTGACAATATTGAGCTGACCCGTCTAGCCTATGGTCTCGATATTGTCCAGCAACAGTCTTTTGAAGTTAAAAACCAGCTAGATGCTGCCACACTAGAACGCAACAACGCCACCATTGACAATATTCGTCTGTGGGACTATCGTCCGCTGCGTAGCACCTACAGTAGCTTACAAACCCTGCGTCCCTACTATAGGTTTCAGGATGTTGATATTGACCGCTATACCTTTGACAGCGACTATCGTCAGGTGATGCTGTCGCCGCGTGAGTTAGTGGATGACGCCCTCCCAGATCAGGCCCAAACCTGGGTAAATCAGCATTTGATCTACACCCATGGCTATGGATTAGCCATGAGCCCGGTCAACAAAGTTACTCAAGACGGTCTGCCCGAATTTTTTATTAAAGATCTCCCACCCAGTAGTTCGGTCGATTTATCGATTGACCAACCTCGAATTTACTATGGTGAAGCCACAGACCGATATATTCTGACAGGAACTGACCAAGCAGAATTTGACTATCCCTTGGGGAATGACAACGCTCAGTACAACTATACAGGTCCAGGCGGTGTGCCCATTGGCTCACTGTGGCGACGACTCTCCTATGCTTACAGCCTAGGGGATTGGCAGCTGATGCTGTCTAATTCTCTGGGAGACAATTCACGAATTCACTATCATCGGTTAATTCAAGAGCGGGTACAACGGCTGGCCCCATTTCTATCTCTAGACAGCGATCCCTATGTAGCTGTTATTGACGGACGGCTGCAGTGGATTATTGATGCCTATACGTTAAGCAATCGTTATCCATACTCTGAACCCCTTCGACGGAGTGAAGGAATTCAAGCTGTGTTGCAAGGGCGCGCTATGCAGCGAATTGTTGGCAGTGGTACCAACTATATTCGCAATCCGGTCAAAGCCATTGTGGATGCCTATGACGGCACCCTAAAGCTGTATGTCGTTGATACAGCCGATCCCATTCTGGCCTCGTTCCAGCAAAGCTTTCCCACTCTATTTGAGAGTTTGGACAATGCGTCGCCCAGTCTCCAGGCCCATTTTCGCTACCCCCAGATGCTCTTTAAGATTCAGGCTCAAATCTATCGAGCTCATCACATGGAGCGCCCAGATGTATTTTACAACCAGGAGGATTTCTGGGATTTCCCAACTCAAATTACCCAAGAAGAGAGCCCGGAAACCATGGAGCCATACTATGTCATCATGAAGCTCCCTGAAGCCGAAGCTGAGGAGTTTATGCTGATCGTGCCGTTCACTCCGGTCGGTAAAAACAATATGGTGGCTTGGATGACGGCCCGTTGCGACGGCGACAACTATGGCAAGCTACTGACCTATGAATTTTCCAGACAGGCTTTACTGTATGGACCGCAGCAGATTGATTCTCGGATTAATCAGGACACCGAAATTTCGCAACAGCTCACCCTGTGGAACCAACAAGGGTCAGAAGTCTTTCGAGGAGATTTGCTGGTTAATCCCATCGAATAGTCTCTTCTCTATGTAGATCCTGTGTACTTTCAGGCTAGTGGGCGAACCGACTACAGCAACGCCATCCCTGAACTGAAGCGGGTGATCGTAGCCTATAAAGACTCAATTGTTATGGAGCAAACGCTGGAAGACAGCCTCACCAGACTCTTTGGGCAGCAGACGGCGGCTCAAGAGACGGCGGCTCAAGAGACGGCGGCTCAAGAGACGGCGGCTGAACCAGCTGCTCAGACCGCTGAGCCAGCATCCCTAACTCCCGCTCAGCAAGCTTTGATTGAGTCTGCATTGGAAGCGTATACCCAAGGACAGCAAGCCTTGCAAAGTGGTGACTGGGAAGCCTATGGAGACGCGCAAACTCGCCTGGGTCTACTGCTGGAGCAACTCACGCAAACAGAGCAATAGCCTCCGGGGTCAGTCTGCCAGTCAGCAGCGGTTTGATATGGGCATTTGAGATCGCTAGCGATTGCTAATTTAGGGGATAAACCGATCTAGAGCAGTAGTTATTTGACAGCCTCTCATACCTAAAACTATCCCAAGAATTAGCAACGCCCCATTTTTTTATACCTTTTCTTAGTGTTGGCTCCTGACGACCCTCAATGTCGTCTGGAAGTTTATAGGGGGAACATCTGACAGGTATAGCAGCTCGGCAACGCTCTGTCCGCCTATTGGTTCCTGACGCAAGACACTCATCCAGCCCATAAGGTAAGCTCACGCGTGAAAATCAGATCTACAAGCCTGCTACTCCGGCTCATCACCCCCCTCTCGCTATTGTCTGTCGCCACTGTGCTGACAATATCAGTTAGCACCTATTTCTCAGCCCGAGAAACTCTCAAAAACTCGGTATATGACCGATTGAGTGTGGCAGCATCCTTAAAAGAGGAAGAGCTAAACCAGTGGTTTGAAACCCACCGTAATGACATTTTGCTGCTGGCCCGTTTACCAGAGATCCAAACCGAAGCTGCGGTTCTAGTATCTGGTGCAGCAGCCGATACCACAGCAAACCAGACCGCACGCGAACGGCTAACATCCTATTTGCGCGACATCGTGACGTTTAAGCCTCATCTGGCCGAAGTTTCAGTCGTATCAGAGGATGGCCTGGTTCTATTCTCCACTAATAAATCATTAGAAAATACAACCCAATCCTTAGAAACTAACACGACTTATTTTGCCGATGAGTCAGATGATGTCGCTCCAATTCCCTATATCTCTCCAACCACTGAGGCGACCGCCATTACGTTGGCCACACCCGTTCTAAATGCCGCTAATAGCCGCATTGGGATTCTTTTGGTCACCCTAGACCTACAGGATGTGGATTCCCTGATTCAGGAACGGACGGGGTTAGGCGAGACAGGAACGACGTACTTGGTGGGGCAGATAGACGAGCAAAATACATTTATTGCCTCTGATGAAGAGCAAGACTCAGCCGGAAACATCACCAGCTTTGCAATTGATCAGGCCATTGCAGGTGAGAGCGGTGCGGGTCTTTATCAGAACTATGCTGGCAAACCTGTCATTGGTGTTTACCGCTGGCTAGACAATCAGAGTTTGGCGCTCATTGCTGAAATCAATCAAAGAGAAGCCTTTGCACCTGCCCGTGCCCTGGCCCGCAATATTTTGCTCATCGGGTTTGTCGCTACCGGGCTGCTTTTATCCGGCATCTATTTATTATCGCGACGGATTACCCAGCCAATTACAGACATTACCAAAGCCGCAATTCAGCTGCAGAGCGGCCAGTTAGATCAGTCGCTCACAGTTACTAGCCAGGATGAGATCGGTGTGCTGGCTAGGGCATTTAACCACATGGCGCAGCAGCTAAAACAGTCATTTGACATTTTAGAGAACACCAACCAAGAGCTGGAAGTTCGGGTTAAGGAGCGCACGTTAGCTTTAGAAGCGGCCAAGGAAGCGGCCGAGGCAGCAACCCGCACTAAGAGTGCTTTTCTAGCAAATATGAGCCATGAGCTGCGCACCCCCCTCAACAGCATTATTGGCTACAGCGAAATGCTTGAGGAAGACGTCGAGCTAGTGGGTGAAGCCAGCTTGATTAATGATTTGCGAAAAATTCAGGGCTCCAGCAAACATCTGCTCAACCTAATTGACAGCATTTTGAATCTTTCAAAAATTGAGACGGGCCGCATGGGGCTACAGCTAGAATCAATATCTATTGCATCGCTGGTCGAGGATATACTGGCCACGGTTCGGCTGGCAGCGGATAAAAAGGCAAATCAAGTCCTAGTGCAAAACCTCAGTACCATTGACACGCTGCAAACAGACTTCGATAAGCTGCGTCAGTGTTTAGAGCACGTACTTAGCAACGCTAATAAGTTTACTGACCAGGGACAGATTACCCTGACTATCCAGACACCACGGTACGACGGAGAAAACTATCTCGAATTTACAGTCGAGGATACAGGCATTGGTATCGCGCCAGACCAACTAGAGCAAGTATTTGAGGCATTCACCCAGGCCGATGATTCATCCACCCGTCGCTTTGAGGGCACAGGGTTGGGACTGACTATCACCCGTGAGTTTGTCTATATGCTAGGCGGCGTGATAACCGCTCAAAATAGCCCAACCGGGGGAGCCATATTCACAATACGGATTCCCCAGGTGATCCCCAGTCTTCAGCGTCAGCTAGCGACGACTAAGGCTTAAGCGAAATGTTTTTGGGCTGCAGGGTTGACGCCATTGGCGTAGCGCTGGCCTTATCAACCAGGCTAGCTAGCAAAGACTCATACCCTTCTAGAGATTGCTCAAAGGAGTAGTTTGAGATCGCATAGGAACGACCTTTCTTACCCAGCTGTTCACTGCGCTTAGGGGCGTTATACAGTTCCTGAATAGCCCGCGCCAGGGCCTTGGGTTTTTCAGGTTCCACTACTAAACCACCCCCGCTGTCGCGTACCGCTTGAGCTGCCGCACCCCCATCAGGTATTGAAGCAACAATCGGGCGACCGCTGGCCAACAGCACCATAGTTTTGGAAGGCATATTAAAGCCAACCACGCTGGCCTTTTGCATAATCAATGACACATCGGCTGCCGCCAACATGGTGGGTAACTCCTGACGAGGAGCAAACGGCAGGAGGGTGACATTTTTAACACCCAGCTCTTCGCGAAGATTTTGCAAGTCACCCAGCTGTCGCTCTTCACCCGCAATTACAAACTCAATATTGGAAAGATGCTGTAATGCCTCAGCCGCATGAATAATTGTTCTTACCCCCTGGGTGCGGGCGATGTTACCAGAGTAGAGAACAACAAACTTATCCTGAAGCCCGTGTGCTTGCCGAAACGCATTGTCATGCTTGGGTAACGGTCGAATAAAGCTAGTATCAACCCAATTACAGATGCGCTTGATTTTGCTAACCGGTACACCCTTACTGACCAAATTTTTAGAAAAGCAATCAGTAATGACGGCAACTCGAGTAGCGCTGGCGTAAGCAAACTTCTCTAATACTTCAAAAACACGAATAGCTAGTTGATTGCTGATCAACCCTGTGCGGACAGCAGCTTCCGGCAAAATATCCTGCAGGCTGAGCACCGTCGGACATCCATAAATTAGCTTTAGCAGCGCCACAGGAATACAGGCAGGCAATGAGGGACTAGTCGATAAAATCACATCGGGTCGCCAGCCTTTTAATGCATGGAAAAAGCTAAGTAAGGAAAAGCTGCCATCTAAGAGAATACGGGTAATTACGCCAGGATTTGGATGAATAGCGACATAGCAGCGTTGAATCTTAACACCGTTGCGTTCTTCTTCACAATAAAGCTGACCACGATATTCGGGATAAATTCTACGTTGAGGGTAGTTAGGCATTGCCGTGACTACCCGTACTTCATGCCCTTTGGTCACTAATCCTTCTGCCAGCTCGGTCATAAGCGGGGCAATACCGATGGGTTCAGGATGATAATTGTAAGAATAGATGAGTATACGCATGAAAATCGCTCTGACTACTGATGTCGTGGCCAACAGATAAGCAACAAGTGCAAGCGGGACAACATGCACCGACCGCCGGGGCTTAGAGAAGCAGTCTCAAGCCCAACAATACAGTCCTACACTATGCCCAGTATGTATTTCGCGAATATGCCAGGGCACATGGCAGCTTTCTAGCAAGCTAAACACCCATAAGGTTCCCTAAATAGCCTTCAGACAATCCAAAGCTCTACATAAGAAACATTTGAACTGAAGAATATGAAGCCTTTGATAGACATTTGTTAAAAAAACAGTAATGCCGGTCACAATGCTGCCCATTCTCCAAGACAAATTTGAGTACCTAAGCTGCCATGTATGAAAGTTTTGAACCAATTTAGACCATAGTCGTTCCCGAATGGAGTGCTATCAAACACACCATTTAGAAAGAGACTCACTAATGCTCGATTCGTCAAACTCCTCTAACGCCCTTTAGACAGTGAAAAAGCACTTGCAAAGCAAGCCACGTTATTGTAAAAGCACAAGCGACTCAACCACCCCACAGCAGCCAGGTTCAAATATTGTCTGACTGCTATTACTCATTCTTCAGGAAACTCTTTCAGCAATGTAGCTACACCAAAGACTTTCTCATTTGACATAGCAATACCGAATCAACAACCACAAATATGGTAGGCCCGTGAATACTTTGAATAACTATTCTGCGGCAATCTTTATGATATCTGGGTGAAAGTCTGTAGGTATGTGGGCAAATTCTTTACAAAGATGTTCCGATACTACTGACTAAATGTGCTGCATTCTGTCATACACCAAACCGCCTTGACTGAGTAGCTCAATCAAGGCAGTTAGATCTGTAAAAACAAAAACAGTTTTGTAGTAAGTTTGAGAATTTTTGATGAACTAGTAAGCTCGCGATGCGTCACGCTCTGAACGAATTCTATCCTTGGCGCGATTAGCGCTGCGCTTCAAAGATTCTAGACGTTTTACATAGCGATCGCGTTGTTTCTTTTTGGGGGTTTGCTCAATCAGTGTCTTAAGAGCACTGCCAAGACTTTTGTAAGCATTGGGTAAAGAATAGCCAAACCGGGTTGCCAGGGCGATGGCTTTCTCATCTGCATCCATCAGTTCTTTAAGGGTTTTCTCGGCATTATTGCGTTTGTAGAGCCGCCAGCCCGAGATACCACACAGCCCCAGTGCCAGCAGCAGCAACAGTCCGTCCTGTACCCAAAGCTCACCAACAGCGCCCCCTAAACCAATGGCTAGGGCAGCCATCTCCCAACCATCGCGGGGAATTGTATCATTTTGCACACGGGCAACTTCATGCCAGAACAGTAGATTACGCTGATCAATCGCTAGCTGCTCCCACTTGGGTAAGTCAATCTGCACCTCCACCTGGTCTTTACCCAGCTCTTCAGAGGTGATCAGCGGTGGGCCAACATCCATAGCGGGCTCTACGGTCACCCAGCTTTGCAGTTCTGGGGGTAGCAGACTGCGTAGACGGCGAAGTTCGCCCATATCTGCTCTTGAGCTGTAGGTTGCGTATGACATGCTGATGATTGACCCGGAACGCTGATTGAAAATGCCTATACTATAGCGGTCTTTAGGGGGTGATGGTGGCTAAGATCTGGTGAGATTACCGTAATGGTCTGTTCTAGTAATCCACAGCCTTCCTCAACAGAGTCAATCCGGCAGAGCCGATCCCGCAGCTCAGCCGCACCATCAAAACCCTTGGCATACCAGGTCATATGTTTACGGGCCTGACGAATCCCGCTTTTACCTTTATAGTCTGCCAGCATAATCAAATGCTCCTGGGCGCAGCGTAAACGTTCGACCACCGGCGGCGGTGTCCGCCGCTCGCCCGTTTTGAGAAAGTGGTCGATTTCGCCCACTAAAAAGGGATATCCCAGGGTACCTCGAGAACACATCACACCATCGACCTGAGTTTGCTGCAAGCATGCGATCGCAGCGTCCACCGAGAAAATATCCCCGTTGGCAATCACCGGAATCGAAAGCGCCTGTTTGACCCTGGCAATCCAGCCCCAGTCAGCGGTACCGTTATAGCCCTGGGAGCGAGTTCGCCCGTGGAGTGTGAGCATTTGGGCACCGGCAGCCTCTAACCGTCGGGCAAATTCCACTGCGTTAATTTCATCATCAGACCAGCCAATGCGGGTTTTTGCCGTCACGGGTACGGCCACCGCCGCGCTAACCGTTTCTATAATGCGAGCGGCGGTGTCTGGATCCCGCAGCAGCGACGAGCCCCCACCATTTTTAGTAATTTTGTTGACAGGGCAACCCATATTGATATCAATCGTGTCAGCCCCCTGATCAACGGCTTTTTTGGCCGCCGCTGCCAGAAAGTCGGGTCTGCAGTCAAATAGCTGAATGCTAATGGGTCGCTCGTCTGGGTCCACCTCCATTACTCTGGGCAGTTTGCGCATGTGGTGTAGCTCTGCGGCACTGACCATTTCGGTATACATCATCGACTGGGGCGCATGGCGACGTACCAACCGACGAAATACCAGATCAGTTACCCCAGATAGCGGTGACTGCAGCACTCGACTGTGGACTTCAACAGTGCCAATCTTTAATGGGGTAGCAAGGCGAGATTTTAGAGCCGGAGGTAAAGAGTTTTGAGTTTTGAGTTTTGAGTTTTGAGTGGGCTGGTCGAGGTTTAGAGCGACTGACATGGGTTTTAGCTAAATGCCGAGGGATGAGGGCGCGTCTACCTATCTTGCCACTAACTCACAATTCAACATCTACAACTTGTGTACGATGCCATTAATTCAAAACTCATAATTGAGAACTAAATCAGGATGTTTCAAGGGGAAATTGCGGCGCTGAGTGCGGCGGGACTGTGGGCATTTGCGACGCTGATGTTTGGTCGGTTGGGCAAGCAGCTATCGCCCCTGGTGCTCAACTTAATTAAGGGGGCAATGGCCGTCGGGTTTATTGTGCTCACCCTGGCCATACGGCAGCAGTTGCTGGCGTCGTTGCCGATGGGGTCGGTGGTGCTGCTACTGATTAGCGGTGTCGTAGGAATTGGCTTAGGGGATACGGCTTACTTTGCCACGGTCAATACATTGGGGCCACGGCGGGCATTATTGCTAGAAATGCTGGCTCCACCAATGGCGGCTGTGATGTCGCTGGTGTTTTTGCAAGAGCAGCTACCGGTGTTGGCCTGGGTCGGTATGGCGCTGACGCTGGCTGGCATTATTTGGGTCGTCAGTGAGCGCAGCCCCAGGGTGAGCAGTCATAACTCAAAAGCAACGGTTACTAGAGGTTTATTTTTTGGCCTCATCGCGGCCCTGGGGCAGGCAATTGGTAGTGTGCTCTCTCGGGCGGCATTGGCAGATACGGTGGTAGACCCGTTATGGAGTACGTTGCTGAGGCTATCGGCGGGGTTGGTGTGTATTGGTGGATTGTTGCTATGGCGCAAAGAAGAGCAAACGTTTACTCGGCCCTCTGGTCGGTTGTTGGGTGGCGTTGCGATCGCAGCTTTCTTTGGCACCTATCTCGGGATCTGGCTCCAGCAAGTTGCTCTTAAATATTCCCCAGCTGGCATTGCCCAATCGTTGCTTGCCACCAGCCCGATTATGGTGCTGCCCATGGCGCTGATAATTGGTGAACGTATTACTCTCAGAGCCGTTTGTGGTGCAATCGTTGCGCTGGTGGGTGTATGGCTATTGTTTAGTCGTTAGGGATACCCATTATCTAGACTCTTTCTCAGAAGTATTGGGTTGAGTAATAATGGTATGGCTAAATAAACTTACATCTACCTGATTAGGGTTCAAAAATTGCCGTTAATTGTGCTAGCCGCGAGATTTCAAAGCTGATTATGGTTAAGTATGCTGTAGTCGGTGTTCCCATGAACTATGCGAGACTTGTAGAACGATATCAGCATCAGTATCGATAACTAAGCGAGCATAAGAAAAGAAAGCCCTGAACAACCCTGATTACTGATGGCCACATTTGTTGTGTTTTGAGTGGTTAGCTAATGGCAAAACCGGTTGCGTGGGGTCCCGCCGAGTTCCCCACACCCCCTGGGCAGGGCGGAACGCCGCCCTACAACCCTGCGTAATGAGTTATTCCTTATTGCGATAGGTTAAGAGTTACGGCGGGGTCGATTATTGTTCTTTCGAATGTTGCCCAAGGGACATCTAGTCCGTAGATTATTAGGTTTATTGAGACTCTTCTGTAAGATAAAGATAACCTGACTAATCGTCCCCGCTGTAACCCGACCACATCGACATTTTTGCCATTAACAACAACTCTATCGGGGGAAACCCCAGTCTGCCTAAATGAGATAACTTAGATGTTTCCGAATATTCGAATACAGCCTACTCAGCAGCTACCCCTGCCCCTGAACCCTTGACTAAAACAGGCTGATCAAAAGAGCTAGGCTTATCACCAACCGTAGCGCCGCCATTGAGCATGCCTTGTAGGCTGGGTTCAAAAAATGTGTAGGGAAAACGAGAGTCGGGACGGCTCACATCGTCTAGTCGCTGCTGTAGCTCAGCCGGAATCTCAAATTCCAGCGCCCCCAGGTTATCCTGCAGCTGATGTAGCTTGGTGGCTCCGATAATGACCGAGGCAACGGCAGGACGATTGACCACCCAGTTAAGGGCAACCTGCGCCATGGACCGATTTAATTCTTGGGCGACCTGCTCTAGTTCGGCAACGATGGCCCAGTTTTTCTGAGTAAATTTGTCAAAGGCTGGATTACCACTGTTGGCAAGCATGGCCAGTCGGCCTGACCCTTCGCCGCCCTGTTCAGAGGGTTTGTACTTGCCAGAGAGTAGACCGCTGGCTAACGGAGACCACACCATCAGACTGGTGCCTAAATTTTTAGCCAGCGCGGTGTACTCAAACTCAATATTGCGCTCGGCCAGGGAATATTCTAGCTGTACGGTGCTGATGGGTTCCCAATGGCGCTCTTGGGCCAGGGTTTGAGCCTGAGCGACATACCAGGCGGGGGCATCTGATAGGGCAACATGGCGGACTTTGCCTGAGCGGACTAAATCATCCAGGGTGCGCATGACCTCGGCAGTCGGGGTGACCTGGTCCCAGGTGTGCAGCATGTAAACGTCGATATAGTCGGTGCCGAGACGTTCAAGGGAACCTTCTACAGCCCGCAGGATATTTTTGCGTCCGTTGCCGCCTGCGTTGGGGTTACCGGGGTCGGCATTGTAGCTAAATTTGGTAGTGATGATGATGCGATCGCGAGTTTGACTATCCTTGATAAACCGCCCCAGCATCCGCTCACTGTTGCCGTTGGTGTATAAATCTGCCGTATCGACAAAATTACCCCCCGCTTCCACATAGGCATCAAATAGCTGACGGGCATTGGCTTCATCCGCGCCCCAACCCCAGTCATCGCCAAACGTCATTGTGCCAAGGGCTAAGCGGCTAACTTTTAGACCCGTATTTCCTAGTGCGTAGTATTCCATCGGTAACTTATGCAATGCGTCTACAGTCACTACTATTAATCAGCCGCTAAAATAAATCTTGAATTTACTTGCTCAGTTTTAGTAAAAAATTGCGATCGCTCCGGGGCTTGCAGCTATTTCTTAGCACCTTTCGCTCTAGCTTTTACCTATCTCTACCGATCACGCTAAAGCTCCCATTCCCCCAAACCCTATGGATAGCCAGATTGATTTTGTTGATAGCCAAACCCTGACCCCAAAACCAGATATCACTCCAGGCCGTATTCTAGTGTCCAGCAAGGGGTTAGATTGGCACGGCATCCACATTGAGAAAGGAGAAAACGACGGCTTTACCCCCGATGATGTCACCGTCACCCAGCACTATTTTGCGATGAATACTGGGCCAGCGATGCAGTGGGAATGGAAAGATGGCAGCACCTTTAAGACCCATTGCTATGAGACTGGCGAGCTGTGGGTCAACCCAGCAGGTGTGCCCTTCTCTCATCGCATTAGCGGCCACAATCAGTTTGTCTTACTGACATTAGAGCCTCAAAAACTGACTGACCTAATGCCTGAGGGCTCATCGTCAGAATATAAAGTCTTTCGACGTCAGCACCGGTCTAGGGACAAACATTTGCAAATGCTCATACAGGCGCTGCTGATCGAAGCAGAAATGGGTGGCCCCAACGGTCAGCTATATGTAGATAGTCTGTCAACAGCGCTATCGGCTCACTTTGTTAATCACTACAGCGTTGAGCAACCGGGCAATTTAGTTACCCCCTACACATCTGAACGCCAGCGGTTTGAGAATGTCATTGCCTATATTGAGGCTCACCTTACAGAGGATATTGGTCTCTCAGATTTAGCGCTGCAGGCAGGCTTAAGTAAATTTCATTTTTCTAGACTGTTTAAGCAAACAGTGGGATTAACGCCCCATAAATACGTCATCAAACGCCGCATTGAGCAGGCTGCTCAACAGTTAAAACAGGGACAATCCATCACCCAAGTGGCTCACCAATTTGGGTTTAGCGATCAGTCTCACTTTACTCGCGTATTTAAGCAAATCAAGGGCTCCACACCTCGCCAGTTTATCCAGGGGTTTCTGTAGAAACCATCCCCGTGCTAATTTGCCTGGAGTCAGGGGATTTTAGGAGCTCTATGGAGTTAGGCATCGACATAGTGGCGCTGTTGTTTGTGGTGGCAATGGTGGCCGGGTGTGTAGATACCATTGCCGGCGGTGGTGGGCTGATTGTATTACCCACATTGCTCATGGTCGGCATCCCGCCAGCGGCAGCCCTAGCCACGAACAAACTCCAGGGAAGCGGGGGGACATTTGTTGCATCTGTTTATTTTTTGCGTAAGCAAATTGTGCGTCTCGGCGAGGTTAAACTAACGGTCTTTATGACCTTTGTGGGAGCTTTGGTGGGTGTCTGGTTGGTTTTACAGATCAATACCACTGTTTTGAATGCCGTTATTCCGTTTTTACTGCTTGGTATGGGAGCCTATTTTGCTCTGTCGCCCAAGTTAGGAGCCACTGACCAAAAACACCGCCTGGAGCATGGCTCATTTTCCATATTTGTGGCTCCATTGCTAGGGTTTTATGACGGTTTTTTTGGACCGGGTACCGGCATGTTTATGACGCTATCGCTGGTTAGTTTGCGGGGATACAACCTCACTAAGGCAACGGTTCACACCAAGCTGCTTAACTGCACCAGCAATGTCTCGTCATTGGTGTACTTTCTCCTCTTTGGCAAGGTGTATTGGAGTGCTGGTTTGGTGATGTTAGCCGGGCAAATTATTGGCTCATCTATTGGGGCCAAAATTGTTTTAGCTAAAGGTGCCGCGTTAATTCGCCCGATGGTGGCCATTATTTGTTTTCTAATGGCCTCAAAGCTGTTGTTAGCTATTGTTAGCTAGGGCCTCACACATCTAGATACTCGGTTAAAACTTCACAGGCCCCGTCTTCAACACCGTCGTAAATTGAGGGACTGTTGGAAAAAGGAGGTGTGGGAGGTGCGTCCAGGTCTAGATGGGTGTGCAAGATGGTTAAGATAGCCTCAGAGACCGATGTAATGGCATGGGTCTGTTGATAAGGCCGCAATTTATCCAGCAGTTCGGCTGTGAGTAGGACTGTGATGGGAGTTTTGTTGGCTGTTGTCATAGGATGAGTCGAAGATATGTAACTTGAGATCGCTGCCTTACCAAAGACACAATTGCTGATTTATGGTCTGAACCGGTCTAGAACAGTGGCTACTGTTACCACCAAACCCTGGGTTATCTAAACATTCAGTTTGGCAATTTAGACCAGGCTTGCCTTGACTATTTCAACTTACGAGCCAGACTCTGTCAGAGATTCCAAATAGTTTGCTGCCAGCTCAGCAGACGGATACTGTTTAATCTCAGCCTGCAGCTGTTGGGCTCTGAGTTTATATTGGTCGTTTTCGACCATCTCTTCGACCGCCTGACGAATTTGTTTTGGTTTAGGAGTTGTAGTATTTAAATTTAACCCTACACCCGACCAGGCGATGCGGGCACACACCTCGGGTTTATCTTCTGACTGACCGGCAGCAATGAGGGGAATTCCATAGGATAGGGCGGTTTGAACAATTCTGTACTCACCATTGGTGATGACAATATCAACGTGGGGTAGCAGCTGACTGGGTGGCAACGACTGCTCAATTCTGGCATTGGCCGGGAGATCGGCAGCGGCCAAACCGTCGACAGAGTTGTTATCTGTGGCAGCGACCACCAGAATGTCTTGATCTTTCAAAGCGTTAAGCGTCGGAATGATCAGGTTGTTAGGATCGGTTGCGATCGCATCTTGAGTAACATAGACAACCGTATTATCGGTCTGAAGGTCGTTCCACCAAGCAGGCGTAGCAAAGGTCTCCACCGGGTCTAAAAACGGTGGGCCAATAAAATGGACCTGAGATGGTAAATCACTGCGGGGATATTCAAAGCTCGGCACCGTTGTCACCAAATATAAATAGGGCGATAGGGTATCAAAGAAAAGCTGTTTGTTGTCCGCCAAACCCAACTGTTCTCTAGCCCCTTTAAGATCTTTTCGAATCCCTCTAAGAACAACGTCAGTAACGGCTTTGAGCGCTTTGTCACGCAGCCGATTTGAGCCAGATTCTGAGGGTGGTAACCCCAACCCAAAGGGCGGAATATCTTGACCGGGAAACGTCATCACAGACGTACCGAGCTGCGCCCAGGGAGGCCCCCCTAACTCATGCATCCAGGCGGCTCCTAGAAAATATGAATCAGACAGCAAAACATCAGCCGAAAAATCTGACAAGATGGTCCGATAGTCACGCACCTGGGCAACTGCATGGTCAATAAAAAAATGCTTTAGATCAAACCTAAGCTGGGCCAGCCCTTTTAATGCCTGTCTCTGCTCTCCCCATTCTGGCGGTATCTTCTCCTCAATCGAAAAGTCCAGAGCCTCAGTCATTTCAACAAAGTGAGCACCGCTGGCTTCGACATTGGCCTGAAACAACCTGCCTGTGTACCACCAAACCTCGTGTCCCCGCTGGGTGAGTTCACGCACAATTGGCACCATGGGGCTCACGTAACCAATAACGGGGATAGTACCAACTAAAAAGCGAGACATAGGGCATTTTAACGAGGGCTTGCTTGTACTATCACACTGGATATCAGATTTTTCCAGTAGCTGATGTCGCCAGACACTATGCTTAAATCTGCCGCTAGCTCTAGAATTTTGCAGAAAACCCAATGCAACGCAATACCGCTCGTCTTAACAAACTACGTACGCTTTGGCTCACAAAAGGTGTGGGCGGCTTACTATGCACCGGATTTGGGCTTAGTTTACTAGGTGAGGCAACGATGCGTAAGGCGACCGACCAACCCTGGTTTTGGTTAGGCACCCTATGTTTGGTGGTGTTCAATTTTGGTCTGTGTCTGCTGTTTGATAGCCACAATCATCAGCTAGAACTGGAACGTCAACAGCGTTTGTTTAATCAAAAACCTTAGCAGCCCCACTTACCCAGCAAAGACTGGATCGCTAATTCGATATGTACCGAGCCATAGGTCTCACCGCAGACGGTCGCTGCTCATAGATGACCAGTATCAGCTGCCAGACGGCAACCAGATAACGATTGCCCACCCCTAAAGAAAACGCTCAGCAAGAACGAGCGTGTGCTAGACGATTAGCGGCAAAACTTAAGGGGCTGGTGGGTGTTGATCCCAATCAGGTCTATGGAATTGAATCGATTCTGAGTTTTCAAGCGTTAGGCAGCTAGCTCTAGCGGCTGGTTTATGTGCGATAGCGAATCTAGCGACCGCTTTAGGTCTATCGTCAGTCGCAGGGCCTGTTGCTTAGCTGAGCCAGAGACCAGGTAGTCGGCGACCTCTAGGGGTTGCCCAATGCGTACCTCAACGCTGCTGCCAAAGCTGGGCCGGGGGTGATCATAATCTAGATAAATCGGCACTACTTTGGCGCCCAGGTTAGATGTCGATTGTTCTGCCTTAAGCGCTAATCTAGCCAGACCCGGTTTGAGACGCTGCACCTGCTTTTCACGAAAAATATCTCCCTCTGGGAAGATAACCAGAGTCTGATGGGTTTGGAGGAGCTTCATGCCATGGCGTAGGGTTGCGATCGCAGGTCGTTTAACATCCACCGGAAAGCCTCCGAGGTGTTTGATTGCCCACCCCTGTAAGCCAAAACACTCGTCGGCAGTCACCATAAAACGCAGATAGCGACCCGTTGCCCGATGACCCACTAACCCCACCAAAAAAGCGTCCCACCGCGAGCGATGGGTGGGCGCAAATAGGACCGGTCCACTCAGGGGAATATTTTCCTGGCCAATAATACGAATTGTCTGAAAGAAATTTGGCAGTAGAACGCCCTCACCAAATTTGTAGGCTAGTGGTGCTAACCAGGGAGATAGCTTCGACTGACAGGGGACAGGACCTAAAGTAGGTGACGGCTGCCTGTGAAGCAAAAATTGCGGACTAAAAGCCATCAGCAATGCTCAAACAGAAAATCAAGAAAACACCTAAAGCGAGTACCGGCCCGATAAGGCGTGTGCCTAACGATACTCAACTCCATATTTGTATACATACCATATACCTATAGTGAGGGTTGCTCCACCGATGTACAGGACAGTTTCACTGCCGTCTCTGACGAAACCAGTTTTGTAACTGCTGCTGGCAGGCGGATGCAAGAATTCCTCCCTGTACGGCTAATCGATGATTAGACGCTGGCCCATCTGGCACATTTAGAACAGAACGTACAGCTCCTGCTTTCGGGTCATCTGCGCCATACACTAGTAAACCCAACCGCGCATTCACAATTGCACCTGCACACATTGGGCAAGGTTCCAAGGTGACATATAGACGGCAGTCATTCAGATGCCAGTTCTGTAAACGTTGTCCTGCCTGCCGCAGTGCCAAAATCTCTGCATGGGCTGTAGGGTCATGAGACCGTTCACGACCGTTGGCAGCCTCAGCAATGACCTCGTCTTCAGGTCCGATGATGACAGCACCCACAGGCACCTCTCCAACCTCCCCTGCCGCTTCAGCTAGCTCCAATGCCCGCAGCATCCAGCGACGGTGGTTTAAGTATATAGGGTTATCTAACGGCGGTGGCGTTATGTCGTAGGGCATTTGGCTATCTAAACTATAGGCGGGACCCACCCAACAAATAGACTAAGCGATCCCAAAATAGGTAAGTACCAAAGACTCCTCGCCTATATTGGTCACCTCATGGACATCGCCAGGCTCTACAAGCATACAAACGCCAGGTAAAAGCATTTGGTCTATGCCATTAACAGTCATGGTGCCAGTACCAGCTGAGACAAAGAATACTTCATACATATCGGCATGGGCATGGGCCTTAGCAACTTGCCCAGGTGCAAAGGTAGCCTGAGAAAAGTTAGTCAAGTGAGGAATATCCCCCGGCTGCAGCATAACCTTTTTACGAATAGCCGCATTGTGGGAAACTCCCTGGTCTGTCAGCTCACTCAGCTGTATTCGTTTCATTTATCCTATAGATTTTAAATTTTTACCTTATCCATCATGTTCGGTGTCGGTGACAGATGACTCTTGGGATAAAATCAGCTCGCTCAGGTCGGTTTCACCCACTATTGCCAGAGGCGGTACCGGATCGTAGCCCCCTTCATGCCAGGGGTTGCAGCGCACAATACGTTTGACGGCCATCCAGCCACCGCGCCACGGCCCAAAACGTTCTATGGCAATTAGGGCATAGCGTGAGCAAGTGGGAGCATAGCGGCAGGTGGCTGGCAGCAGAGGTGAAATTAAAATCTGATAGCCGCTAATAAGTGCCTTAAGCACCAGTTTCATAATGGTGTAGCCTGGGCAACATTTTGATTATGGCAGGTGAGCACTGGGGTAATTGTAAAGTTCTAGCAGGGGGTGAGTGATCTCAAGCCGTATAAGACTGTTCGCATGGCTGTGATCACGAACACAACCCAAGAAAAATTGACGGCTATATTAAGGAAGCGTCGGGACTACCACTGAACTGTATCTGCATCGGTCACGCTGTCATACAGTAGGCAAATGCGACACCTTATTGGATAACCCTCTATATCTTAACCGCACATCTGCTTAGACAGAGTGCTTTATCGCCTAACCCTATATCTAAACCGAAGTCCTCTGTGAGCCCTGGTGCCGACAGAGGGCTTCTTATTTGAAGCGATACATTCAAGCCCCTGACAGCGGCTGTTAGGGGAGCGATGTTCACCTAGTGCAGCGTCAAAGCTTAATTTTAGGGTAAACGGAAGTTAGCTTGCAGCGA
>ERZ1740070.187-NODE-187-length-43313-cov-7.100351_pt1 | contig 43313 bp, 39 predicted proteins | sample MGYA00581734_ERZ1740070 | MGnify/ENA primary metagenome ERZ1740070 (study PRJEB43018, sample SAMN04849744) | marine metagenome | isolation source: floating plastic debris | place: Pacific Ocean | collected 2008-09-01 | study: EMG produced TPA metagenomics assembly... | reverse complement strand
TGACAAGCACAGCACCAACCCCAGCCCGCTCTGCCAAATCGGGTGACGAGACCAAGGGTGTGACCGCCGCTTTTGGACAGCGGCTCAGCAAGGCTGCGGGTCGGTCCGCATCTACGCTGGGACGCGGCACATCGACTAATGCGGCGTCTATAGCCGATGCCTGAGAATTTGTTTTATGAAGGATGATCATGTTGTCGGGATACCGCGCATTTGGCGGCGTGGCGCGTCAAAAACGACCAAGACGACGTTGAATGCAAAGATGAGCCTACCCGTTCAGCTTGATTGCAACGTTCTTGGTCTGCACATAGTTCCAAAGTGCTTCGCGCCCTTTCTCGCGCCCATAGCCCGATTTGCCATACCCGCCAAAGGGTGTTTCGACGCCGCCGGCAAACCACTCGTTGACAAAAACCTGCCCCGCTTTGATTTGGCGGGCCGCCGATGTCGCGCGGTCAAGGTCTTTGGTGAACACACCCCCGACCAACCCGTACGGCGTGCCATTTGCAATCTCGATGGCTTCGGCATCTGATCGGAACTTCATCACCGACACAACCGGGCCAAAAACCTCATCTTGCGCGATGGTCATGTCCGGTGTGACATCTGCCATTACCGTGGGTTCCAAAAAAGCGCCTGGAATGTTCATCTTGCGCCCGCCAGTCGCCGCCTTTGCCCCTGCGGCCACAGCATCGGACACCTTCCCTGCGGCTCGATCGCGTCGGGCTGCTGACACCATTGACCCCATGTTGAGACCAACCTCTGTGCGCTCACTGCCCGGCCCCACATTCATGGATTTGGCCACGCCGACAACCCGTTCAACAAGCTCGTCATGGCGGCTTTCGTGGACAAGAACGCGGCTCATCGCAGAACACACCTGACCCGCGTTGAAGTAGATGCCCCAGCGTATGTCATTTTCGAACGCCTCTAGGTCAGCATCGTCATGCACAATTGCAGCCGATTTCCCACCAAGCTCTAACACACAAGGCACCACGTTCTGCGCTGCCGCCGTCGAAATGGCGATCCCGGTTTTGACTGAACCCGTGAAGACAATCTGGTTCACATGTGGATGCGCTGACAGTGCTGCCCCGGCTTCGTGACCCAATCCGCACAGGATGTTCACCGCGCCTTTTGGCAGACCCACCGCCTCAGCCGCATGCGCGTACCACGCGTTAGACAGAGGTGTGAGCTCCGGTGTTTTGACAACGCAGGTGTTGCCGGTTGCCAATCCCGCCGACAAAGACCGCGCCGACATTTCCATCGGATAGTTCCACGGAATGATCTGCGCGGACACACCGTACGGCTCGTGTGTTGTGAAATCGAAGTACCCTTTGCCCAAAGGTATCGACCGACCTTCGACCGTCTCTGCCTGATTGCCGTAGTATTCGAAATACCGTGCAGCGCCCTTGATCTCGGTTTTCGCTTCCCACAATGGCTTTCCCTGTTCGAGCGTCAAAAGCTCTGCGATTTCATCGATATGATCCAGCAGATAACGCCCCATCGCCTGCACCATACGCCCCCGTTCCACTGGTCGCAGGTCGGATAGCGTACCGGACAAATGCACGCGGCGCGCAGCCATGACGGCGCGATCGATATCCGCCGCGTCAGCTGACACTTGTTCGGCAAGCTTTTCGCCAGTGCCAGGGTTGAAAATCTCGATCCGCCCTGCCCCACCATCGACCCAAGCGCCATCAATATAGTTTTGCCAATATGGTTTGACGTGCATTCCGTCGCTCACTCCCATGTCCACCGTCAAGCGCCTTCGAAGGCGCTTTGAAAAAGCCGCTTCGAAGCGACTTCCGCCCTATCCCCCAATCGCCTCGCGCATCCAGCGTTGCAAGTGCATCACCGGATGCTCGGAGTTTACCCCGCCCTTGGGATCAATCACCAGAGGTCCCGGTCGATATCCCCGCGATTGCATCCCCCTTTGCACTGATTCCACGAGGTGAATGTCTTCTTCGACTGTCGTTGCGCGGTCTTGTAGGGCCAGTTTCCGGACCGTTTCGTCATCCGCCCCATCCACCGAATACCAACCGCGCCACACCACCACACGATGCGCATCCACCGCGCGCCAATGATAGGTATTCAGCACATTACCGGGATAGACCTGAAAGCTGAACATCGGCCAAAGGAACCAGCTTGAGTATTCGTGCTGATGCGCAAAGCCCGAGTTGATGTCATAGGTCATCTGATCCAGGCTCTGGCATTCGGTGGTGTGACGCAGGCATTTGCCTTGCGGCTGGATGTCATAGGTTTCGGGTTTAACTACGCCGTTCGCAAAAGTCGGATGGTTCAGCGAACAGTGGTAGCATTCGGAATAATTCTCGACCGAGATCTTCCAGTTGCAGGTTTCTGGGATCTCGACCCATTCCAGCGGTTTCAGCTTTGCCCAATTGGGCACCCACTCTTCCAGTTCTTTGCGAGCATCCGGGAACCAGACGTCCATTGGTTCTGCGTTTGGGTCGAGGTTCACAAAGACAAAGCCAAGGAATTCTTCGCACTTTACTTCGGTCAAGCAAACGCTCGATTTATCGAACCCTTCGACCGCTTTCAGATTTGGACCAGACCGCAATTCGCCCGTCAATTCATACGTCCAGGCGTGGTACGGGCAGACCACGACACGAGTGCGACCTTGCCCTTGAACCAGTTGATGCGCACGGTGTTGGCAGACGTTGTAAAAGACGCGGATTTGGTCGTCCCGACCTCGCACAGCAAACAAGCTTTCGCCAGCGATCTCGAACGTCGCGTAGGACCCGACCTCGGCAAGATCTGACACATGGCATCCGAATTGCCATGTCTTGGCCAAGAGCCCGGCCTTTTCGACCTCGAACACCTTCGCATCCGTGTAGTAGCGCGCGGCAAGGGAGTGGATTGGCTTAGTCATCAGACCCCTCTTCATACAGGCCCAGCGCGTGGCGGCGTTTGTGGAAGGTTTCGACGCGGGTAACGATCTCATCGCTTGCGACAGCGATCACGAAAGAGAGCAGCGTTTCGAGCAGCGCAATGGTGCTGACCGAAGATGGAAAGAACTGCGGGCTTTCGGCAGAGATGACAAAGCCATGATCCGCCGCTCGGATGATCGGGCTGGCCAGACTGTCGGAGATCCCGACGATGGTCATCCCCTGATCCTTGGCCGTGCGCACCGCCTCAACCACTTCGGACCGGTAGGGTTTGCAGGTGATGGCGATCAGAATGTCGCGCTGGTCAGCCCAAGCCAGGTCATCAATCGGGGTCGACCCGGGGCGCGGGATCGCATGGAACTGCACCATGCCAGTGGAGGCCAGATAGGTGAAGTTGCGCGCGTTTGAATTGTTGACGCCGACGCCCAGCGTAAAGACATTCCGCGAGTTCCAGATCGCCTCTGCCGCCACCTGCATGTCATCGGCGGTGATGCCCGCAAACGTGTCTTCGATGTTCTTGAGCGCGCCTTGCACCATATCGGCGTACAACCCGCCCAACGCGCCGGACTTTCGGATATCCTGCAACCAGCGCACGCGGTCAGGGAAATCAGCAGCCCCACGCCGAATCGCGTCACGGAACGGTTCGCGGAAATCTTCGTACCCTTCGAACCCCACTTGCCGCGCCATGCGGACCACGGTGTTGGGTTTGACGTTGGCCGCCTCAGCGATTTCTCGCACCGTCGACACACCCACATCTCTTGGGTTTTCCAGCACATATGTGGCGGCTTTACGAGCTTCTGGTGTGAGCGCTTCAAGCTCGCCTGCAAGCCGTTCGAGAACCTGATTTGATACATTTGTCGCATTCATGATTGACGATGGTACATTTGTGCGATTAGCCTGTCGAGGATTTTCTGATCCAGAGGCGCGCCATGTCCGAACAGAGGTTTCCCACCCAAGCCAAAGTCGTCATCGTCGGCGGCGGTGTCATGGGCTGCGGGCTTGCCTATCACCTGGCCCATGAAGGCTGGACCGATGTAGTGCTGTTGGAAAAGGCCGAACTGACCAGCGGCTCCACTTGGCACGCGGCGGGACAGATCACGCATTCGACGAGCTCTTTCGGGTTGGGCAAATGTGTGGATTACAACATCGGCCTGTATTCCGGTGGCTTAGAGGCTGAGACCGGTCAGCCGGTGACCTGGCACGGTTGCGGGTCGTTCCGGTTGGCCTACACCGAAGATGAAATGGACTGGTTGCGCCACACCCTTTCGGTGGGTCGGTCGCTTGGCTTCAACATCGAACTAGTGAAGCCGGACCGGATCGCGGAACTGCATCCGTTCTACAACCTCGACGGCGTGATTGGCGCACTGCACACGCCGGACGACGGGCATGTGGACCCGACCAATGTGACAATGGCCATGGCGGCAGGGGCGCGCGCCAAGGGTGTTCGGATCATCCGCCAGTGCCGCGCGACGAACATCACGCAGGCGGCGAATGGCGAATGGGTGGTGGAGACCGAAAAAGGCACGATCACCTGCGAACACGTCGTCAACGCGGGCGGCACATATGCGCGGCAGATGGGCGAATGGTCTGGGCTGCAACTGCCGATGACGTCGATGACCCACCACTACTTCGTCACCGACGAAGTGCCCGAATTCCAAGACCTCGAAACCGAACTGCCCGTCATTCGCGACGACAAGAAGGTCTCTGGCTACATCCGCATGGAGCAGAAGAAAGGCCTGATCGGGATTTACGAAAAGGAAAACCCGAATTCAGTCTGGCACGACCACTGCCCGTGGGAATACGAGAACTGGCTATTTGAGGCCGATTACGACCGGGTCATGCCGTATCTGGAAGAGTCTCTGAACCGGATGCCGATCTTCGCCGAGCTTGGGATCACCCGCGACGTGCACGGCGCGATCAGCCACCCGCCGGACGGCAACCCGCTCATCGGCCCTGCGCCGGGTGCCCGGAACTACTGGTGCTGCTGTGGCACGCAAATCGGGATTGGCTGGGGCCCGGGCCTGACCCGCGAACTCGCGCGCTGGATGGTGCATGGCGCAGCGGACATTTCGATGCGCGACTACGATCCGCGCCGCTTTGGCGGATACGCGACCAAAGACTGGCAGGTGATCAAGGCCGAGGAAGACTACTGCCTGCGCCACGAAATCCCGTTCCCGCATTTCAACCGGTTGGCAGGCCGTCCGGTGAAACCGTCTCCTTTGCACGACCTGTTGAAATCCAAGGGCGCGGTGCATGAAGAAGTCTATGGCTTCGAACGGCCCCGCTGGTTTGCACGAGATGGTGTGGCGCAAGAGGACCATTATTCGTTCAAGCACAATGTGGTGGATGAAATTGTCGCCAAAGAAGTCGAAGGCGTCCGCAGGTCGGTGGGCATCATCGACGTGACAGCCTTTACCAAAGTGCGCGTTGATGGCCCGGACGCCTATGCCTTGCTCGACCGGCTTACGGCCAACAAGATGCCGCAGAAAGACGGGTCGATCACTCTGACCCACATGCTCAACCGTCGCGGGCGGATTGAGTTGGAAACCACGATTGTCCGGCTTGCCGGTGACTCATTCTACCTCGTCTGCGCGGCGTTCTTCGAACAACGTTTGCTCGACCACCTGGCGCAAAACGCGGATGGCGCGAATGTCTCCGTCACGTCTTTGTCTGAGAACCGTTCGGCGCTCGCCATCAACGGACCAAACGCACGCAAGGTGTTGGCCGAATGCACCGATGCTCGGCTCGACAATGCCTCGTTCCGGTGGCTCTCGGCCCAAAACATCAGCGTGGCAGGCCACACCGTCTTGGCGATGCGCGTCTCTTACGCGGGCGAACTTGGCTGGGAATTGCACATGCCAAACACCGCGTGTCTCGACATCTATATGGCACTGTCCAAAGCGGGTGAGCCATATGGCATCGTCGACTACGGATCGTTTGCGATGAACGTGATGCGGATGGAAAAGGGCTTCAAAGGCGCAGGCGAACTCACGAACGAAGTCACGTTGCCCGAAGCGGATGTGATGCGGTTTGTGAGGACTGACAAAGAGTACCTTGGCAAAGACGCCACCCTTATCAACGCGGACGCCATGCCGTGGATTTGTGCGTACCTCGAAATTTTACCAGATGGTAAAAATCATGGCCATGGCGGCGAAGCCGTGATGCTGGGCGGTGTGGTTGTCGGCTCTACCGCGTCGGTTGTTTTCAGTCAGACCGTGGGTCGCATTCTGGCCTTTGCCTACATCAAACCGCACGCCGCCACGCCGGGAACAGAGCTCAACGTCATCATCGCGGGCGAACCCCGCGCCGCGAAAGTGTTAGCCGAACCAGTCTACGATCCGCAAAGCCTGCTGCCCCGCACGGATGCCGTAACGGAGCCTGCGGAATGACGCTGCCTCCAACAATGCGCGCCATGGTCACGATGGGTCATGGCGGGCTGGACCAGATGGTCTGGCACGAGGACTGGCCCCGCCCCGATCCCGCACCGGGCGAAGTGCTGATCAAGGTGAAGGCTTGCGGGTTGAACAACACTGACGTGAACACGCGCGTGGGTTGGTATTCGAAAGCCGTAACCGAGGCGACGTCTGGTGACGGGTTTGAGACCGTCAATGACGAAGACCCGACGTGGGGCGCGGCACCAATTTCCTTCCCGCGAATCCAAGGTGCAGACGTTTGCGGAGAGATCGTCGCGGTTGGGGACGGCGTCGATGCGGTGCGCATCGGCGAACGCATCATCGCCGCCAACTGGCTGCGCGACCCGAACGATCCTGCCAACATGAACAAGACCGGCTACTTTGGGTCGGAACGCAATGGCGGCTTTGCTGAATACACCACCATCCCGGCAACAAACGCGATTGCGGTAAACTCCGATTATTCGGACGCCGAATTAGCCACATTCAGCTGTTCATATTCCACCGCCGAAGGGATGCTCACACGCGCTGCGGTGACCGATAAGGACACCGTTCTGGTGCCGGGAGCCTCCGGAGGCGTCGGTGGCGCGTTGGTGCAGCTTGCCAGACATCGCGGCGCGCGGGTGGTTGCGATGGCGTCGGAGGCAAAACATGCCGATGTCGTAAAGCTTGGCCCGGATGTCCTTCTCCCGCGTGCTCCCGAAAACCTTCGGAACGCCCTTGGCGACGAAAAGATCACCGTTCTCGCGGACGTTGTCGGCGGCCCCTACTGGCCCACTCTGCTGGACGTGGTCGAACGTGGCGGGCGCTTTACCTGTTCTGGTGCGATTGCCGGTCCCATCGTCGAGTTCGATCTGCGCACCTTCTATCTCCGCGACCTGACCTTCACCGGCTCAACCGTTATCGAACCGGCGGTCACCCGTGCCTTGGTCGGTTACATCGAAGCGAAAGCGATCAGACCCGCGCTTGCCGCGACGTTCGCACTTTCGGAACTGCATGCGGCGCAAACGGCCTTCATCGAGAAAAAGCACACTGGCAACATCGTGGTTGTGCCGTGAAAATCACCCGCATCCGCATCTACAAAACGCCGCTGCCCTATGTGGGCCGCGCGTATGTGTGGGGTGCGGGCAATGCGATTGAGACCGCGATGGCCTCAGTCGTCGTGATCGAAACCGACGCAGGTTTGCAAGGCTGCGGGGAATTCACGCCCTGCGGCGAGAACTACATGGTCGCGCATTCCGAGGGCGTCGAAGCTTTAGCGCGTCTGGTTGCGCCGCACCTTCTCGGTGAAGACCCACGCCAAGTGGGTCGCATCGAAGAACTGCTAGATCATCTGGTGCAAGGGCATGGCTATGCCAAAGCGCCATTCGATGCCGCCTGTTGGGACATCCTTGGTAAAGCCTGCGGCCAACCTGTCTGGATGCTCTTGGGCGGCAAACTCACCGACGGCGCGCCCATGTACCGCGTCGCGCCGCAGAAGGCGACGGATGAGACATTGACCGAGATGCAGCGCTACCGCGATCAGGGGTACCGACAATTTCAGATCAAGGTAGGCGGCGATTGGGCGACGGACATTGACCGCATCCATGCCGGGGTGGATTTGCTGAGACCCGGCGAAAAGGCCATGGCCGATGCCAACCAAGGCTGGCGGGTCGACAACGCCATCCGCGTGGCGCGGGCAACCAAAGACCTTGACTACATTCTAGAACAGCCGTGCCGGACGTATGAAGAATGCCAACAGGTGCGTCGCGTCGCGCAGCAACCGATGAAGCTGGATGAATGTATGACAGGTATGGCTGTTGCCCAGCGCATCGTCGCGGATCGCGGGGCAGAGATTTGCTGTCTTAAACTCTCGAACCTTGGCGGGTTGTCCAAAGCGCGGCGCATCCGGGACTTTTTGGTCGAGAACCGTATCCCGGTCGTGAGCGAAGACACTTGGGGTGGTGAGATCACAACGTCCGTCGTGGCGCATTTTGCTGCCTCGACCCCGCCGGAGTACCTGCAAAACACCACCGATCTGATGAACTACAGCACCCGCTCCACGGGGATCGGCGGCGCGTGGGCTGAGAAAGGCAAACTATACGCGCCGGACACGCCGGGCCTTGGGGTAACCCCCGACTTTGACAGCTTAGGCGACCCGGTAGCGGAGTACGCGGCATGAAGACAACGCGCATCACTGTCTACCAAGTCGATCTGCCGCTAGAGCACCCATATTGGCTGTCCGGCGGGCGGCTGAAGTTTGAAGTGCTGGACGCCACTTTGGTGAAGGTCGAGACCGACGCCGGTGTTACCGGTTGGGGCGAAGGCACGCCTTGGGGCCACACCTATGTGCCAGCGCACGGCCCGGGCATCCGCGCGGGCGTCGAAACGATGGCCTCATTTGTCCTAGGTCTAGACCCGCGCAAAGTGCTCGACGTTGAGCGCGCGATGGACCTCGCATTGCCCGGCCATCTATATGCAAAATCGCCCATCGACATGGCCTGTTGGGATATCGCAGGTCAGATTGCAGGCATGCCTATCGCTGACCTGATGGGGGGCGGGTCGCGCACACCCAAGCCGATTGCATCGTCGGTTGGGGCCAAGACGGTCGAAGAAACCCGAGAGGTGATGAAACGCTACCGTGACCGGGGCTACATCGCGCATTCCGTGAAAATCGGCGGCGACGTCGCGAGAGACATTGCCCGCATCCGGGACGTGGAGGCACATCGCGGCGCCAACGAGATCGTGCTCTACGACGTCAATCGCGTCTGGACGCGGAGCCAAGCCTTGCAAGTGATGCAAGCGACCCAAGACCTTTGTGTCACGTTCGAACAGCCCTGCGAAACGCTTGACGACATCGCGGCGATCTGCGGGAAACACGCGGCTCCTGTGTCCGTCGATGAAACGCTGGTCACACTGCAAGACGCCACACGCATCGCGCGCGACGGGATTGCCGAGGTGTTTGGCATCAAGCTCAACCGCGTCGGTGGGCTAACCAAAGCCGCCCGCATGCGGGATGTGGCGCTCGCACACGGCATCGACATGTTTGTCATGGCCACCGGAGGTAGCGTGCTGGCCGATACCGAGGCTTTGCACCTCGCCGCCACGATCCCAGATGCCAACATCAAAGCGGTCTGGGCCTGTCAGGACATGATCACCGTCGACATCGCGGGCGGGCGCGGCCCCCGGAATGTGGATGGGCATCTCACCCTGCCCGAAAGCCCAGGCCTCGGCGTTCACCCGGATGAAAACAGCCTTAGCGACCCAGTGGCAGTATACCAATGAAGATCACACGTATATCCCTTTGGCACGTGCCACTGACCAGCCATGAGACCTATTACATGGCTGAAGGCAAAACCTGCGCCACGGTCGATACTGTGGTTTTGAAAGTAGATACCGACACCGGTCTGAGCGGCTGGGGCGAAGTCTGCCCCATTCCGCACTACTTGCCCGCCTACGCCCGTGGCGTCGGCCCAGCATTACAGGAACTTGCCCCGGTCATCATCGGCGCGGACCCACGTGGACCAGAAGCCGTGATCGCGCAAGCAGACGCTTATCTGCCTGGGCACGTTTATGCCAAATCAGCCTTGGACATCGCGCTTTGGGACCTGACCGGGAAAGCTGCCAACCTGCCACTTTATGCGCTTTTGGGTGGGCGGCGCTCTGCGGACTTGCCGCTATATCATTCGATCACCTGTGTCGCACCGGACGAAATGGCGCGCATCGCGCGGGACGCGCAAGCGAAGGGTATGACCCAGTTTCAAGTCAAGCTCGGCGCAGACGCGAATTGGGAGGCAGATGTCGCCCGTTTGGTTCAGGTGCGCGAGGCGGTGGGCCCCGGTCCTATTGTGTATGGCGACTGGAACTGCGGGAACACGCAGCTTGATGCAACCCGTGTCGCGCGGGCGGTTGCGCATCTTGATGTGATGCTCGAACAGCCTTGCAAAACACTTGCCGAATGCGAGGCTGTGCGACGCGCCGCTGGCCTTCCCATGAAGCTTGATGAATTGGCGCACGACACTGCATCACTGTTAGAGGCCCATGACCGCGGCATACTTGATGCAGTAGCGCTCAAACTTTCCAAGTTTGGCGGTTTGTCGGCCCTGAGGCGCGCCCGCGATCTGTGCCTGCATCTCGGCCCCAAAATGTGCATCGAAGACACGTGGGGCAGCGACATTGCCACCGCGGCTGCGCTGCACTTAGCGGCTGCGACGGCGCCGGATCGCGTGCTAAACGTGTGCGATCTGTCTGGCTACGTCAGCCCGCGCCTTGCTCCTGATGCGCCCGTGCGTGCGAATGGCCGAATCAACCTACCAGACGATGTGGGCCTTGGCATTACGCCCGATCTCGACCTTCTCGGCACCCCCGACCTGATATTGGATTAAGCCATGCAAAAAATCCTCACCCAATCCGAATGGATCACCCGCGCCCATGCTGTTTTGCCCGCAGGCGGTTTTGGCAATTTTGACCCAGGCATCATCATCGCGCGCGGAGAAGGATCCCGCGTCTGGGACGAAAACGGTGTTGAATACGTCGATTACCTGATCGGTTCTGGTCCGATGCTCTTGGGGCACGGGCACCCTGAAGTGATGGAGGCTGTGCTTGAACAGCTTCCCAAAGGCATGACATTTTTCGCCAATAATGCCAAAGGCATTGAGCTCGGCGAAGCGATTTGCGACGCCGTGCCGTGTTGCGAACAAGTGCGGTTTGTCACCTCTGGCGGCGAGGCCGACATGTACGCGATCCGGTTGGCGCGGGCCTATACCGGACGCACGAAAATCCTGAAATTCGAGGGCGGCTATCACGGGATGAGCGCCGAGGCGCAGATGAGCCTGTCGCCAGATCGGGAAGTCAATTTCCCTCAAGCCGTTCCAGACAGTGCGGGCATCCCGCAAGATGTGGCAGACAACATGGTGATCGCACCGTTCAATGACCTCGACGCCGTGGCCAATTTGATGGTCGAGACGCCAGACATCGCTGCAATCATTGTCGAACCCTTGCAACGCATCATCCCTGCGAAGCCGGGTTTCTTGCAGGGGCTTCGCGACCTGTGCGACACGCACGATGCACTTCTTATCTTCGACGAAATCGTAACTGGCTTCCGCCTCGCCTACGGTGGCGCGCAGGAAAAGTACGGGGTGATCCCCGACATTTGCACGCTGGGCAAAATCATTGGCGGTGGATTTCCGTTGGCCGCCTTGGGCGCAAGCGCGGACATAATGCGCCATTTCGACAAATCAGCCGTGGGTGCGGACAACTGGCTCATGCAGCTGGGCACCCTTTCGGGCAATCCAGTCGCGTCTGCCGCCGGTTTGAAAACTTTGGAAGTCTTACGTCGCGATGGGGCTTGTAACACGCTGCGCGCAAACGGGGCGCGTCTGCAAAAGATGCAAGTGGATGCTCTCACCGAAGCAGGTATCGAACATCAAATCTGTGGGGATGAAACACTGTTCGACCTCTATTTCACAGATGCGCCCTGCGACAACTACCGAACCGCGAAGCACCGCGATGCAGGTATGAACACGGTGTACAACGCCACTCTGCGCGAACACGGTGTGTTCAAATCCCCAGCAAAGCTCTACCCGTCGCTCGCCCTTACCGAAGACGACTTCGAGTTGACGGCGCACGCGATCTCTAAAGCGGCGCAAAGCGTCGTTGAATGTGATCCTACGCATTAGGCACGCCTGATGTGGGCGGTCCGAACAGGATGACCAACTGGGCGTACGTCCACTCTCACCGCGTGCGTTGCCTGGCCCACCGGATACAAACGCCTTCTTTCGACCAAATCTTCAGGTCGTGTAACTCAGCGCACCCGCGTCTCCGCCACTGCGAAACACGCCATTTGCATCCGTTTCGAAAGGCGACACCACATGCACACGCGAAACCGCCCCAATCGCGGCTGATCCAGCACGAAGGCTGAAGTCTGGGAGAGTGATCTCCGGCAAGAACCCCGCGGGAATGGCAGGCACGACGTCAGGATCAACAAAGCCCGGATCGGTCTCGACGTTGTCGGCATAAGTAAACTCGGGATTTCGGGCCATCGCCTGTTTCCCGTTCACTTTGGCCCCACCAGGACGCCAAAAAACATTACCGATCACGTCAAAGCCCGACACCACTCCGCTCGCCGCGTATGGACCTGAGTGCCAATCGGCGACGCGCAATTCCTCACGGTCACTGTCCTTGCCGCAATCGTACACCGTATTGAACCGAATTCGAACATTCGAGATTGACCCCAAAGGTTGATCGCCGCCATTGGCACCATGCGCAAATGCCATAATGCCGTTCCGCCGCACGCCAAAGATGCGATTGTTGTAGATATCGATATCGGTCAACTCGGACTGCGCAGCATCGCCTTCCGCTTCACGCGCCATTACAATACCCGTGTTGCCCACACGTTCTGCGCCTGGACCCCAAATCCAATTGTCATAAACTTGAATACGCCGCAGGAACTTTTTGGCGCAATCAAGATAGATCGCGTGGTTCTTTACGCCCCAAATATAATTTCGCCGAACGATCGCATCCTGCACGCCCACTTTCAAATCGATGCCGTACTGCAAGCTGTCGTGGATGTGATTATGTTCGATAATGATGTTTGACACGCCAGCGCCAATAGAAATGACCTCGTTGCCAGCGGCCAACCTGTAGCAGTCGTAACAGTCGTTGCCCTTAATCAGGATGTTTGCCATGTGGATCGACGTATCCGGTCCATCCCGATACTTTACTGCGTTTGTACCGTGGCAAATAATGGCAGACCGATCTACCGCATAGATTTGGCACCCTTGAACACTGATGTTGTTCGCACCGCCGATCTGGACAGCCGACTGGCTGATTATGTTGCGGAATGTCAGATTGAGAATATCGATATGTTCTTGACCATAAATGGTCATGCCGTTTCCAGCGACGCCGCTTCCGTCAATAATTGCCTGCCGTTCTTCGCCCGGCAATGTGGTGACCACGAGCCTTGCACCCGCCTCGCCGCTTCTGGAAATGTCAGTTGGAGGATACTGGCCAGGACGGAGATAAATCGTGTCACCCGGTTGCGCGACAGATACCGCTGCGTCCACCGTTTGGAACGGAGACGCTTCAGCACCAGTTCCGGTCTGATCGTCTCCGTGCGGTGCACAGAAAATCGCACCAGACGGAGGGGTTCGCACTTGTGCGGGAACGCGGTCCGCACCCACAATCATATCCAGGCGAGCACGGTGGTTGCTTTTGAATACATATCGAAAAGAAAAAATAGACACAGTCACGACCTCATCGGCTGTTTCACGCATCGTACGGCAAGTCTTGTTGTGCGCCCAAGTGCGAGTCAATGATTGCGCATCACCCCCAGATTTTGAGCTGTTTTAAGTGCATAAACCTTCTTTTCTGCCTTTGTCTTGAGAGCACAACCGACCCCACGTTTGGACAAGCTTCATGTCAGCTTGCATTTTCACGCCATCTCAAGCGGTTACGTCAGAGCACCGATCTATGCCACAGCCGCCCTTTGCGCGCTCTGATCACAAGCCAAAGTCAGACCAGCGCGTTCATCTGGTGTGAGCGCTGATCACGCTGCGCATTTGGGTGGCGTGAAGCCAAAATTTCGTTCATCGTTCGGATACGCCTGATGCTGCCTTCGGCAAGCCGCAGTTTAAACTAACACGTCACTGCCTGCTTAGTGGCACGTACACAGTTTGGTTATGCATTGCGATTCAAGCTCGACATAAATTCTAAGCGGCGCAAGTTCCCGTTCATGGCCACCGCAATCGCTGTGTCCAAGGTATCTTGTTAGTTTGGCAGTCTCGGCCACAACAACGCAAGACGGATTACACTGTCTTAATGCGACCGCACCACGACTTGAACGTCCAAATACCCCATTAGCCAACACTTAAAAATGTTGAAATCACACAAACAAGCAATTGCATTAGACGCGCTTTATCGCCATGGTGTGTGTCGGGTATCGGCTGCGCCGTTATCGTGTATGGGGGGAAAGTATTGAGTGAATTGGTCGCCATAGCGCCAAGCGCTAACGGTTGGATGTTTTGCCGGGTAAGCGGAACCGCGTGTAAAAGTAATGGCGCAGAACCGTCCCAAATAAAAAGCTGCATTGCTAATTCAAGTTTCATGTTTAACTATTGCGCATTGATCGCACGCGCGCTTAACCGCAGCGCAATGGCTTCACATAGGGCAGTCGCAAAAACAACACCAGCTCGTAGTTGCCGCCTGCATAGATACATCAACCCCAGTGAGTGCGAAATTGTAAGTGACGGAGTGAGCAAAGCCGTGCATTTCTGCGCCTTCGAGACTTGCACCTGCGCTAGGCGGGCGACGCCAAACATGGCATCCGACAGCAAAACTTCCGCCGCTTTCCAATACTTCACTAGGTCCGCCGATGAAACCTAACCGCACCCGCGCACTTGTTTGGTGGATCCTCATTATCCTTTACATCGCTGCCATCGTTATTGTTGTGCGTAGTTTTCTGTGACGATGCCGAGTGACAGCAAACAGTCCGGAAGAAGCATCAACGATACACACTTCTTTATTGTGTAATCCATTTAACGGCGATGGATTGCGACCGACTGCGCATTGTAACGACGGGCGCATGCGATATTCGCTCATAACGCGATCACGTTAACGAGCAGCGAATTTGTGAAAACGCGTAACTCCATTCTGCTTCAAGCAAATTGCAGAAGTGTCGTCGGCCTGCAATTTTATAGCTTGCGGCGCTCAGTACCTATAAATCGCATCGCACTTTTTGATGGTCGTTCAGTTCCAACCACTCAGCACGATCAAAAAAGCGGAACCGAAGGGAAAAGAAATCTCAGGCCGGCGATAAGGCCACACAAAGAGAAGCGGCTCAACTATGTTGGGCAAAAAAATTAAACAATCCGAAAAGAAAAACGTTGAGTGTTCAGGAGCGCACTAAACCAGAGCCACCCAATGTCATCGGTGTCCTGATAATGAAAACTGGTGCGGTCGAGAAGACTCGAACTTCCACGGGAGTTACCCCACAGCGACCTCAACGCTGCGCGTCTACCAATTCCGCCACGACCGCACTGTCTTGACTTGGTAGCGGGTGATTAGCGAAAGGGCCAAGCCGGGGCAAGCGCAAATTTTCGTCCGAGTTCTTGTAAGAAAAAGCGCCCCCCAAGTTGGGAGGCGCGTGTCAAAAGACGCCTGGTCCGGTCGAAGTGCACCGTACAGATCAGTTTTCAACCGTCAGCAGCGGAAGCGCAGCAGGTTGCGGCGCTGTTTCAGTCGGTGCTGCGGAGGACTGTCCCTGCAACATGAACGACGCCTTTTTCAGCAAGGACATGCGTTCTGGCTGGCCTGGGGCAAATGCCATATTTCCTGTTTCGGTGAACGACGCCAACGCCGCGTCATACCAACCGACCGCAATATCAGTGCGTTCGGATGCGCCGATACCCTGGCTCAGATGGTGACCCAAAAGCTCTGCATACCCTGCATCGCCGAGCGACGTGAGCAACAAGGCTGACCCCATCGCGACGTCCATGTCGTCCACACGGTAACCGACAGACAGACACACTTTTGCAGTCCCTGCAAGTTGTTGCGGTGGCATCCCGCTTGCCAGAATAAACGACGACACGCCCTGCAGGACCTCATCACGGGTTTTGAGCGACACAGCAGACACATGATCTTTCAAGAGCGGGCCGAAAGACCGGCACTGTTCTGTGATCTGATCAGGCGTGGCGCCCTGGACCTTTGCAATCAACTCCTCGCCTTCTGACATCGCATAGGTGCGTGTCAGACACATCTGTTCGGCCAAGGCAAAGCTTGCATCTGTCACGCTCGCTTCGGTCACAAAGCCACCGTTAGAGCTCGTGAGAAGATTAACCTTGTTGCAGAAAGAGGCGAGCGATTGCTGCGCCACTTGCTGGCCACCCATGAAGGACGGCATCGCAGGTTGCGCTGATACAGGTGCCGGTACGGCGCCTTGGACAACCGGTTGCGCTGTTGCAACCGGCGTTCCTACACCTTGCTGAACAGGCGCAGGAACTGCCGCGAGCTGTGTATTCGGCAAAGTTGGGGCTGCCTGTGGCTGGTTGGGGATCAACTGAGCTGTTGCAAGCTGTGTGCCATCATTGGTTTTGGAACACGTCCCACGTGTACATGAAAACATCGCAGGGGTCACATTGAACGCTTGGAAATCATTGCGCTCATACCCTTCCGGGGTGGAGGCAAACACACGAACCGCACAAGACTGTGCGTTGCACCAGAAGGCAGAGCCGGTGACAGATGTATCCAGGATGTAATCCGTCTGACCATCGCCATTAATATCTGCCAGTTGAATGAATCCGCTGCGCTGCATCAGCTGCTCGGCAGACGGGTCAGAGCTTTTGGCAATCTCGTTTACAGCATTGGCGACAACTGGCGGTACGCCGTAATGCCCACCGATCGCAGAAGAGGCGGAGGTCGACGTGCCGTTAAGCTGCTCATCCCGATATACAATGAGCAGACCCCGCACACCCTGCGCAGTCGAGGCAATCAATTGCGCCGTGGTCGCCCCACCAGATTGGGCGCGATAGAAGGATGAGATCAGGAAATCACGCTCGAACTGTGTAAGCTGGCCTGTTGGAGCGTACCCGAGATGGGCCTGGTAAGACGAAACGGCGGCCCGAGAGTTGCGGCCCATAACACCGTCCGGCGTACCAGCGTTGAAACCGAAATAGTTCAATGCCGTTTGGGTTTGCCGGTTCGCCTCACGTTGCGCAGTGTTGACGGTGCGCTTCTTTGCGGGTGCTTTATACGTGCGCGTTGTGGATTTCTTTGGCTGATTTGCAATTGCGCCACCAATGACGCCACCAATGATTCCCCCGATAAGTGCATCATTTGCCTGACTTGCGGCAGGAGACAGCGCCAAGGCACCAATCAAACCCATGCGAAGTATTGATTTTGAAAGCATTTTTACCCTTTCCATATACAGTCTGCTGATTACAGCGTTCTCCAAATTGGCTTAAGGGTCGACGCAGGCTGCTGATGTGTCAAGAAAGGAATACCAATTGCGGTAATACTCAGCAGACGCGAAAAGAAGTGCGCATCTACGTTGTTGCCTTCTAATTGCCAATTCCATCTTCAGTTCCCGTTTTACACTATTGGTGAGCTGAAAAATGTGCCTCGAACTCCACCTCCATCATGTGTTGCGGCCAGCCTTCGTGACAGCCTATAACTCCGGCCTGTCGACGGGTTCAGACGATCGTCCTGACCCGACGAGATTCTGGAATAAGAAAAAGGCTGGGTGCATCCCTGATTGAGCATGGTTGAGTGGGTGATCTCAGACGGTTTGACAGATTACAAGACCGCTCTCGACGTGATGGAAAAGCGCGCCGTTGCGATTGCCGACGGGACAGCTGATGAGCTGGTTTGGCTTTTAGAACACCCGCCTCTCTACACAGCCGGTACAAGCGCCAATCCCTCGGACCTGAAGGACCCCGACCGCTTTCCTGTGTATGAGACGCGCCGTGGCGGGCAATACACCTATCACGGCCCTGGCCAGCGCGTGGTCTACACAATGCTGAATGTCCGCAATCGCGGTCACGACGTGCGACGCTTTGTTCAAGACCTCGAAGCATGGCTCATCGCCGCCTTAGCGGAATTTGGTTTAACCGGCCACATCCGAGATGGGCGCGTTGGTGTGTGGATTGAACGCCCGGATAAATCCAAACGGGCAGATGGATCACTGGCCGAGGACAAGATCGCGGCCATCGGCATCCGCATGCGCCGCTGGGTCAGCTACCATGGCCTGTCGATCAATGTTGAACCTAACCTCAGCCATTTCGACAGTATCGTGCCTTGTGGAATTACCGATTTCGGCGTCACGTCGCTGGTTGATTTGGGCATGCCTGTCACGATGGACGATCTCGATGTTGCTTTGCAACGCACGTTTGAAGACGTCATGCAGCCCAGGCTTGCCGCATCTGCATGACAGATGATGGGTCCGGCTTACCATCATTCGTATGATGCAACTGTACAAAGACGACATTCCTTGGTTAGCCCTCTCGGTGCGACAACCCTGGGCGGGGGCCATCATTTACGGCGGGAAAGACATCGAAAACCGCACATTGGGTTCAATCAGGGCGGGACGAATGAAACCCGGACGAATTTGCATCCATGCGGCGACTGGCATGACCCAAGACGAATACCGCTGGGGATCTTGGCGTTTGGAAAAACACGGTGTGGCCTGCCCTCTTCCGACCGACCTCTTTCGCGGCGCGATTATCGGGCATGTCGACGTGACTGAGATTGTGACAGACAGCGACAGCCCGTGGTTTGGTGGTAAGGCGGGGTTGAGACTGAAAGACCCTATTGCAATGGCACCTATCCCGGCAAAAGGCACACTTGGTTACTTTGAATGGGAACAGACGGATAGTTTCGCTCCAACAGTTCCATGGATGTCGAAGTATGAGAGCGAGCGTAATCAGCCGTCATTGTTTGAAGATCTTCAGCTTCAGTTTTCGTCAGAGCCGCGTAAACCCTTTGGTTCTTAACAGCCCGCGAACAGCCAAAGCGTTGTGCAAAGCCATGAGCGTTCGACGCGCCACGAAAGTCGTAGACGCCAACAGCACAGTACGACTTAAACACCTGTTAAGGAACACTTTCTAAGCGCCTCTCAGCAAAACATCTCAGGCACCAACTGCGACAATAAGGTTTGATCCAAGTCAATTACACGCGTTGCTGACACGCGCCCGACCTTTTACAACACCCGAGATCACAGGCGCTCTATGTCGAGTCACGCCTGACTTATACATAAATGCAGGAGGCAGATATGGCAGACGCAGCCATTCACGGCCACGAACACGAAGACAACCGTGGGTTTTTCACCCGCTGGTTCATGTCGACCAACCATAAAGATATCGGTATTCTGTATCTCATCGCTGCAGGTCTGGCGGGGTTCATCTCTGTCGCCTTCACCGTTTACATGCGCATGGAGCTTATGAACCCCGGGGTTCAATACATGTGTATGGAAGGCGCGCGCCTTACTGCGGCTGCAGTTGGTGATTGTACGCCAAACGGACACCTCTGGAACGTTTTGATCACAGGCCACGGCATCCTGATGATGTTCTTCGTGGTGATCCCGGCGCTCTTTGGCGGGTTTGGTAACTATTTCATGCCACTGCAAATCGGCGCGCCGGACATGGCATTCCCGCGTCTGAACAACCTCAGCTTCTGGCTCTTCGTGGCCGGGACAACCCTTGCTGTATGCTCGGTTTTCTCACCGGGCGGTAACGGTCAACTTGGGTCGGGTGTGGGTTGGGTTTTGTATCCGCCGCTGTCGACCAACGAAGGCGGCATGTCGATGGACCTCGCGATCTTTGCGGTCCACGTGTCGGGAGCCTCATCCATCCTCGGCGCGATCAACGTGATCACCACGTTCTTGAACATGCGGGCACCGGGCATGACGCTGTTCAAAGTGCCCCTGTTTGCCTGGTCAATCTTCGTCACGGCGTGGCTAATCCTTCTGGCTCTGCCGGTTCTGGCGGGCGCGATCACCATGCTGCTCACAGACCGCAACTTCGGCACAACCTTCTTCGATCCAGCAGGCGGTGGTGACCCGGTTCTTTACCAGCACATCCTGTGGTTCTTTGGCCACCCGGAAGTGTATATCGTGATCCTGCCAGCCTTTGGCATCATCAGCCACGTGGTTGCTACGTTCAGCCGCAAGCCGGTCTTCGGTTACCTGCCAATGGTCTGGGCGATCATCGCAATCGGCGCACTGGGCTTCGTCGTATGGGCGCACCACATGTACACAGTAGGCATGTCGCTAACACAACAGTCCTACTTTATGCTGGCCACCATGGTTATCGCGGTGCCAACAGGTGTGAAGATCTTTAGCTGGATCGCCACCATGTGGGGCGGCTCCATCGAGTTCAAAACTCCGATGCTGTGGGCCTTCGGTTTCCTGTTCCTCTTCACCGTGGGCGGTGTGACGGGCATCGTGCTGTCGCAAGCCGCTGTGGACCGTGCCTATCACGACACCTACTATGTGGTCGCGCACTTCCACTACGTGATGAGCCTTGGTGCCGTGTTTGGTATCTTTGCAGGCATCTACTTCTACTTCCCCAAGATGACTGGTCGGATGTACCCAGAATGGGCAGGCAAGCTGCACTTCTGGACCTTCTTCATCGGCACCAACATCACCTTCTTCCCGCAGCACTTCCTGGGTCGTCAGGGCATGCCACGCCGCTACATCGACTACCCGGAAGCCTTTGCGCTGTGGAACTACGTGTCGAGCTGGGGCGCTTTCCTGTCCTTCGCATCGTTCCTGTTCTTCATTGGTGTGATCGCCTGGAGCCTTGTGAATGGCCGCCGCGAGACAGCAGCCAACCCATGGAACGAATACGCGGACACGCTGGAATGGACCCTGCCCTCCCCACCGCCGGAGCACACGTTTGAACAGCTGCCAAAGCGTGAGGACTGGGAAAACAAGCACGCTCACTAAAGCGCGCTCCATCAAGTCGCGAAAGGCCCCGGCAGACAAACCGGGGCCTTTTTGCTACAAAACTTACCGTTGTTTCCGGGTAGCATTTCGCGGTACTTTTTCTACGAAGGAGTATGCTCATGCCGCGCAAGTCAACCAGCCTTAGCCTTGATGCAGACCTGATCGCGCGTGCGAAAGATGTCGGCGTCAACCTATCCCGTGCGGCGGAAGCCGGGATCAAAGATCAGGTGCGTAAAGCTGAGGCGGACCTTTGGAAACAGCAAAACGAAGCTGCGATCCGCGCTTACAACAGTCGTGTTGAAGCAGAAGGCTTGCCCCTTGATAAATACCTGAAGTGGTAGGCAATGCCGCGCCAATTCGACGTCTTTCAAACCACAAATCGAGTTTATGTGATCGTACTCCAGGCTGACACATTAAACAGTCTTGCCACTCGTGTCGTCGCGCGTTTGGTGCCTGACGATTGGCCAGACCCGCCCTTCAAGCATTTGTCACCAAGATTAACATTGGGCGATATCGTTTTGCGCCTGCACGCAACACAAATCGCAACGCTGACGACAAAAGAACTCGGTACATATGTTGGGTCCGCTTCACACCAACGCGATGACGTTATTCGTGCAACTGACCTTCTGCTAACCGGATACTAGAGCTTGCCCATGCCCTACACGTGGAAAGACACTCATACCGATACCAGCGAACTGCGTCTTTGGCCGCACCAGTCTTTGCCCGCTTGGGGGTTTGCCGCGACCATTCTAGGCATTTTCACCCTGTCCACGATCCCGCTTTACGGCCTAATCGGCACGGTACTGCTTTGGGGGATCCTGCCCTTCATGCTCATGGCGCTCGGCGCAATGTGGTATGCTCTACGGCGCAACGAACGTGATTTACAGATCATGGAGGTGCTCACGCTGACGCCTGACGATCTGCACCTGTCGCGCCAGACCCACAAAGGCACGCCGCAAGAATGGCACTGCAACCCCTATTGGACCCAAGTCAATTTGCACGAAAAGGGCGGACCTGTTCCACACTACGTCACGCTGTCGGGCGCCGGACGAGAGGTTGAGATCGGCGCGTTTCTGAGCGAAGACGAACGCAAGGTGCTTTACGCAGAGCTGAAAGACAAAGTCGCGCGCATCGCCCAACCCTGATCCGAGGCGTCATGGCACAGGTTCCCGCCGTCCCAAAACTCACCCGCGCCTGGCGTTCGGTGTCTGCTGATCTTTTAGGGCGCACGCACCCTACCGATGCAATGGCCGCCTCAGAGCAGGCCGCATTGACGCTCCGTGCCAAGCAATTGCGGCAAGACAAAGCGCACCAGGTCACGTTTCTGATCCCACTGGTGGGCGCGCATCACGTAAGTGATTGGCAGGCTGTCGTCGCTCGGCTCAACGACACGCTGCAAAGCCTGATCTGTCAGAGCAATCCGAACTGGAACGCCATCATTTGCTGCCAGGATATGCCGGACTTTCCGAGGGATGACCGCATCACAGTCTTGCCTTTTGATGACCCCACGCCCGGAAATGACAAATGGCGAAAACTGCGGTGTCTGACCGAAGCTCTACCCGACACCGTTCACCGGCCAGGATACGTCATGACCTTCGATGCCGACGATATCCTGCGTCAGGGCGTGGTCGAAGAGATGTTGAACCGGCAAGAACCCGGCGGGTATCTGGTGCAAGCTGGCTTTGTTCAGGATGTCGCCACAGGTGACGTCGCGCTATCGGACACACGCAGTCCGTCAGCGCCGATGCGCAAACCCTTCTGGAAACTCTGCGGCAGTTGCGCGGCGCTGTATCACGATCCTTCAGAACCCGCCTCAACGCGTTTTCTGGCAGAGATGATGCAGCATGAACACCGCATGTTTCCTTATCTCGCACGGCTGGCGGGTCAGCGATTGACCCCATTAACCCGACCGTCTGTGCTTTACATGCTAAATCACGGCGAAAACTTCGGCGCACGCCGCGGGCGGGTTGGGTACAAGACGCGCTTTGTACAAAGATACAAGATTACGGATCAAACGGCCTTGGCAGAGATCAAACGCGACTTTTGGCCGTCGTAGACAACGTCGGAAAGCCGTGCGGATCAAGCACCGGATAACTTGTCCTTTACCATCGGACCCACCGCACCAAAGTCCATCTGCCCTGTGTATTTGGACTTCAGAGCGCCCATAACGCGGCCCATGTCGCGGATGGAAGACGCACCAACCTCGTCCACCGCATCGCTCACGGCTTTTGAGACCTCATCGTCGGAGAGCTTGCGAGGCAAGAATTCTTCAATGACGTCGATTTCGGACAATTCACGCTCGGCTAGGTCGAGCCGCCCGCCCTCTTCGTAGGTTTTGGCGGACTCTTTGCGCTGCTTTGTCATTTTGCCAAGGATGGCAAGAACTTCTGCATCACTCACGCCATCATCAATACCGTCACCGCGGGCAGCGATATCGCGATCCTTGATCGCCGCATTGATCAATCGCAGTGTTGACAAGCGGGCGCTGTCCTTGTCGCGCATCGCTTGTTTGATTGATGACGTAATCCGTGTTCGTAAGTCCATGAATTCCCATCCACATGGTTGAACGAGCGACCACATTACGAAATGCAACAGTCAGGTGCAAGCGCAGCATCTTTATCTAACTAACTGATTTTATTGACTATCGTATTTTGCACGATGCCTTGACCCGACGTGCGCACCCCCTTAGTTTCCGGCAAGTTTCACTCCAGCGGAGTCGCGCCATGTCCCTTCATGTTCCTGACAAACCAACAGCTTGCCTCGCCTTAGCGGACGGCACGGTGTTCTACGGCATAGGCTTTGGCGCAACCGGTACGTCGGTGGCCGAGCTGTGCTTTAACACGGCCATGACCGGCTATCAGGAGATTATGACCGACCCGTCATATGCTGGGCAGATTGTAACCTTCACGTTTCCACACATTGGCAATGTCGGAGTGAACCCAGACGATGACGAAACCGCTGATCCGGTTGCGGATGGCATGGTGGTCAAATGGATGCCCACACAAAGCTCTAACTGGCGCGCAGCACAGGAATTGGGAGACTGGCTGGCTGCACGGGGTCGTATCGCTATTGGCGGTGTCGACACCCGCCGCCTGACACGCGCAATCCGACAGCAAGGCGCGCCGCACGTCGCATTGGAACACAACCTGGATGGAGTATTTGATCTTGCGGGTCTGGTAGACAAAGCGCGTGCGTTTCCAGGTCTCGAAGGGCTTGATCTGGCGAAAGACGTCACGTGCACGCAGTCTTACCGCTGGGACGAAATGCGGTGGGCCTGGCCCGAAGGTTACACGCGTCAGACAGACCCGAAACACAAGGTAGTTGCTATCGACTATGGCGCGAAGCGTAACATTTTGAGGTGCCTCGCCAGCGCAGGTTGTGATGTGACGGTTCTGCCTGCCACCGCGACGGCTGAGGATGTTCTCGCGCACAATCCTGACGGCGTGTTCCTGTCCAACGGCCCTGGCGATCCCGCAGCCACCGGTGAATACGCTGTCCCGATGATCCAGCACATCCTGAACGAAACATCCCTTCCGATGTTTGGGATTTGCCTCGGCCATCAAATGCTGGCGCTCGCCCTTGGGGCAAAGACTGTCAAAATGAACCACGGCCATCATGGGGCCAATCACCCGGTCAAAGAGCTGGATACGGGAAAGGTTGAAATCACCTCGATGAATCACGGATTTGCTGTCGACAGTCAGACATTGCCTGACGGTGTGTTGGAAACGCATGTCTCGCTGTTTGATGGGTCAAATTGCGGGATCCGCATGGCCGACCGAGCAGTGTTTTCAGTCCAACAACACCCCGAAGCAAGCCCGGGACCTCAGGACAGCTACTATCTGTTTGAACGCTTTGCCGCGTCGATGGCGGCAGCCAAATCAGTAAACGCTTAACCCTATTTAACGACTGATTAACTGTATTCGGCTCTTATCACTCTCGGAGCATTTTTGAGGGTGGTATGAGTGAACCAACACACGCTGTGGGGGACGCACCTTTTGCGTTTATCCCAAGCAAGGGGCGTAAACGTCGAAAAGCGGACGAGCTTGAAGACGTGATTTTGCGGCGCTCAGCCGAAATCGCCGAAACACATCGTCGCCTCGACCCCACAAAACAGCCTCCCGACGAAAAGCTGAAAAGCCTACTGCCCCCGGAGTTCTGTCTTGAAAACAGCGTACTGCCATGGGCCAAAATTGGCGAGGCCACGCTTGTTGCTACATCAAGAACAGGTGATGACCGGCAACTGCGCGATATGCTTGAAGATTGGATCGGTCCCGTCATTCTGGCGAACGCGGCGGAGTCCGACATAATGAAGATTGGATCGGTCCCGTCATTCTGGCGAACGCGGCGGAGTCCGACATTCAAGCCCTCATCGCCGGTCAACATGCCGAAGAGCTGGCGCGCCTGGCCGCAACGCAGGTGGAGGACGATCTCAGCTGTCGCGATATCAACATACTCACTTGGAAACGCGGCATTGCGGCTTCGGGGTTTTTTGGGGTCAGCCTCGCGTTGATCTTTTACTTCCCCGACGCGTTTTTCATCGGGGTGACGCTTGCCGCCATTGCCAACCTGTTGGCGTGCCAGCTCTTCAAAATCTCTGTGTTTCTCGCGCGGTACAAGTCCCCTCCGTCGAAACCTGTCGATGTCCCATTGGCCGAGATGCCGACGGTCAGCCTTCTTGTGCCAATGTTCAAAGAGGCGACGATTGCGGACAAGCTTGTGCAGCGACTGTCCCGATTGACCTATCCAAAATCATTGTTGGACGTGATCATTGCCGTCGAAGAAAAGGACAAGGCAACGCAGACCGCACTCTACGAACTTAGCCTACCCAGTTGGATGCGCGTGGTGACCGTGCCGAAAGGCGATGTCACAACAAAACCGCGCGCATTGAATTACGCCATGAATTTTGCGCGCGGCGACATCATCGGCATTCTCGACGCGGAAGATGCCCCTGCGACCGACCAGATCGAACGTGTGGTCGAAGGCTTTCACTTGGCCCCCCCTAATGTCGCCTGCGTTCAAGGCATTCTTGATTTCTACAACCCGCAGGCAAACTGGATATCGCGCTGTTTCACCATTGAGTACGCCACGTGGTTCCGCATTGTTCTCGCGGGTGCCGCACGCATGGGGTTCTCAATCCCGTTGGGTGGCACAACTGTATACCTGCGGCGAACCGCTCTGAAACACGTTGGTGGGTGGGACGCCCACAATGTCACCGAAGATGCCGATCTTGGTGTGCGTCTCGCGCGCTTTGGCTATCAGACATGGCTGTTGCCCACCGTCACCCGTGAAGAGGCCAACAACCGGTTCATTCCTTGGATCAAGCAGCGGTCAAGATGGCTCAAGGGGTACATCATCACCTACATCGTCCACATGAGACGCCCCTTTCGGCTGATCAAGGACATGGGGGCGTGGAAGTTCCTCGGCTTTCAATTCTTCTTTCTGACCACCATTCTCCAATTCACCCTCGCCCCTGCCCTGTGGTGTTTCTGGCTGGTTTTCTTGGGGCTTACGACCCCCTTTACAGAAGCGTTTCCAAGCGCTTGGACCGGGGGCCTCTTGGCCCTCTTTCTTTTAACAGAACTGATTTCGTTGCTGATCGGCTTTGTCGCTGTCGGCCGAACCCAGCACGAGCGGCTCATGCAGTGGGTGCCGATGACGATGTTCTATTACCCGATGGGCGTATTTGCCGTCTACAAAGCGTGGTCGGAATTGGTGTTCAAACCATTCTACTGGGACAAGACCACCCATGGTGTGTCACAGCCCGACGTCATCGACGGCGACATCCACGCAACTGTCCGGTGATCAATCCGCAGCATGCGCCTGTGAATCGAGCTTCAGACGCGTGACAAACGCCACCGAGATATGGTCGCGCAGGGCTTTGAAGGCGGCATCTTCGTCGCGTGCGACAATCGCATCCACAATGGCCTGATGTTCGGCAAGCGCGATCTCGCCCCGCCCTTGCGCAGCCAAGGATGTCGTCGCCATCAGCGCCATCGACCGGTGCACAAGGTCAAGCTGTTGTACCAGAAACCGGTTATGGGACGCCAGATGGATTTGCTTGTGAAACCGCCGGTTGGCACGTGACAGTGCAGAGGGGTCGTCCAGAAGCGCCCGATCATCCGCAACCATCTCTTGCAATACCTGCGCCTCTTCATCCGTCGCATGACGCGCTGCCAGACGGGCGGCCAAACCTTCCAATTCTGTCCGCACCACGTAAAGCTCGGCCATCTGGTTGTGATCGAGTGAGGCCACAATCAATGACCGCCCATCACGCGTCAAAAGCGATTGCGTCTCCAGACGCTGCAGCGCTTCTCGAATGGGTGTGCGCGACATGCCAAACCGCTCGGCCAGATCGCTTTCTACAAGACGGTCGCCAGGGCGGTATACACCCACATCAATCGCCTCAAGAATTGAGGAATAGGCATCTTTTTGCGGCATCTTGGCATCTTTCATCACGCGGCATCCTTTTGCGGCATGCCACAAGATAGCGCTCGGCGTTCGAAAGACGCAAGCAATGCCATTGCCGGGCGAGGCTGACGCGCCTAGGTAGCGGTGCATGGTAAAATCTGCTTTTGATCACGTGCGCCACTGGGTCTTTGACCTCGACAACACGCTTTATCCGCCAGCCACGCGACTGTTCGACCAGATCGAGGTGCGCATGACGAAATTTGTTATGGATGCCGTTGGCGTCAGCAAGGACGAGGCAGATGCCTTGCGCGTAAAGTATTGGCGGAGTTACGGCACCACGCTTGCCGGGCTGATGCGCGAACACGACATCGATCCGACGCCATACCTTTATGACGTGCATGACATCGACTTCACCGTTCTTGACGATGATCCCTATTTGGCGTCGTTGATCAAACAGCTTCCCGGGCGCAAGATCGTCTACACCAATGGCTCGGCCCCATATGCCGAAAACGTCCTGAAAGCGCGTGGTTTGGATGGGATTTTTGATGCAATCTACGGCGTTGAACATGCGGATTATCATCCCAAGCCAGAACGTGCCGCGTTCGAAAAAGTCTTCGGACGCGATGGGATAGACACGCCCACTGCGGCCATGTTCGAAGACGATGCCCGCAATCTTGCTGCGCCACATGACATGGGCATGCGCACCGTGCATGTCGCCGAAGAACCAACGCATGCGCCACACATTCATCACCACACAACCGATCTTTCGGCATTCCTGGCGCGACTGACGTAGCCTGCCAATCACCCAAATTGCGTCAATTTGGCTGTTTCGGTTGGAGCACCACCGACTACATCAAGAGTGAGCTGAGAAGGAACGCTGTATGACTGCAATGAACACAAACTCTTTCCAAAGCCGACTGTTCGGCAAAGCATCCGTCGCCGATGTGGTTGATAGCGACAGTAAAGGAAAGAGCCATGCAATCGTCTACATCGTCATCGCAGCACTTCTTGCTTTGGTGGCACTTGCCGTTATGCAGTGGGGAATCGTCGCGCTGGCGATGAGCGCGTTGGCGATGGTACCTGTTATCATGATCACACTGATCGTCATCACGGTCGGTAAATAGACAACCTCTGTTTGGGGCGGCGTATCGGTCTGCGGAGTTGAACCAATGAGCTATGAGATCATCGTGTCAGGCGGCGGCATTGCCGGATTGGCGGCTGCAGCGGCATTTGGCGCCGAGGGACGGTCCGTATTGTGCCTGGACCCAACCGCACCGGTCACAGACCGCAGCGCTGACGGGGCTGACCTTCGCACAACGGCATTTCTGCAACCCGCGCAAGCCTTTCTGAGTGAGATCGGGCTGTGGGATCGCTTGGCGAACCATGCCATGCCGCTTCAGGTTATGCGCATTGCGGATGCGGGTGGCGAAACTCCGGACATTCGCGTGACAAAAGCTTTTGACGCGTCCGACATCTCGGACCTGCCCTTTGGTTGGAACTTGCCAAACTGGCTCTTGCGGCGCGAATTTCTTGCGCATCTGGACAGTCTGGAAACCGTCACCTTCCGCGCGGGCATCAGCACCACATCGCTGTTTACACGCGAGGCCGAGGCGCGTGTCACGCTTAGCGATGGCAGCAAGGAGCGGTGCAAATTGGTGATCGCCGCCGACGGGCGCAATTCGCCCATGCGCAAAGCTGCCGGGATTGATGTGACAACGACACGGTTCGGTCAAAAGGCTTTGGCCTTTGCCGTCACCCACGCGATCCCACACGACAACGTATCGACCGAGATCCACCGCACGGGGGGGCCTTTCACGTTTGTACCGCTGTCAGACCTAGACGGGCGCCCGTCATCGGCAATTGTCTGGATGGAGGAAGGCCCAAAAGCCGACGCGCTTTTTGCATTGGATGAAGACGCGTTCGAGGATGCCATGACCGAACGGTCTTGCAGCCTCTTCGGCCCGTTGAAATTGGCCTCCCGCAGATCGATTTGGCCGATCATCAGCCAGGAAGCCGAGCGTCTGAGCGCAGAGCGGGTCGCACTGGTGGCCGAAGCTGCGCATGTTGTCCCTCCGATTGGCGCTCAGGGCCTGAACATGAGCCTGACAGATATTCGCATGCTGCGTGATCTGTCGCGTGATGCTGGCGCCGACCTTGGCAACCGCCAAATGCTCGACGCTTATCACCAAAAGCGGATCGCGGACATTCGCGCGCGTGTGGCCGGGATCACGCTTTTGAACAGAACCTCTATGATCAGTGCCCAACCGTTGCGGGATCTTCGCGCAAAAGGGCTGGATGCGCTTTATACATTCAAGCCCATCCGCAGGACTTTAATGCAGCTGGGCTTGGGTGCGCGCGGCGCGTGATCAAACCCGTCAGGCGGCGCGGAATGTCAGGCTGACCCCATTGATACAGTGTCGCTTTCCGGTGGGCTGCGGACCATCATCGAAAATATGCCCAAGATGACTGCCGCAACGGCTGCAATGGCATTCGGTGCGCACCATGAAAAACGACCGATCCGCCTTTGTGCCAATGCTTCCCGTTTGAGCCTGCCAGAAGCTCGGCCAGCCCGTGCCGCTGTCGTACTTATGCTCGGACGCATACAGGGCCTGATCACAGCCCTTGCAGTGAAACATGCCAGCACGTTTTTCATTGTTCAGCGGTGAGGTAAAGGCGCGCTCCGTACCCTCTTCGCGCATAACGCGATACTCCAGGGACGTCAGTTTGGCTTTCCACTCTGCTTTGGACCGCGTGACAGGAAAAGGTCCATCTGCTGCGCTTGCAGCTTTGGCGGATGTTGTAATCCCCAAAAGCGCCGCCGTGCCGCGGACAAAATCGCGTCTAAACATGTGAGCCTCCTTCAAGTGCTGTATAGGTGGCCGCCGACCCGGTGCGATTGCAACACTGAACACCACACGTTTTCGCGAGCTTAGGCCGAACTCCTATTCGAATGCGACAAGCACATCGCTGCTCACAGCAACCCAAAGCACCAATGCCGCCACAACCCCGCCGACCGCATACGGCCAAAGTTGATCCCACAGAGTTTCGCGCGTCTCCTGGAAAACACGCGCGGTGATGCGGCGGGAAACCTGTGATGGCGGTTCAATGGGTGTGGTTCTGGCCAGAACATATGCGCCGATCTCGCGTTGCCATGTGTTGAGCGCGTCCGAGGTGCGCAGAGTCGCATCGTTAAGAGAGTCTTCTTTGAGACCTAAAACACGCTCCGCAATCGCGATCATCCTGTCTTCATCTTGGCCCGACACCGGGTCAAATCCCGAAGACAGCTTCCCAAGTGTGGATCGGATCGACGCACGGATCGTGGGTTCGTCCACATCGGACGCCGTCGCAAGGTCCTCATAGCTTTCTCCGCCAATTAAAACCCTGTCGAGCAAAAGCGCACGCGCTGGCGGAAGCTGTGCGAGAGCAGTTTGCAACCCCTCAGCCTCTGTATCGTAATCAAATCCGTGCGCATGCTGCGAAGGATAGAGGTCGCGTGTTTTGATCTCTGGCGTTTCGCTGCGGCGCGCGCGCTTGAGTGAGATGGCCGCCTGCCGCGCGTGGAGCGCCAGTTGTAAATCGGGGGTCACAGCACCGCGTCGCAAAGCGTCTGCATCGTCCCAAACATCCGCATACAGGGTTTGAATCACATCCTCGGCTTCAGTGTCGTTGTTCAGAACCCGCAGACACACACCAAAAAGCGAGGCTGACGTGGCCGAATAGAATGTCTGAAAGGCATCACGGTCCGCCATTGCGATGCGCGCAAGCAGGGCGTCGGTCTCCTCTGGCCCAATCATCAGCGGAATCCGTCCCCTTTCCCTTGCCCCTCCCGCCATTATGTTGCACCACACGCGCAACACACCCCATGAAGAAGGATGTCCGCACCATGGCCGACGGGACAATCGACATCAACGCCAAACCGACCGAAGAAGTGCTCGCGCGCGAAGTCTTTGGCATTGATACGGATATGGTTGTTCATGGCTTCCCTGAACGCACCGAACGCGTTCCGGACATTGACAGCACGTACAAGTTCGACCCTGACACAACGATGGCCATCCTTGCCGGTTTCCGCAACAACCGTCGTGTGATGATCCAGGGCTATCACGGCACCGGTAAGTCCACCCATATCGAACAAGTCGCGGCACGTCTGAATTGGCCCTGCGTGCGCGTGAACCTCGACAGCCATATCAGCCGGATCGACCTCATCGGCAAAGACGCGATCAAGCTGGTGGACGGCAAGCAGACCACGCAGTTCCAGGAAGGCATCCTGCCCTGGGCTTTGCGCAACCCAACCGCGATTGTTTTTGATGAATACGATGCGGGCCGTGCGGACGTGATGTTTGTGATTCAGCGCGTGCTGGAAACCGACGGTAAGCTGACTTTGCTTGACCAGAATGCGGTGATCACCCCGCACAAGTATTTCCGTATTTTCGCGACAGCGAACACCGTTGGTTTGGGCGATACAACCGGCCTCTATCACGGCACACAGCAGATCAACCAGGGCCAGATGGACCGTTGGTCTTTGGTTGCGACGCTCAACTACCTGTCGATTGATGCGGAGACTTCGATCGTTCTGTCCAAGGCACCGCATTATAATACCGAAGCCGGGCGCAAGACTGTCCGTCAGATGGTGACGGTCGCCGATCTGACACGGACGGCATTCATGTCGGGTGATCTGTCAACAGTGATGAGCCCCCGTACGGTCATTGCTTGGGCGCAAAATGCCGAAATTTTCCGCGATGTAGGCTATGCGTTCCGCGTGTCGTTCCTAAACAAATGCGATGAGCTGGAACGCCAGACCGTGGCAGAATTCTATCAGCGCTGCTTCGATGAAGAGCTGCCTGAAAGTGCTGCCAGCATGAGCATTGCATAGTGGTTTCGGATCGGCTTTGCCGATCCGACCGGCGCGCGCTTCGCGCGCGCACCATGCATATTTTTGAAGAGAAGAAGCACGGGCTTTACACCGACGCCATGTTTCGTGCTTGTGACGCGGTCTGCTTTGCGAAACGATACCTGCCATGAACAAACCGTCTGACAATCCAGCTGATCCGTTCAAGAAAGCGCTTGCTGAAGCAACCAAGGTTTTGGCGGACGATCCTGAATTGACGGTCAGCTATTCTGTTGACCCGTCGGGCATGTCGGGCGATGCCATGCGCCTGCCGCAAGTCAGTCGCCGGTTGACGCGGGATGAAGTGTTGCTGGCCCGCGGCACCGCAGATGCCATGGCCATGCACAGGCGATATCACGATAGCGGCACGCATTCTCGCTACTGTCCGCCCGGAGACATGGCGCGCGACCTCTATGAAGCGATGGAAACCGCGCGATGCGAAGCGATGGGTGCCCGCGACATGCCGGGGACCGCTGGCAATATTGATGCCAAAATTGGTCATGACGCAGCGCGGCGCGGCTATGACCAGATCAAAGACGCCTCCGACGCACCACTGTCTGCAGCCGCCGGGTATCTTGTCCGCCACCTCGCGACGGGGCGGGACCTGCCGCCAGGTGCGCAGAACGTCATGGACCTTTGGCGCGGCTTTATCGACGAACAAGCTGGAGATACGCTCGATTCGCTCGACGATGTGTTGAACGATCAGGCGGCATTTGCGCGGCTGACCCGCGCTTTGATCACGGATCTGGGGTATGGCGATCAGCTGGGCGATGACCCCGATGAACTGGACGATCAAGCCGACGATCAGGCAGAAGAAGGCTCGGACGAAGAGCAAGAACCCGACAGCACCGGGCAGGACGACGAGCAAGAACAGGACGCTGAGGCAAGCCCTGAATCCAGCCAAGAAGACACGCAAGACCCGTCTCAGGCCCAGGTCTCCATGGACGAGATGGCAGATCAGGAAATGGGCGAAGAGGCGGAAATGCCTGAAGGCGAAGCGCCACTTGAACCGCCGCCCCCCGTTCCAGTGTCTGAAGCTGACCCGGATTACAAAGTTTTCGACACAGCGCATGACGAGGAAATCCTCGCCGAGGACCTTGCAGAACCGGTCGAACTGGAACGTCTGCGCGCGTATCTGGATCAACAGCTCGAACCCCTGAAAGGCGCGGTCAGCCGTTTGGCCAACAAGCTGCAGCGCCGCTTGCAAGCTCAGCAGAACCGGTCGTGGGAGTTTGATCTTGAAGAAGGCATTTTGGACGCCGGGCGTCTGGCGCGTGTGGTTGCCAACCCGACTACGCCGCTCAGCTTTAAGGTCGAAAAGGATACCGAGTTCCGCGACACGGTTGTGACACTGCTTTTGGACAATTCGGGGTCCATGCGCGGCCGTCCGATTTCAATCGCAGCAATCTGTGCGGACGTTCTGGCCCGCACGTTAGAGCGGTGTTCGGTCAAGGTCGAGATCCTTGGTTTCACCACGCGCGCTTGGAAAGGCGGGCAAGCACGTGAGAAGTGGCTGAACGAGGGGCGCGAGCAGCAACCCGGACGCCTGAACGATCTGCGCCACATCATCTACAAGGGAGCAGACGCACCCTGGCGCCGGACCCGGCCCAATCTTGGGCTGATGATGAAAGAAGGTTTGCTGAAGGAAAACATCGACGGCGAAGCGCTGGAATGGGCGCATAAGCGGATGATCATGCGGCCCGAGGCACGCAAGATCCTCATGGTGATCTCCGACGGCGCGCCAGTGGATGACAGCACGTTGTCGGTGAACCCGGCGAACTATCTTGAAAAGCATCTGCGCGATGTGATCGCGATGGTCGAACGCCGCAAGCAGGTCGAATTGCTTGCCATCGGGATTGGGCACGACGTGACGCGGTACTACGAACGCGCGGTGACGATCACGGATGTGGAACAATTGGCCGGCGCAATGACCGAACAACTGGCGTCACTCTTTGACAGTGATCCACGCGCGAGGGCGCGGCTCATGGGCATCAAGCGCGCAGGTTGACACTGGGTTGCAGACCAGCAGCCTCGGTCAGAAAGATACGGACGGCGTTTGAGGTTTTGCATATTTGAGAAGAGAAGAAAGGGTGCATGTTTGACCTGAACCCTGACAGAAGGACCCGATTGTCATGTTTCAAACCTTCTCGGAAACCTCAAATCCCGAACAAGGCCCACCACGCTTGGCCGCCCTTCGCAAAGAGATGTCGGCGCAGGGTATTGACGGGTTCATTGTGCCGCGTGCGGACGTGCATCAGGGGGAATACGTCGCGCCTCGGGATGAACGTCTGTCATGGTTGACCGGCTTCACAGGCTCTGCCGGGTTTTGCGTGGCGTTGCAGGACATCGCTGGTGTCTTCATCGACGGGCGATACCGTGTTCAGGTCCGTGCGCAGGTGGCGGATTGCTTTACCCCTGTACATTGGCCGGAGGTCTCTTTGGGCAGTTGGATCTCCGAAAACACTCCCAGTGGTAGTGTGATTGGTTTTGATCCCTGGCTGCACACGGTCGCGCAATTGCGGGAACTTGAAACATCGGCCGACGACTATGAACTGCGGCGCACGCCCAACTTGGTGGACGCGATCTGGCCAGACCAACCGGACCCGCCCGCCGCGCCTGCATTTGTGCAACCAGTCGAACTCACCGGTGAGACGCATGCCAGCAAAATTGACCGGCTAGCAGCGACACTTGGCGATGCGCAGTGCGCGGTGCTGACGCTGCCAGACAGCATTTGTTGGCTGTTGAACATCCGTGGTGATGACGTTCCGCGTACACCGTTTTTACATGCGTTTGCCTTGCTTCATGCAGACGCAACAGTGACGTTGTTTGTTGACGAGGCAAAGCTGATCAACCTCGGCGACCACCTTGGATCAAAAGTGCGCGTTGCGGCACCGTCGGCGTTTCAAGAAACACTGAAAGCTCTGGACGGACCGGCGCAGATCGACCCGGCCAGCTGTCCAGTGGCGGTTGCGGATGCGTTGCACGACGGTGGCGTCGACATTCTTGAGACCAACGACCCTTGCGCCCTGCCCAAGGCGTGCAAAACCCAGGCAGAACTCGAAGGGGCCAGAGCAGCGCATTTGCGCGATGGTGCGGCAATGGCGCGATTTCTGTGCTGGCTGGATGCGCAGCCTGCTGGCAGCCTCACCGAAATTGATGTGGTGAAGAAACTCGAAGGCGAGCGCGGCGCAACCAACGCGCTGCGGGACATCAGTTTTGACACCATATCCGGCTCTGGCCCGAATGGCGCAATCGTCCATTACCGCGTGACCGAAAGCACAAATCGAACGGTTGAACCCGGGCTTTTGCTGGTGGATAGCGGGGGCCAGTACGTGGACGGGACAACCGACATCACGCGCACGATTGCGATCGGCGATGTAGGCGCCGAAGAAAAGCGCGCCTTCACGCTTGTTCTCAAAGGGATGATTGCGATTTCGACCCTGCGTTGGCCCAGCGGGATGGCCGGGCGGGATCTGGACGCTTTGGCACGCGTCGCGCTTTGGGAACATGGGATGGACTATGCCCATGGCACAGGTCACGGCGTCGGGTCGTATCTGAGCGTCCACGAAGGCCCCCAAAGACTGGCCCGCACAGGCACCGTTGCATTTCAACCCGGGATGATCCTGTCCAATGAGCCGGGATTTTACAAAGAGGGCGCATTTGGCATTCGGATCGAAAACCTGATCGTCGTAGAGAACGCGGCTTCCTTGGCCGAGCACACCATTCCCGACTTGCTGCAGTTCGAAACACTGACATGGACGCCAATTGACACGCGCCTCGTAGATACGTCTTTGCTGACAGACAAAGAACGGGGCTGGTTGAACTCCTACCACGCGCAAGTGCTTGAAAAGATCGGGCCTCTCGTAGATGGTGCAGTGTCCGACTGGCTCAGCAACGCGTGTGCGCCGATCTGACCAAAAAAGGGTTACATTCAGCCGCTAACCCCGCTCCAATGCAGGCAAAAGGGAGATCGCCATGATCAAACACATCACGGTTTCGAAAGCAGATGGCACGTGGACGGTTCGCGCAGGCGGGGCTGTAATTGCGGAAAGCAGCAACGCTGTGGAGCTGACCGAAGGCGCGATGCCCAGTGTGGCGTACTTTCCGCGCGAAGATGTGGCGATGGCGTTTCTGGACGAGTCTGATCACACGACAACCTGCCCGCACAAAGGCGTCGCACGCTATTTCCATATCATGTCCAAAAGCATGACCTACGAAAATGCTGTCTGGAGTTATGAAGACCCAAAAGAAGACGCGACTGGCATCAAAGGCTATCTCGCCTTCGCACAACAGGATGGAGTCACGGTGGAGCAGGTATAAGTTACATAGCTTTTCTTCAGCGTCGGCCTGCCAACGCGCGCACAGTTTGGTAGCTGTACCACAAACCTTCCTGTGTGCTGACATCGATAACGGCGACACCAGAGCGCTGGAATGCCCAGCTTTGACTTTCGACGAAAAAAGTTCTCAAAGTGCCGTGTTCAGCAACAGCAGACTCGAGGGTCATTGCCACTTCGGAAAGGACTTGAAGGTCCGATCCTTCAGGCCGCCAAGACAGAAACAAGCCCGACCATTTTTCCGTTGGCTCAATCGCTCGCACATCGGCTGTTGGCGTATCCTTCGGATAGGAAACCGGCGTGTTGGAGATATCGCTCTCCTGCAATGAGTTCGCAACACGTTGTAAACCGCGCGATATTGATGCGTCCGAACGATCGCCAGTTGAAAGTGTGAATGCAGAAACCTCAAGCAGCGCTTTTCCGATTGCATCTGGATCGGTCGCTTTTGTCAAATTGCGTGAGCCGTTGATGATTGTCACACCATCGCGGGCGAAAACAGGGCGCATCGCCTCGCGCACTGCATTCAAGTTTTGACTGATCAGAGCAGCATCCGATCCATCGTCGTAATCCGTAATTGTACTGGAGTTCTCTACGACGTCTGCACGTTCTTTAGCGGTGAGGTCGCAAGCTGCACCCACACTTAGTGCACATGCGACCATCAAGATTCGATGTCTATGGAACCTCATACATGTCACCCGACGATAGTGGGATCGTAAGGCGTGGAAGGATCGTCAACTCCCGTGGCTAACTCGTTTCGATTACCCAAGCCACACTCGTAAACCGCGCGCTCTGCAGCATGGCACAGCCCGCCAACCGCACAAACACCACCTCCGGGCGGTGCCCCAGGAGCGCCTGCGACATGTGCCAATTCATGCAAGATCGTCGCAAGAACCGCCCATCGTCCGATCCTAAATGGCTTTGGCCCTATCCAGATATCATTGTTCGACCAAGTGTAACCATAAAAGTCAATCGAACCGTCGTAATTGATCCATATGCTATTGTTCGCGAGCATTGTGGATAGGTTTACCCCTGCACCTAAACCGGAATAGTAACGGTCAGCCCGTGGCATGTTTTGTGCAATCCATATCGCTTTACGGCGTGCCCAGCGACATTGATCGCGGTAACCTCCCGCAGGGATCGGAGTGAAGTTATTACCGAATTCACTCCCAGCGTGATCGCCAACATTAATCTGTATCATAAAAATCTACCTTAAAAATGATGGGTTATAGTAATCCTGAAATCGAATTTTGAACAATGAAAATAGTGAAGCACGATTTTGCGCTAGCTATGTTCTTCCTCAGCCGTCGCAGCCAGAGCGCGATTATAGGCCTTAAGGGCATCTACGTGAAACAGCGCGCCTTGTAGAATTGGGGTGTTCTCAGGCCCTTCCAAACGCACCACCGGAAGGAATGCCACACCGGATTTGTCGAACAGTGGCAAGGCGGTTTCGAGCGTGGCTTGTGCCTGCACGTATAGTCCCTGATCAATCATGTCCAAGCAAACCTGTTCATCTGCCGCTTTTGGATCCGTGGGCTTGCGCATCACACCCTGCACCCGGAACATCGCGAGCAAATAGGCTTGCGGCCCGGCGGCCAAGTGGACGTTGCGGCGTTCAAGTTGCGTGAGGAAGAACGACCGGTCCACCAGTCGCGCCGCGACGGCGGTCGACATCGACACCGACACCATCACAGCAAGGCCAGTTTGCCAGTCACCCGTAAGCTCAAACACAATCAGCGTTGTCGAGATCGGCGCACCCAACACCGCTGCTGCGACGGCTCCCATTCCGGCCAACGCGTAGAGCGTTGAAGCGCCGGAATTTTCCGGAAACACGCTGGTTGCAATCAATCCGAAGGCCAGTCCCACCAAGGCCCCCAGCATCAAAGACGGCGAAAACACCCCGCCCCCCATGCGCCCACCCACGGTGATTGCCACGGCAAGCACCTTGAGCACTGCAAAGACAATCGCTTCGTGCCACAGCAGTGATCCGGTCAAAGCCAGTGAGGTCGTCTCATAGCCAACACCAATAATGTGCGGGAACCAGATCGCGAGCGCGCCCAGCAAGACACCCGCAATCGCTGGGCGGAGAAGATGGGGCAAACCAAGTTTGCGTTGCACAAGCGTGCCGAAGTCGTCAGCGAAAAACACAGCCCGCATCATGGCCACAGCCACAAGGCCGCACACGAGACCCATCAAAAAGAATGCAGGTAGTTCCAAATAAAATTCAACTGTTGTGGTGCCCGGCAGCGCGAACTCCGTCACATCCCCAAACATCAAGCGGTTGATGACAGTGCCCGCCGCACTGGCGACAACAATTGGCGCAAACGCGTGCAGCGCAAAATGGCGCAAGATCACTTCCATCGCGAAAAGCGCACCGGCAATGGGCGCGTTAAAGCTGGCAGACACCGCCGCGGCAACCGCGCAACCAAGCAAATCGCGCCCGGTGATCCCATCCGCGCGAATGGTGTTGGACACCCAGGACGACAGCATCGCCGCGATATGCACAACCGGCCCTTCACGCCCGGTGCTCCCCCCCGTGGACAATGTGATCCAGGAACAGATGGCCGACGCGATCCCGGCCTTCTTTTCCACCCGTCCGTCATTGATGGCGGCACCTTCAATGACGTCCGCCACCGATCGAACGCGGCCATCAGGCGTAAAGAACTGAATGATGACCCCGACCACCAGCCCACCCAGCGTGGGAATGACTAGAAGCATCCACCACGGTAGCGTAGCAGCATAGCTGTGGATAGTCTCAACACTAGGTGTGCCGTAGACGCTGGTCTGCAAAAACGTGATCGCCAGACGAAACGCCGTCGCCGCAAGACCAGCCGCCACACCAATCATCAAGGCAATCAACCAGAATTGAAACTGCGACGGCCCTTTGTGGCGCAGCAAATCCCAGCCGCGTCCGCACTGCTTCTTCATTTCCAGTATTTGACCACGCAGGGGCGACGCCATGCCAAGCGGTCCTTTTCGGGGCGCCGAACGCGCGCAAAAACCATTATTTCATCGACAGTTACCCGATGCTTTGCGCGGCTCCAACCCTTGGGTGTTCAAAGTCTGCAACGAACGGTGTCATCGCGGCGCAGCCAGCGTGAACAGCCGCTTTTGTGCGCTTTGCGCGCGTTCTGCGTGTTCGGCTTCTGTAAGAGGTTTCAGTGCGCCTGTGGCACGGCGAATTTGCAGGTCACCTATCAGCAAATCAATGTACAGTCCGGCAAGGGCTTCCGGCTTTCCCATCAAAGCATTTACGTCAATAAGTCGCTGGAAGACCTCGACAATCAACGGAAACACCCGTCCGCGCCCGGCCTCTGCCAACACCTGCCCTAGCGTGTTCGACGCATCTGCAGCTGCGGCCCTGTTCAATGCGATGGCCCTGTCCCCCAAAAGCATCTCCAATAGCGCGGGGCCAAGATAAGCCAACAACGTGCGCGGATCGGAGGACGCCTCTAATTGTGACTTCAAGCGATCCGCAACGCTGTCAGCATTGGTCTCGATCAGTGATCGAAACAAACCGATTTTGTCACCATACCAACGATACAGCGTTTCGTTCGATGCCTTTGCAGCCTTTGCAACAGCAAGCATCGACATGTTCTGAAACCCCTTCTCCGCAAGCACAGCGTAGGCCGCCGCCTCGATCTGCGCTTTACGCAGCGCCTTTGCCTCATCCCGCATGCTTGGGTCCTTTTCCCACTTGACGCCTAACCGTAATTAAATGTACGGATATGTAAAGCCGTACACGTAGTTACGGATTTATAGGAGATCAGACATGACACATCTTCCGCTTGCCTATTCCGCTCCGCAAAGCGATCACCGCGATTGGCTTGCGCTTGCAACTAAAGGCGCAGCCCTCACCGCCCTTCTTTTCAGTGGCGCGATCTTCGGGTTTTTCTACGCCTGGGTTTGCTCAACCATGTGGGGACTTGATCAGGCTGACCCGCGCACAGCCATCGCCGCGATGCAGGCAATGAATGCGTCGGTCCGCAACATGGTCTTTGCCCCAGCGTTCTTTGGCACACCGTTTGTCATGTGGATCGCAGCGATTATGGCTTGGAGCATGCGAAAAACTGGTGCAGCATCTGCCTTCGCTGCCGGTGGCGTGGTCTACGCATGTGGTGGACTGATCCTGACGATGACCGTCAATGTCCCTATGAACGAAGCGTTGGCAACAATTGACGTCCCGACGGACATCGAAAAGGCACGCGCGATTTGGACAGCGTATTCAGAGGATTGGCAGGTCTATAATGTGATCCGCACCGTGTTCAGTGGGATCACATTAACACTGGCGGGGATCGGCTTGCTGCGTCTCTAACCTGCCAAGAGCGCTCGCGCAGCCGCGCGGGCCTCGTCCGTAATGGTATCGCCAGAAAGCATCCGCGCAATTTCGCCTTCACGCGACGATGCGTCGAGAGGCACAACTGTTGATGTTGTTTGCGCGTCTTCAACACGCTTTTCCACACGCCAGTGATAGGCACCAAGTGCCGCCACCTGAGGGGAATGCGTCACCACCAGAACCTGACCACCATCTGCCAAAGAGGCCAGCCGTCGTCCAACCGCATCGGCGGTGGCCCCACCCACGCCGCGATCAATTTCGTCAAAGATCAGTGTCAGACCGGCATCACGTTGCTCTGACAAGCAGACCTTGAGCGCCAAAAGAAACCGGCTCAATTCACCGCCAGACGCGATCTTGCCAATCGGCCCAGCAGGCGCACCGGGATTGGTTGCCACAGTAAAGGCGACAGCGTCGATACCTGTGGGACCGGCGGAAGCCTCGGTCAATCCGGTGACAAAAAGTGCTCGCTCCATCTTGAGCGGCGCAAGCTCTGCGCACACCGCCTGATCCAATTTGCGTGCAGCTTTGGCGCGGCTGTCTCGCAAAGCGGTCGCGACGTCCGCATACACACGTTCGGCCTCCAACAGGTCAGCGCGAAGCTCTGCCAAACGATCCGCGCCCTGATCGAGACCGGTCAGGCGGTCCCGCAGATGGATTGCCAAATCGGCCAGATCATCCGGTGCGACGCTGTGTTTGCGCGCCAAGGCCCGCAGGGCGAACAAGCGCTCTTCGGTCGCTTCAAGCTCATGCGGGTCAAACTCAAGCGCATCCAGGCACCCGGAGACGCCCCGCGCGGCATCGTCAAGTTCCACCATGGCCCGCGATAGCGCTGCAAGCGCATCGTCCAATTGACCATCCGCTGCATCGCTCACGCCTTCCAGCCACCGCATCGCATCAGACATCGCGCTTTCCGCGCCATCCTGCCCGAGCACCTGCGCCGCCCGGACAATGTCTTCCCGTATCCGCTCAGACGCCTGCATCCTGCGACGGCTGGCATCTAGTGTAGCGTCTTCGCCAGCAAGAGGCGCAAGCGTATCAAGCTCGGCAACCGAATGCCTCAGGAAGTCTTCTTCCTCCTGCGCTGCCGCCAGCGCCGTTTCCGCTGCCATCACGGCGTTCCGCGCCTTTGACATCTCACCCCAGGCGACGCGCGCTTTGTCCAACAGGGCCGTGTGACCTGCGAATTCATCCAAAAGCGCCCGATGCCCTTTGGGATCCAAAAGCCCACGGTCGTCATGTTGGCCATGCAGTTCCACCAGCACATCCGACACAGACCGCAACAGCTCTCCGCTCACACGGCGGTCGTTGATCCAACCGGTTTTGCGACCGTCCACCGTGTTCACCCGCCGCAAGATCAGTTCATCGGCGTCATCAAACCCGGCCTCGACCAGAACCGCGCGGGCCGGATGCCCGGCAGGTAGATCAAACACGGCCACAACTTCGCCCTGCTCTGCCCCGCTGCGTACCAGTTCGGCCCGCCCACGCCAGCCCAACACAAAGCCGAGCGAATCGAGCAGGATTGATTTGCCCGCACCGGTTTCGCCAGTCAGCACGTTCAGACCTGGCTGAAACTCAAGGTCCAGCCGGTCAATGATCAGCATATCGCGTATCTCAAGCGTGCGCAGCATGTTTTGTCAGAAGGGTGTGACCCCCCTCTGCCCTTACAACCACTGCCCCTGCACCATCTGACGGTAGATCTGCCGTAGCCAGTTGTCGCCGGTGGCTTCCAGTTCAAGCCCACGACCCGTCAGCAGTTTGAAGCTGTCTTCATACCAGTCGGTGGACTGGTAGTTGAACCCAAGAATGGCGCCAGCGGTTTGCGCCTCATCCGTCAGGCCCAAAGACAGATACGCCTCGACCAATCTGTGCAGAGCTTCCGCGGTGTGGGTTGTTGTCTGGAAATCCTCAACCACAACACGGAACCGGTTGATTGCCGCGCTGTAATGATCGCGGCGCAGGTAATAGCGCCCGATCTCCATCTCTTTGGCCGCAAGATGGTCAAAAGCCAGATCAAACTTAAGCACCGAAGACCGCGCATATTCGCTGTCTGGATAGATCTCAATCACTGTTCTCAACGCTTGCAGTGCCTGGAACGTCAGACCCTGATCGCGCCCGACTTCTTCGATTTGATCATAGTAGCTGAGCGCCAGAAGGTATTGAGCGTAGGCCGCATCCTCATCCGTCGGATAGAAATCAATATATCGCTGCGCCGACCCGCGGCTGTTCTCGTAGTCTTTGTTCTGATGATGCGCGAAGGCCTGCATAATCAAAGCGCGCTTGGCCCATTCGGAATACGGATAAAGGCGCTCGACTTCCGAGAAATAGAACGCAGCATCCTCAGGATCATTGCGATCCAGTTCAAATTCGCCGCGTTCAAAGATTTGCTCTGCCGTGAAATTCTCAATCGGAACTCCATCCGGGCCGAACCCCGGGCGCTCCCCGTTTCCGCATGCGGTCAGCATCGCGGTTAAGAGGCTCGCTCCGATCACAGCTTTTGCGTATCTGCCCGCTGCCATGCCCGTCACCTTCGTAAACCTGTCGCGGCTATGTGTACCGCTTGTCTCAAATGGTCCTAGCACAGAAAATCCCGAGGCAAAACGCCTTTAGACTGCAATCGTTTGTGAGAATATGCGCCA
>ERZ1740070.186-NODE-186-length-43397-cov-7.852845_pt1 | contig 43397 bp, 27 predicted proteins | sample MGYA00581734_ERZ1740070 | MGnify/ENA primary metagenome ERZ1740070 (study PRJEB43018, sample SAMN04849744) | marine metagenome | isolation source: floating plastic debris | place: Pacific Ocean | collected 2008-09-01 | study: EMG produced TPA metagenomics assembly... | reverse complement strand
GGTGATTTTGGCGGTGATGGTTGTGCGCGGCTGGGGGTCTTTGACGCTGAGCCAGTAGGAGCGGTTGTGTGTGACGTCGTCTTGTTTCCAGACGATGGTGTCTGGGCGCGGCGTGCGATCGAATGATGCGAGCCAGGGGAGGATCTCGGCGTCTTTGCGTTCCATCCAGTGGCCGAGCCCTGGGTAGATGATGGTGCGGTGTGTGTAGCCGGTGGGGTCTGTTGCTTGGAGGCTGGTGAGTGAATCGCCGAAGCGCTGGGCGACGGCGGCGCGGTCGTAGGCGGTGTCTTCGCCGCCCATGAGGATGGCGAAGGGGAGGTTGCGGAGGCCTTGGGGTGTGGTTTCGTTTGGATGGCCTGCCATCATGGCGGCGGCTGCGAATCGGTCGGGCATGCGGGGGGCGAGTTGGTAGACGCCGTCGCCGCCGGCGGAGTAGCCGAGGAGGTAGACGCGGTTGAGATCGATGTTGCGGGCAATCGCGTAGGTCTCGATGAGCTTTGTGAAGAGCGGGTCGATGTGGGCTTGGTGCCAGAGGTTCCAGGTGTCGGTGGGTGCGCGGGGTGCGATGTAGATGCCCTCGGCGGGCTCGTAGAGATTGATCTGGTTTTGCCATTGGCGGTCGTTGATCTCGGGCGGTGCGCCGCCGCCGCCGTGGAGGGAGATGTATAGGGCGTGGCCCTCGGGTGGGGGCTCGCCGAAGGTCTTCTCGAGGAAGCGCATGGTGGTGCCGGCGGCGGTGATTTGTTTGGCTTCGATGGCTGCGTTTGCTTCGGCGAGGCGTGCGGTGGCGAGCTCGTCGTAGATCTGGTTGATGAGGGCGCGGGACTGTTCTTCGGTGAGCGCGAGCTCGTCCCAATAGAGGTCGATGGTGCTGGGGCCGGGGCCGCCGACGTAGAGGAGTGTGGTGCGTGTCTGGTTGGCGTGTGTGACTGCGAGCGTGATGGTCTTGCCGGGTGGGACGGTGAGCGCGGGCATGTCGTTGAGGTCGGTGGTACCCGCGCGAGTTTGGACGGTTTCTTTGGCATGCGTGACTGTTGCGGCGATGCGGTTGCCGCCTGCGGTGGTCCAGACTCGGAGGAAGAGTTGGGCTTGGTCGGCGGTGTCTGGATTGGTTTTGTTGGGATTGGTGTAGCGTGTTGTGACGTCGATGGCGGGGACGGAGTTGTCGGCGGGGGACCAGATCATCGGGAAGGTGTGGGCGGTGCGTTGCCATGAGGTGGCCCAGACGGCGTGCTCGCGGGAGCCTGGGATGGCGCGGGCGGCGTCGTTGACGAACCAGCCTCGGTCGAGGCCGGCGGGTGTGAACTCGTCGGCGCCGGTGAAGTGCCACGTGCCGTTGTCGTAGACCTCGACCCAGGTGTGGTTGCCTCGTTTGTCGGCCCAGTTGGCGACGCCTGCGGCGCGGGCGGGGATGCCCGCGGCGCGGCATGCGGAGACGAGCAGGATCGAGAGGCCGGTGCAGGTTGCTTTGCCCTCGGCGATTGCTTCGCGGGGTGATTGGTTGGTCTTGCTCCGGGCGGTGTTGTACTCGACGCCGAGCTGGTCGAAGAGGTCGCGGTTGATGCGCTGGGCGGCTTCGGTGGCGGTGGTGGCGCCGGCGACGATGGGGCGGACGCGCTCGAGCATCGCGGCGCGCCAGGGCTCGCGGGTCTCGTCGAAGACGGCGTAGGGCAGGACGTCGTTGTGGAAGACATCGATGGGGACTTGGGCGGCCCAAGGGAACTCGGCGCGGGCCTGCATGGCGAGGCGGAGGTTGTCGAGGAGGAGGTTAATCGGGAGGTCGGTGTCGCGCTTGGGCGCGTGCTCGGTGAGAAACTCGGCGGCGGCTCGCGCTTCGGGGCCCAGCTCGGCGGCTTGCTCGATGAAGGTGCTCCACGTGCTGGCGGCGCAGGCGAGCGATGTGGTGGCGGCGATAGCGATGGCGAGGATGAGCGTGCGCATGGGGCGAGCGTACCGCTCGGGGCGGTGTGGGAGAAGTGGCGTGGTGGTTTACGGGGCGGTGGCGTTGTCGAAGATGCCGAGGAACTCGAGGACGTCGAAGAAGTCGAGCGTTTGGTTGGTGTCGACGTCGGGGTTGGTGGTGGGTCGGAGCTCGTGGGCGCCGTGGTCGGGGATCTGGCTGAAGATGGCGAAGCTGGCTTGGGTTTCGGGATCAAAGCCGTTGGTGGTGACGATGCGTGGCAGGCCGGCGATGTCGACGGGGTTGATGGTGAGGACGCTGGTGACATCGGGGGTGAGGTAGATGTTGGCGTCTGCGGCGTCGATGGAGGGGGAGGTGGGCTGGAGGCGGAGGTCTCCGAAGTCGTCGTTGAGCGATTCGTCGGGCATGGTGAGCGGGTCGTCGCCGAAGAAGCCGTCGCCGCCGTCGGATGGGTTGCGGACGAAGAGAGGGTCGGCGTCGATGTTGTTGTTCTCGGGCAGGTCGAAGGGCTGCCCGAGGAGGAACTGGACGTTCGAGTTGATGACGGTGGCGGGGGCCGGGGCAGAGAAGGCTGGCGTGGTGGGGGCGCGGAGGATGGAGTTTCGGATGCGGAGGCCGGTGGCGGTGAAGAGGTTGACGATCGTGCCGCCGTTGGGTTCGGTCGCGGTGTTGTCGACGAGTGTGCAGCCCAGGACGGTGAGGTCTGGTCCGGAGGCGCCGGCAATCGCGGCGCCTCGGCGGCCGGTGTTGCCCACGAAGATGGAGTTGAAGATATCGGCTTCCTCGTTGGTTTCGCCCTGTATGAACATCGCGCCGCCGTCGAACTCGGCGGCGTTGGCGTAGAAGCGTGAGGCGATGGTGACGGTGGGCGCGCCGACGAGCCCGAGCGCGCCGCCGCTGCCGGCGGTCGAGCGGTTGTACCGGAACTCGGAGGCGGTGATGGTACCGGTGACGCCGGTTGCGGAGATCGCGCCGCCCGAGCCGTCGGACGTGTTGGCGGTGAAGGTCGAGTTTGTGATGTCGATGGTGCCCGGGTCGCCCCGGATCGCGCCGCCGTCGCGGTTGGTGGCGGCGTTGCCGTGGAACGTTGTGTCGGTGATCGTCAGGGTCGCGCTCGCGAAGCTGATCGCGCCGCCGCTGTCGACGGCGGTGTTGTTCTCGAAGAGGGAGTCGGTGATGACGGCGGTGCCGCCGTTGATGATGCGGATGGCGCCGCCGGAGTTGATGCCTATTGAGTCGTTTGTGGTGCAATTGCGGATGGTGACGTTCTGGAGGGTGAGGGTTCCGTTGTCGACGAAGATCGCGCCGCCGTCGTCGTTGGCGACGCAGTTCTCGATGGTGACGTCGATGAGCGTGACGTCGGCGTCCTCAACGGCGATCGCGCCGCCGCGTTCGGTCTCGCCGCGTGTGAGGAGGAGGCCTCTGAGCGTCAGCCCGCTCTCGCCCAGGTCGATCGTAAAGTGTCTGCCGGTTTGGACGCTGTCGAGTATTGGTGTTTGCCCCGGACGCCCTGCGATCGTGATGTTTGGGGTGACGAGGGGAAAACCCGTTGTGAAGTACGTTCCTGGTGCGAGCGAGATCGTGTCGCCAGGGGCGAGGCCTGAGACGACGGGATTGAGGGCGAGGTTGAGGGTCGGGATGTCTTCCGGGACGCGGATGGTTTGCTGGGCGAGGGCGGCGGGTGCGGATGCGGCGATGGCGGCGAGGGCGAGTGCGTGCGGACGGATCATCGTGGGTTCCTCTCTCGGGGTTCCTCTCTCGGGGTTGCTTGCGGTTGGAAGCCTACCGCACGCGACGCGTTTTTCGGCCACGAAGTCTGCCTGTTTCGAGGGGTTTTGGCCTCGCTCGCGTGCTGCGGGTGCTCGGTCTGCGGCGTGCTGCCGCGGGCCGCGTGATTTGGTGACATTTGCGACTCGTGCGGGGCGTGCCGCTGCGGCCGCGGCGATCGGGGCCCACGCGAACAATTTTGCAGGGTAGCTGAAACGGTTGTTTGAGTTCTTCCGAACGGTGTCGTGTCAAACACTTGTTCTAGAACGGTCGTTTGAAGCGCACGGGGTCTGTTCGCATTGGTCGGACGCGGTCTGGAGGCTCGATGGTTTCGGTTTCGCAGGAATCGGAGGCGACGCGGGATCGGCTGCTGCACGCGGCGGGTGAAGAGTTTGCGCGGGTCGGGTTTCGCTCGGCGAGCGTGCGGGCGATCTGCGATGCGGCGGGGGCGAACGTGTCGGCGGTGAAGTACCACTTCGGGTCGAAGGAGGAGCTTTACCTGGCGGTGTGGGCGGTGGCGGCGGCGGAGATGGTGGCCGAGGAGCCGATGCCGCGGGTTGAGGAGTTCGATGAGCCGCGTGATGCGCTGCGGGCGTTTGTGGCGTGGTTCATGCGTTTGGTGCTGACCGAGAGCGAGACGCACCCTTGGACGGGTGCGTTGCTCGCGCACGAGACGGTGGAGCCGACGCCGGGTGCGCTTGAGATGTTTGTGGAGCACTGCGCGGGGCCGATCAAGGGCGAGGTGTCGCGGATTGTGCGCGCGATCGTGGGCTCGCGGGTGCGTGGGAAGACGTTCGATGATCTGGTGTATGGCGTGGTGGCGTTGTGCGTGACGGCGAAGCACTCGCGGGAGATTTTGACGCGTCTGGGGCATGCGCCGCCGACGAGCAAGGCGGGGATCAATCGGATGGCGCGGGTGATCGCGGAGTTTGCCGTGAGCGGGCTTGACGGGTTTGCGAGTGCGGAGGATCGGTGATGCTGACGACTGCGCTGCGGATGTTGCTGGGTGATCCGACCAAGTGCTTGGGGCTTGTGTTTGGTGTGGCATTGAGCACGCTGCTTGTGTGCCAGCAGGTGTCGATCTTCTTTGGGTTGCTCGGGCGGGCGTCGAGTGTGGTAAGCGATGTGCGCGAGGCGGACATCTGGGTGATGGATCCGAGCGTGAAGACGGTTGATGCGCCGTTCCCGCTGCGGGACACGGTGTTGCAGCGGGTGCGGGGTGTGGAGGGTGTGGAGTGGGCGGTGCCGTTTTTCCGGGCGAATGTGCAGGTGCGGACGCGGGAGGGGACGCTCGAGAACGCGATTCTGCTTGGGATTGATGACGCGTCGCTCGTGGGCGTGCCGGACAACTTCATGCTTGGGTCAATCGATGATCTGGCGATGCCCGACGCGATCGCGATGAATCCAGCGGGGTTTCGGCTCTTGTTTCCGGGCGAGGAGCTTGATGTTGGGCGGACGCTTGAGCTGAACGATCGGCGGGCGCGGATCGCGGCGATTGTCGATGCGTCGCCGGCGTTCTCGGCGAACTTGTCGATCTACACGCGGTACAGCCTTGCGACGGCGTACACGAACAATGGGCGGAACCAGCTCAGCTTTGTGCTCGCCAAGTCGGCTGAGGGTGCTGATCGGCAGGCGGTTGTCGAGTCGATCGGGGAGGAGACCGGGCTCAAGGTCGTGACGGGCGAGCAGTTCCGGATGGAATCGATTGTGTACATCCTGAAGAACACGGGTATCCCGGTGAGCTTCGGGACGGTGGTGATTCTCGGGGCGTTGATCGGTGTGGCGATCGTTGGGCTGACGTTCAACCAGTTCATCACGGAGAACCTTCGGCAGTACGCGGCGCTCAAGGCGATCGGTGTGCGGAACGGGCGGCTGCTCGTGATGACGCTGTTTCAGGCGTTGTTCGTCGGGACGATCGGGTATGGGCTTGGGCTCTTCGCGGCGTCGCAGTTCTTTAACTGGCCCTCGAAGAACGTGGATGCGCTGCGCGGGTTTTACCTGCTGCCGGAGGTCGCGGTGGGGGTGGCTGTGCTCGCGGTGGTGATCGTGTTTGCGTCGACGCTTATCAGCATGCGGCGCGTGCTTGTTGTTGATCCGGCGACGGTGTTCCGCGGCTGATGGGAGTCATGCGATGGCGGTAGCAGTGGAAACACAATCTTCGGCGCAGACCCGGCTCGCGGTGCAGTGCACGGGCGTGGAGAAGTCGTTCGGCTCGGGGCAGACGAGGGTGCGCGTGCTGCGCGGGACGGACTTCACGGCTGAGACGGGAAAGATGAACTTCCTGGTCGGGCCTTCGGGGTGTGGGAAGACGACGCTGATCTCGGTGATCGGGGCGATTTTGACCTCGGAGGCCGGAGACGTGGATGTGCTTGGGCAGGATCTGCGGCGGATGTCCAACGGCAAGCTCGCGGACTTTCGGCTCAACAATCTTGGGTTCATCTTTCAGCAGTTCAACCTCTTGCCGGCGCTGAGCGCGGAGGAGAACGCGTCGCTGCCTTTGGTGGCGCAGGGTGTTGGCACGAAGAAGGCCGAGCGGCGCGCTCGGGAGCTGCTCGAGCGGCTTGGGCTTGCCGGGCAGACCAAGAAGATGCCCAAGCAGCTCTCGGGCGGGCAACAGCAGCGTGTGGCGATTGCGCGGGCGCTGGTGCACGAGCCGAGCTTGTTGATCTGCGATGAGCCGACGGCGTCGCTCGATGCTGCGTCGGGGCACACGGTGATGGAGCTGCTGCGTGATGTGGCGCTGGAGGGCGATCGGTCGGTGATCGTGGTGACGCACGACAACCGGATCTTTGAGTTTGCGGACCGGATTAGTCATATGGCGGACGGTGTGATTGGGCGGACGGACGAGCCTGGCGATGAGGGCTTTGGAAAGGATGATGCGTGATGGCGGGTCGATCGAAGGTGTTGACGTGGACGTTGCCGGTGGTTGGGCTCGTGTCGCTGGCGGCGGGTGCGGGGTTTGTGGCGCAGAACCGGCCGGTCGTGTCGGAGGAGGAGCCGCCGCGTCAGCCGACGACGGCGCCGAGTGTCGCGGAGAACATCGACGTGTCGAGCTATATCGGCGCGATTGGCACGAGCGAGCCCGCGGGTGAGGCGATTGCGATTGCGGCGCATGTGTCGGGCGTGGTCGAGGCTGTGCATGTCGCGGTGGGCGACTCGGTGGGCGTGGGCGATGCGCTGTTTACGGTGGAGCGTTCGCGGGCGGAGGCGGAGGTTGCGCTGAAGGCGGCGGAGGTGGTGGTGCGTGAGAGCGAGCTTGCGTCGCTTCGCGCGTCGGTGCCGCCGTTGCGTGCGGCGGTGCGGTCGGCGGAGGCGTCGCTTGCGTCGGCCGAGGCCGATCGGGGCGTTGCCGAGTCGGACCTTGCGGACCGGCGGAATCTGCTTCAGATCGCGACGTCGGTGTCGGATCCGCGTGCGATTGCGCGGGAGGAGGTGGACCGCAGACGCTTCGCGGTGGGGCAGGCGGAGGCGAAGGTCGCGACGGCGGTCGCTGCGGTAGAGCGTGGGCGCGCGGGAGTCGCGCAGGCTTCGGCGGAGCTAGCGCGGTTTGTTGAGCCGGAGGGTGGCGCGGATGGGCCCGAGCTTCTCGCGGCGGCCGCTCGCGTGACCGAGGCGGAGCGCGAGCTTGGGCGGGCGCGGGCGGATGCGGCGTTGCTCACGGTGCGCAGCACGATTGATGGGCGGGTGCTGCAGATGAACACGCGGCCGGGCGAGTTCGCGCCGGCGTCGGTGGCGACGGAGGGGCTGGTGGTGCTCGGGCGGAGCGGGCGGACGCATGTGCGTGTGGAGGTTGACGAGGTTGATATTCCGCGGTTCTCGCCGGAGGCGCGTGCGTGGGCGTCGCCGCGTGGTGATGCGAGCACGCGGATGGTGATGGAGCTCGTTGTGGTTGAGCCTTTGGTTGTGCCGAAGCGGCGGCTTTCGGGGCGGACGAGCGAGCTCGTTGACACGCGCGTGCTGCAGGTTGTGTACGCGATCGATGAGGATTTGCAGACGATCGGGCTTGGGCGGCAGTTTGATGTGTACATCGAGGCGGCGGGGGGTGGCTCGTGAGTTCGCGTGCTTCTCGAGTTGCCCTTCGATTGAGCCGTGGTGTGGGCGCAGCTGGTGCTTTGGTGCTGGGTGGGTGCTCGGTCGGGCCTGATTACGTGCCCGTTGATGCTGAGGCGCTTGCGCCGGAGGTGTGGTCGGAGACGGCTGGGGCGGGGTCATCGCGCGGCGTTGATATCGCGCGCTGGTGGGAGCACTTGGGTGACGATGAGCTTGTGTCGCTCCTCGACCGGGCGTTCGACTCGAGCCTGACGCTTGGGCAGGCGCGGGAGCGGGTGATCGCGGCGCGTGCTCGGCGTGGGGTTGCCAATGCCGATCGTTTGCCAACGCTCGATGCGGAGGGTTTGTACTCGCGGACGGAGACGGGCGATGACTCGTTCGCGTTGCTCGGTGCGCCCGCGGGTGAGGGGATCGACGTGTACTCGCTCGGCGTTGTTGCGGGGTGGGAGCTCGATCTCTGGGGGCGGGTTGGTCGATTGGTTGAGGCTGCGGACGCGGAGATCGAGTTTGCGGTCGAGGACTTGCGGGCGAGCTGGGTTGCCCTTGCGGCGGAGGTCGCGCGCGAGGTCGTGCTGACGCGGGCGATCGATGGCGAGATCCGGGTTGTTGAGTCGACGATCACGTCTGATCGTGATGCGCTGGCGATCGCGGAGGCGCGGGCCTTGGCCGGCTTTGGCGATGAGCTGGATGTCGCGCGTGCCCGGCGCGAGCTCGAGGCGAATCAGGCGATTTTGCCGGGACTGCGTGCGGATCGGCGTGAGTCGGAATTTCGCGTGGCGGTGTTGCTTGGCGTTGCGCCTGGGTCGGTGTCGCTCGCGGAGGCTCGGATGCCTCGGCGTGATGTGGTGCCGGGGCTTGGCGTGCCGGCGGAGCTTTTGATGAGGCGGCCGGACTTGCGGCGGGCCGAGCGGGAGGTCGCGGCGGCGACGGCTCGGATTGGTGCCGCCCAGGCCGAGCGGTACCCGCGTGTGGCGCTGTCGGGCTCGCTTGCGCTGCAGGGGATGGATATCGGTGATGTGGTCAATCCTGATGCTTTTGTGCTTTCGGCGGGGCCTTCGATCTCGGTGCCGGTCTTTGAGGGTGGGCGGATCGACAGCCGGGTTGCGCAGGCCGAGAGCGTCGAGCGGCAGGCGATGCTTGGGCTTCGCGCTTCGGTGATCGATGCGCTCGCGGAGGTCGAGACGGCGAGTATGCGGCGGGCCCGGTCGGAGGAGCGGGTGGATCGGCTTGGTGAGGCCGAGGCATCGGCGCTGGATGCGGAGGAGCTGTCCGTTGCGCGGTACACCGCGGGGCGGGTTGATTTTTTGGACGTGACCGAGGCGCGGCGGGCAAGGCTCGCGATCGAGCGGAGCCGAATCTCGGCGGAGCGTGATGCGCTATTGCGGCTGGTGGATCTATACGCGGCGCTCGGGGGCGGCTGGCCTGTGCCGGCGGATGTGGCGCTGGCTGCTGAGTGATGCGGGCGTTGCTTGCGTGTGTCGCGCGTGCGTGGTGGTTGCTTCGGGCGCGTGCGCGTGCGGTACGCTCGGTGCATGACGTGTAGAACAGATCGTCTTTGGGTTGCCGTGTTGGTGCTTCTTGTGATGCCGGGCGTGTCGTCGTCGGGGTCTCGGGCGGCGGAGGTCGATTGGCTCGACCTTGAGAAGCCGGCGGAGGAGGCGATCTGCTTTGCGCTGTACACCGTCGACACGCGCGGCGGCGTGGATGACGGCGTGCTCAAGCTGACGGCGCAGTTGTATCCGCTGGCTGATGGTGTCGGGCGTGAGGTGGTGCTGGAGGTTGAGGATGGGGACGGGTGGCGCGAGGTTGGGCGGGTGTCGGTTGATGAGACGCCGATCGGTGGGCCTCAGGCGGATTTGAAGCGGTGGGGTGCGCGGGTTCGCGTTGAAGATTGGGTCGCGTCGCGGGAGTGGCGGTATCGCGTGGTCGCGGCTGATGGGCGGGCGATCTACGGCGGCGTGGTTCGGCGTGACCCGGTGGACGAGAGCGAGATCGTTGTGGGGTTGCTCAGTTGCAACTCGAACGAGGACCGCGGGCCTCGGGATGACATCGTGGCGGGGTTGCGTGCGCACGATCCCGATGTGTTGCTATTCGCGGGCGATCAGGTGTACGACCATCGGAACCATTTACAGTCGTGGCTTGCGTTTGGTCGGCAGTTCCACGAGGTCACGCGAGATCGGCCCACGGTGACGATTCCGGACGATCACGATGTAGGGCAGGGCAATCTGTGGGGCGAGGGCGGGGCGCGTTCGCGCCGGCCTGGCGGCGATGACGGCGGGTATCTGCAAGACCCCGCGTACGTGCGCAGTGTCGAGCTTGCGCAGACGTGGCATCTGCCCGATGCGCACGACCCGACGCCGATTGGGCAGGGGATCGGGACGTACTACACGTCGCTGCGTGTGGGGCGGGTGGACTTTGCGATCATCGAGGATCGGAAGTTCAAGACGGGGCCTTTGGGTGCGCTCGCGGCGATCGAGGGCAAGCCGGGCCGGCCCGACTTGGTGACGCGCGAGCAGGCGTTTGATCCGGCGCTGGTGGATGTGCCGGAGGCTGTGCTGCTTGGTGGGCGTCAGTTGGAGTTTTTGCGCGGGTGGGGGCGCGACTGGTCGGGCGTTGAGATGAAGGCGGTGCTCTCGCAGACGATTCTCGCGCACATTGGGCAGCGGAGCGGGCCTTGGGTTGGGCCCGGGGGTGAGGCGTTCGACGCGGGTGCGGGCGAGGTGTATGTGATGGATTTCGATTCGAACGGCTGGCCTCAGCGGGGGCGGGATCGGGCGCTGGAAGAGATTCGGCGGTCGTTCTCGGTGATGCTTTGTGGCGATCAGCACCTGCCGGCGGTCGCGCACCTGGGCGTGAATGATTTTCGGGATGCGGGCGTCGCGTTTGCGGCACCGGCGATCATGAACGTGTGGGCCCGGCGCTGGGAGCCGACGTCGCCCCGGGTGGCGGGTGATGCGGCCGACCCGTTGCTTGGTGATTTCGTCGACGGGTTCGGAAACAAGGTCTCGATGCTGGCGTATGCGAACGCGACGCGTGAGCCGATTGCGGGTGATGCGTCGACGCTCGATGGGCTGGCTGAGGGGTATGGGATCGTGCGGTTTGATACCGATGGGCGGACGATGACGTTTGAGTGTTGGCCGAGGCGTGCGTGGGGCGCGAGCAACGGTCGGGTCATCGATATGGGCGAGCAGTACCCGATGTGGCCAATCACGGCGCACCAGGATGAGATGTATGGGCGGAAGCCGGTCGCGTACTTGCCGACGATCGAGGTTGTGGGCGCTGATGAGCCGGTGGTGCAGGTGGTGCACGCTGGGACGGGGTCGGTGGTGTACACGAAGCGGTGGAGTGGGCGTGTGGTGCGTGCGCACGCGTTTTTGGAGGGCGAGCACATCGTGCGCGTTGGTGAGCAGCCTGGGAAGATGGTTGAGCTTCGGCTCGACGCGACGCGCACGCGGCCGGAGGGGGCGGTGCGCCGCGTGTATCTGGAGGACGCGACGCTGGCGTGGCCCGGGCTTAGCGGCTCGCCATGAGGGCGATTTCGGCTGAGTTGGTCACGTCGCTGAAGAGCCCGAAGTCGGCGGTGTTGGTGTCGAGCCAGGTGGGCGCGTTCGGCGCGGTCGGCGGTGTAGGCGGGAAGGCCGGGTCGGCGGCGAGGAGTGTTGCCGCTGGTGCCACGTTGTAGCGGACGGTGACCGACTCGAGGGACTGGTTCATGCCGTCGAAGATGGCGATGCGGATGGCGGTGGTGACGCCCGCGGTGGCGGGTGTCCAGATGATGGATTGGCCCGCGGTGAGTGTGGTGACGCCGAGCGTGACGGGTGTGCTGCCATTGAGTGTGACGCTGCCGTCGAGTGCGGCGGTGATGACGATGCTCAGCGGGTCGCCGTCGATGTCGGCGGCGTCCCAGATGCCAGCGATGGCGTTGTAGTTGATTTGGAACCATTCGCCGACTCTGGGCCCGGACTGGATGGGTGGCGCTGAGATCGTGGGTGGGTTGTTGACCACGGCGCGGATGGCGATGGGGTCGGTGGTTTCGAAGGTGCCGTCGGTGAGGACGATGCGGAAGGCGACGGTCGATGTGCCGCCGGTGATCGAGGGCGGTGTCCATCGGATGATGTCGCCGGGGCCGAAGGGTGCGGTGCCGTCGAGGATGTCGGCGTCGCCGGTGAGCGTGCCGCTGGGGCTTGAGACGATGCGGAACGAGGGCGGTGTGCCGTCGTAGTCGATGGCGGTGATCGCGGAGACGATCGCCTGGTGTGTGATGACGTAGGGGTCGCCGGCGGCGGCGAATCCTGGGAGGAAGCCGACGCTCTCGCGGGCGAAGGGGGCGGCGTTGGAGAGGTTGCCGGGCGTTGCTCCGAGGTTTGGGAGCACGCCGAAGGCGGTTTGGTTGAAGAACTGGTCGACGTGGGCGACGAGGTCGAGGTCGCCGTCGTTGTCGGCGTCGACGAGTGCGTTGGCGAGTGTTGCGCTGGCGAGGTTCGCGTCGATGCGGAAGGAGGATGGGAAGAGGCCGACGCGGTTGCCGGCGAGGACGACCATGCCGTCGGGGTCGGTGGTGATGATGTCCTTGATGCCGTCGCCGGTGATATCGGCGTAGAGGACGGAGCCGGATGTGCCGCCGGGGATGGTGTAGGTGTCGGTGATGAAGCGATAGGATGTCGTGGTGTCGTCGTTGCGGAGGACGTGGACGTTGCCGTCGGTGCCCACGTACGCGATATCGGCGTAGCCGTCGTTGTTGACATCGACGCGGGTGAGCTTGGTGTCGTTGGCAAGCGCTGGCGCAACGACGAGCCGGGCGCGATCGTTGCCGTTCCAGTCTTTGTAGAAGATGATGATGTGGGTTGAACTGTTGACGTTGTAGGTTGTGGCGTACTCGGTGCCGTCCTCGTCGAAGAAGTTGCCGGCGAGTGGTGGGGTGCGTCCGACGGTGCGGCTTAGTGTGCGGAACTCGGATTGTGCTCCGGAGCGGAAGAGGCCGTTGCCGATGCCGGGGCGGATGGCGAAGCGCTCTGTTCCGATGCGGTCGTATGCGACGATGGCGTCGAGGGTGCCATCGCCGTCGATGTCTTGGAGGGTGGTGCCGCGCCACGTTGCGCCGACGGGGCTGGATCGGAAGATGCCGTTGTGGAGGCCTTCGTGTTCGGTGCTGTTTCGCTTGGCGAAGCCGTCCTCGGTGCCGAGGAGTGTGACCATGATGCCGGCGTTCACGCCGATGATGATGTCGTCGAACCCGTCGTTGTTGAGATCGCCGGTGACAAGTGTTCGGCCGGAGAAGGACACAGAGGTTATGACGTAGCTTCCGGTGTCGAAGGTGACTTGCTTGATCTCGTCGGTGATCGTGAAGGTGCCGTCGGCGCTTTGGGTTTCGATCGTTAAGGTTCTGCGGTCTTGGGCGAGCCATGCGATGTCGACGAGGTTGTCGCCGTTGAAGTCGCCGTAGGCGATTTCGCGTGGGTCTTTTGCGCCGGGAATGAATGCGTTGGCGGAGGGGTGGAGCACGTCGTCGCCGAAGGTGTGGACGATGCGGATGGCTGTGCGTGGTGTGTCGGCGATGCCGGCGACGGAGAGGATGTCGAGGTCGCCATCGCGGTCGACGTCGGCGAGGTGTAGGCCGTGAGCGCGGTGTGTGCTGTGGTGTGTGACGCCGGCGGTGACCTTCCCGAGTGGTGTGAGGCCCAGCATGCCGTCGCCGAGGAGGATGATGCGGTCGTCGCGGTGGTCGAGGGTGACGATGTCGAGGTAGCCGTCGCCGTTGAGGTCTGCGGCGGCGATGTCGTTGTAGTAGCCGGTGCTGCCGGTGTAGGCGGGTGTGTTGACGAGCTTGAAGGCGATCGCGTCGGACTCGGGGGAGAGGTTGCGGAGGAAGAGCGCGTCGCCGTAGCCGTTGCCGTCGAGGACGGCGATGTCGGGGAGGGCGTCTCGGTTGAAGTTGCCGGCGATGATCGCCTCTGCGCCGTTCTCGATGAAGCGGGTGTTGATGCCGATGGCGTTGCGGCGGTTGTCCATGTTGACGATGGAGACGCCGGCGTCGTGGGCGATCGCGATGTCGAGGTCGCCGTCGTTGTCGAAGTCTGCGGTGGTGATGTCGTTGACGTCGGATGGGATGGTGATGTCGACGTATTCGGCGAAGTTGCCGGTGGTCGGGTCGAGTCGTACGACGTAGAGGCTGGTGCCGACGTTGGCAACATCGAGGGCGACCGCGACCTCATCGCCGTCGAAGCGTGTGTCGAAATCTGCGGTCGTGACGACTGCGGATGCGGAGCCGTAGCCGATTCCGACGAGGAAGTCGCTTTCGTGTGTGACGCCCGTGGCGGTGGAGTGCCAGGTGTTCAGGTACACCGCACCGTTTGAGATGCTGATTGCGTAAATGTCGTCTCGGCCGTCGCCGTCGAGGTCGGCCATGCCGAGGTTGATTGGTGAGGAGCCAAACGCATCGAGGCCTGATCCGCTGAGCTCGAGCCGGTTGAAGCGGCCGTTGCCTTGGCCGATGTAGAGGCGGTTGCTGGTGTCGGCGCCGGTGGCCCAGGCGGCGTAGTCGAGGATGTCGTCGCCGTTGAAGTCGCCCCAGGCGATCAGGTCGATGCGGCTGGTATCGTTGATATCGGAGGTGAGATGGTCGGCGGGGAAGGTCATGTTGCCGAGGTTTGGCAGGATGACCAGCGAGGTGCCGGAGAGGATGACGAGGTCGGTGCGGTTGTCGCCGTTGATGTCGGTGGCGAAGGCTTTGTCGGCGGTGCGGCCGATGTCGACGCGGACGGTTTGGCCCGCGTCGCGTCCGGCGAAGATATGGATAAGGACGCTGCCGCTTGAGCCGGTGGTGAAGATCAGGTCGTCGATGTTGTCGCCGTTGATGTCTGCGGCGATGCTCGTGATCGCGCCGGCGTGCGTCTCGACGTAGTCGATGTCGTCGATGTCGTAGTTGCCGGCGGTGGAGTCATTTTCGCTGAGGTAGATTCCCTTGGCGGCTGCGTCGGTTGTGACGATGCGGTCGGTCTTGCCATCGTTGTCGGTGTCGAGCAGGGTCACGCTGTCCATGCTCGTCGGTCCGAAGAGGTCGCCGACGAAGATGCCCGAGGTTGAGTCGAAGAAGAAGCTGGAGCCGCGGTTTAGGTAGGTGTCGACGCCGAAAAATTCTTCGATCGCGGTGATGTCTAGGGAGCCGTCGCCGTCGATGTCGGAAAGCTCGACATCGGTGTAGTCGTAAAAGTTGTCTGCGGTGATTCCGCCGAATGTGAAGAAGCCCGAGCTGGAGCCGCCTTTGGCGACGAAGATGCGGTCGCCGGCGATTTGGACGAGGTCGAGTCGCCCGTCGTTGTCGAGGTCGCCGAGCTCGAAGTCGGCGAAGGCGTTGTAGTTGCCGTCGTTGAACGTGCCCGCCTGTGAGTTGCCGGAGAAGTTGCCGTTGCCGTCGTTGTAGACGCGGCGGAGGGACGTGTTGCTGTCGGCGGTGAAGACGAGGTCGAGGTCGCCGTCGAGGTCGAGATCGCCCATTCGGATGAGGTTCGCGCCGCCGTCGTGCTGGATGTATTGGGTTTCGTATGCGCCTCGGCGTGAGAGGAGCAGGGTGATGGCGCGTGCGCCGTTGTCGGCGGTGCTGCCGCTGACTGCGGCGAAGTCGGTGATGCCGTCGCCGTTGAGGTCGCCGGCCTGGACGTCGGTGGGGTTGCTGTCCTGGCCCGTGCTGAGCAGGGTGGGCACGCCGAAGGGCGTGGTCGAGAGGATGACGCGGGGCTCGAGCTGTTCGAGGTGGGCTTGGCCGGCGGTGTGGTGCAAGCGTGCGGCGTTGCGTCGCGTGGGCATGTCTTCGATTCCTTGGTGCGGCGAGGGTTTGCTCGCTTGGAATCGAATCGGACGCTGGGATGCCGGTGTTTACCTGTGCGGGGTTGTGTGGTGTTCGCGGGCCGAACTTCACACGGTTATCGGCCGGGTGATGTGTTGCCGAGGCGCTCGCCGGCGGCGATGAGCTCGGCTTCGAGTTCGGCGGCGCGGTCGTGCTGGTCGAGTGCGCGGTGGGCGCGGATGAGGGCACGCTTGGCGCGGGCGTATTGCGGGGCTTGGGCGAGGGCGAGGGTGAGGGCCTGGACGGCGTCGGCGGGGCGGCCGAGCTCGACGAGGGACTCGCCGATGATGTGGTGCGCGCCGGGCAGGTTGTGGACGAGCTCGGCGGCGGTCATTGCCTCGTCGAGTGCGGCTTCGGGCTCGCCGGTGCGCAGGTGCGTTCGCGCGAGGCCGACGCGGGCCTTGACGTCGTCGCTGTTCTCGGCGAGTGCGGCGCGGAAGGCGCTGGCGGCGCGCTCGAACTGGCCGACCTCGTGGAGGACCGCGCCGAGGCGCGATTGCAGGCCCGCCATGGTGGGGTGGTCTTTGGCGAGGCGGTCGAGGATGGCGAGGGCCTCGTCGGTGTTCTTGTCGGCGAGCTCGATGGCACCCAGCATGAGGTCGAGGCGGGGTGCGGCTCGGTGCGCGGGCGGGAGCTGGCCGCGGAGGGCGGCGATCTCCGCGCGGGCGTCGGCTCGGCGGTCGCGGGCCATCCGCGCGGTGATGCGGACCATGCGGGCGTTGGGCTGGGTGGCGTAGGGCGCCTCGAGCTGGGCGAGCGTTTCGAGGGCACGCTTGGGTTGGGCGGCGTCCATCTGCGATTCGGCGAGCGTGATGCGGTTGACGGCGATGGTGTCGCGGACGGTCTTCTCGGCATCCTCGGTCGGGGCTTCGATGTAGCCGAGCTCGATGAGTTGGGCGAGGGCTTCTTGTGACTCGGCGGGGTCGATGCGGAGGTCGGCGGGGTGCATGCCGGCGTCGGAGCCGTCGGGTGCGCCGACGCCTTCCCATGAGGTGATGCGGTCGATGGGCTGGGGGGTGGTGAGGACCTCGGAGAGGACGCGGCCCGGCATGTCGAGGGCTGGTGGGAGCCCCAGCAGGTCGAGGATTGTGGGTGCGATGTCGAGGAGCGAAGCGCCGAAGAGGCGTGCGTTGGGAGTGAAGCCGGGGCCTTGTGCGCAGAAGACGCCGAAGGGGCGGTGGCATGCGGCGGGGTTTGCGGCGGCTTGCTCGGGCGTGGGGCGGCGCGGGCCGGAGGTGTAGCCGTGGTCGGAGATGAGGATGACGGCGGTGTCGCTCTCTGTCGATGCGATGGTGAGCAGCGTTTCGAGGAGCATGTCGTGGAAGCGGTACGCGCCGTTGACGCAGTGCTGGTAGGCGTTGAAGTCTTCGTCGGATACCGCGTCGAGCTTGGGTGGGTGGAAGTCCATGAACTCGTGCTTGAAGCGGTCGATGCCCTCGTAGTACAGGCAGGCGAGGTCCCAGTCGTCGCGGGCGAGCAGGTCGGTGCTGACGGCGTGGACGGTCGCGGTCTGCGCGATGAGTTGGCGGAGCGCGCCGACGTGCTTGCCCTCGTTGCGCTCGGCGAGTCTGGCGGCGTCGGGGATGAAGGGCAGGATGGCCGACGCGTCGATCTCGGCGGGGGCGACGCGGAGGTTGGCGAGGCGGTCGGTTTCGGATGGTGGGTGGACGCCCATGGGTGCGGGGGCGGAGGGTGAGCCGTCGGGCTCGAGGCGGACGTGCTCGAACTGGTTCGAGACCATCGTGCCGAGGATGGGCTCGGCGGGGTGTGAGGCGTACCAGCCGACGACGTGCGTGCGGAGGCCTGCCTGGGTGGCGATGTTCCAGAGTGCTTTGCAGTTGCGTGATGTGCTGGAGACGGGCCTTACGGTCGCGGCGTTTGGGTCGGGCTCGGTGAAGCCGTGGACGCCGTGCTGGTCGGGGCGTTTGCCCGTGGCGATGGAGTTCCAGAGCAGCGGCGAGAGCATGGGCTGCATGGATGCGAGGTTGCCCGAGACGCCTTGCTCGATCATGCGGGCGAGCGTGGGCATGTGGCCTTGGGCGATGAGCGGCGTGATGAGCTGCCAGTCGGCGGCGTCCCACCCGATGAGCAGGACGCGCTTCGGGCGGGTGGGGCTTGTCTGACGCGGGGGTGTTGGTGTGTGGGAGGTCATGTTGGCAGTCATGGGTAGATGATGATCGGCAAAGCAAACGCCCCGGGCCAACTGGTGTCGGCCCGGGGCTTGGGATTGTGCTTGGTTTTTGGTGTGGTCTGTGTTGGAGGGCTTAGGCCTTGCGGCGCTTGCGGAGGGTGTTGACGCCGAGTGCGCCGGCGGCGAGGAGGCCGAGCGAGCCGGGGGCGGGGATCTGGCCGGTTTGGATGGCGCCGCCGGGAGTGTCGTTGTAGGCCCAGTCGTTGACGATGAAGGTGCCGGCGGAGTTGTCGATGGAGACGCGGATCCAGCCGAAGTGGCTGACGTTGTTGATCGGGAACTCGAGGCCGATGAAGGCTCCGGCGGTGTGGTCGAACTGTGAGTCGGGGTTGTTGCCGTAGGCGAGCGAGACGGCGAACGGGCCGCCGGCGGTGGCGGCGGCGTCGATGGTGACGCCCGCGGCGAGGGCGGTGGCGTAGTTCAAGCCGGTGGAAAAGCCAACGACCTTGCCCGGTGCATAGTTGACGGTGGCGCCCTGGTAGTTGCCGCCGAAGACGTAGTTCTTGAGGAGGATGTCGTAGTAGGCGTCGCCGTCGAGGTTGAGGTTGAAGGAGTTGAACTGGGGGATGAGGATGTCTTGGTCGCCCGAGTAGACGATGGCGGCGTCGGCGGTCGAGGCGAGGCCTGCGGCGCTGGCGGCGGCGGCGTAGGTCGCCCAGCGGGCGGCGGCGGGGGTGGGCTGGCTCATGTTTCTCTTCTCCTGGATGCGCCGACGTGGCGGCGTGATTTTCGCGGGCGGACGGGGAAAAGCGTACTTGATCCGGGTGGGCCAGACAAGGGTCTTGATGTTGATAGCGACCGCTGGACGCAGCGGTGTGGGCCGGTGTGGGGTTGGTCGTTGCGGCGGGGTTCTCGGACGTTGCGGCGTTGGTTTCGCGGGCGGTCAGGGGCAGCCGGCGGCCCAGAGGGAGAGGTAGCAGGAGAAGTCGGAGAGCGTGACGCCGTCGCCGCCGGTGCCGATGACGCAGGAGCCGTCGGCGGTGATGTCGGCGCGGGCTCGGCCTGCGGCCCAGTCGGCGAGATAGCACGAGAAGTCGGAGAGGGCGACTGCGCCGTCGGGGAAGGCGGTGCAGTCGCCGGCGGCGGCGATGTCGGCGGGGTTGCAGCCGACGCAGATGTCGGGGATGCCGTCGGCGTTGGCGTCGGCGAGTGCGCCCTGGTCGATCTCGTAGGCGTCGGGAAAGGCGTTGCGGTTGCAGTTGGCGATGTCGGGGTTTGCCGAGAGGATGGCCGCGGCGAGGAAGCCCGCGTCGGTCCCGAAGGGTGTGGGGTCGGTGGTGCCGTCGGAGTTGGCGTCGTTTGGATTGGCGAGCCAGGCGTAGAGGTCGTTGAGTGTGAAGAGGGAGTCGCCGTCGAAGTCGCCGATGCCTTCGAGTTCACCGGCCATGGGTGGGGGGCCGGGGAGGACTTCGTAGTTCCAACCGATGCTATTGAGAAATTTTTGCTCGAACCGATCCTCGTTCTCGCCGAACGTGGTGTTGATGCTCCAGCTCGCTTGCAGTTCATAGATGCCGGGTGAGAACGTTCCGACGACCCGTCCGGAACGGAAGGACGTGAAATTGCCGTTTGCGTCGAGGTTGGTCTCCCACGTCGACATGCGGAACGACGGGTAAAGCCCGTCTGGACCGCGCTCGTCGACCGCGATTGCGATGTTCGATGTCAGTGTCTGTGTACCTATCGGGACGCCCGCGGGGGTCACCATGGTCTCGCCGGGTTGGAACAGTCGGATCCAGTCGTCGTTTCGGAAGACGATGAATCCCCTCCCCTCGATCGACAGTTGGGACGCCGGCGTGAACTCCAGAAACGCCCCCGCATCGATGCCGCAGCGTGACTGAATCGAGATTGAAAAGCTCGTATCTGTTGTCGAACTGCTTGAGGACAACTCTGTGAAGGTCGAGGAGGAGCACGTCGTGTACGTGCGATTGGCGAAGTCGGCCACGCGGTAGGTTCCCGGCGTGATGTACGAACCGGATGCGCTCTCGATGAACTCGAAATGCGAGAGTGAGTCGGCGCAGTCGATTGGGAATCCCGGACCGCGGGTCGTTTGCCAGCTCGCGTGATACCTCGAATCTACCGAGATGCTCACGCCGTAGATCGGCGGCAGGTCTTGCGGGTTCGTCGCTGCCGTGGCGAACGCCGGCGTAAGTGCGAGCGCGAGCACGTACATCAATCTCATTCGATCCCCTCTCGGTTGCGCCGATCGTTGCAGGTCGGGTGGTGCGATGCAACCGTTCATTTGGAGGGCGACGCCTACTCTCGCATATGCCTGAGGGACACACGATTCATCGGCTTGCGCGTGATCACACGCGGGACTATGTGGGGCAGCGGCTTGCGGTGTCGTCGCCGCAGGGGCGGTTTGCCGATGGGGCGGCGGCGGTCGATGGGCGGTCGCTGGCGCGGGTCGAGGCGTTCGGGAAGCACTTGTTTTACTGGTGGGACTCGGGCGAGATCGTGCATGTACACCTGGGGTTGTACGGGAAGTTTCGTCGGCACACGGTGTCGGCGGATGGCGCGGTGCCGCAGCCTCGCGGCGCGGTGCGGATGCGGGTGGTGGGGGATGCGAAGGCGTTTGACCTGAATGGGCCGACGGCGTGCGAGGTGATGGACGAGTCGGGGCGCGACCGGATCGCGGCGCGTCTGGGTGAGGACCCGCTGCGGGATGATGTGGATGTTGAGGCGGCGCGGGAGCGGGTGATGGGCAGCCGGGCGGCGGTGGGGCGGATGCTGCTGGATCAGTCGGTGATCGCGGGAGTAGGGAACATCTTCCGGGCCGAGGCGCTGTTCATCGCGGGGGTACATCCCGAGCGGGTGGGGACTTCGCTGGCTGCGGAGGAGTTTGATCGGCTGTGGTCGGCGGTGTGCGAGATGCTGCGGGTGGGCGTGAAGTACAACCGGATCATCACGACGGACCCGGCGGAGGTGGGCGTGTCGAGGGGGCGGATGAAGGCGGACCAGCGGGTGCATGTCTACAAGAAGGAGCGGTGCCCGCGTTGCGATGGGCGGATCAAGGCGTGGGAGGTTGGAGCGCGGATGTGCTTCGCGTGCCCGAAGTGCCAGCCGAAGCGGGGGAAGCGTTAGGCGGAGTCGGCTGGTGTGGGTGCGGCCGGTCGTGATTGGAAGAGGCGGGCGATGCCCGCGACGGCTGCGACGTGCACGGCCATGCCGAAGAGGTCGATCGCGAAGTGTTGCGCGATCGGGCCCGGTGTGTACCCCGCGCGGGTGTAGAGCGTGCGGATGATCGCGAGGGCGAGGCCTGTGAGCACGAGCATCGCTGGGATGAGGACGAGCCAGGGCGCTTTGCGGGATGTGCCGAGTCTGCGGCGGCGGGTGCGGAGCGCGAGATTGAGATGGGCCGCGATCGCGAAGGCGAGAACGAGGGTGATGGTGACACCGAGTGCGAGCGGGAGGGTGGGGTGCTGGCTGGCGGTGATGGCGAACCAGCCCGCGGCGACGGCGACCCAGACGAGTATTGTGAGCAGGACTCTTGCGGGCGTGGGCATGTGGGGCACGCTATCAGGGCGTTATGATCTGGGGCGCTGCGGACTGAGGGGGGACATGGGCCTCATGGGCCTGTCGCTTGTTGAGATTGGGTCTCAACTGGAGTGGCGGGTTGGGTTGTGGGCGGCTACAACTTGGACGGAGCCGAAGTGATGCTTGGCTTGCCGCTGGAGTGCCCGTGACGCAGATCGCCCGACCCATCCCAGGACCAGCAGACGCGGTCGATCCGGCCGGGTCGGCCGTGGTCCGTCGTCGTGGGATCGGACGCTGGGCGCTTGCGGCGCTTGGTGTTGTGAATGTTGGGCTGGCGGCGCTGGGTGCGGTGGTGCCGGGGTTGCCCACGACGGTGTTCTTGATCATCGCGTCGTGGTGCTTCGCGCGGAGTTGCCCTTGGCTTGAGCGTCGGCTGGTTCGCAATCGGTTCTTCGGGCCGTTCTTGCGGTACTTGGAGCCGGGCGTTGCGATGCCGAGGCGTGCGGTGGTGATGTCGCTGGTTGCGATGTGGGTCTCGATCGGCGTGAGCTCGTGGCTGATGCTGTCGCGGGATGTGCCGGTGGTCGCGGTCGTGGGTGCGGTGGTTCTCGGCGTGATCGGGACGTGGTACATCGTGCGGGCCGGCCGGGCTCGCTGACGGTGCCGACGAGAGCGCGGGGCGTGCGGCTCATTTCCTTAGACAGTGTTGATTCGACGAGCGATGAGCTTTTTCGGCGTGTGGTGCGCGGCGAGGGATTGCCGATCGCGGTGGTGTCGCGCGTGCAGACGGCGGGGCGCGGGCGGCGCGGGCGGGTGTGGGCGTCGCCGGAGGGCGGGCTTTGGATGAGCGTCGGTGCGGCGAGTGATGGGCCGATGGGAGGTGCTCTGGCGCTTCGGCTTGGGCTTGCGATTTGCGAGGTGCTCGACGCGGCGGTTGGTGTTCGTGCGCGGGTGAAGTGGCCGAACGATGTGCTGGTGGACGGGCTGAAGCTCGCGGGCGTGCTGTGCGAGCGGCGGGTGGTTGGCGACGGGCGCGTGCTGGTCGTTGGGATCGGGATGAATGTGAACAACGACGTGTCGGCGACGCTGCCCGATGGTGTGGCGGCGGGGGCGGTGGGGCTGGCGGAGCTGCGCGACGGGCCGATTGATGTCGAGGGGCTTGCGCGTGTGATCCTCGAGCGCGTGGAACCCGTGATGCGGTCGGCCGAGGCCGAGTTGGATGCTGAGGAGCTGTCGGGTGTGCTTGATCGTTTGCACGGGCTCGACGGGCCGGTGTCGCTTCGGCGTGGCGACGGGTTGGTGTTGGCGGGGGTGTTGGCGGGCATCGCGCCGGATGGTCGGCTTGCACTGCGCGATGCGGACGGCCTGGTGAGGTTGGTTGCTGAGGGCGAGTTGGACGACGCGCCGGGTGCTCAATCGGGCGGTGAGTTGCCGCGCTGAGTTGTGGTTCTAGGATGGTGCTCGCGACGCGGGGCAGCAGCCGGCGTGGCGTGTTGGTGCGGTGGCAGAGCGGTTGAATGCGCCGGACTTGAAATCCGGTATGGCCCTTTGGGTCATCGGGGGTTCGAATCCCTTCCGCACCGTTTAAGAACCCCGGTTCCCTGCGTCTTCGGCAGGGTTAGCGGGGTTTTCTTGCGCGCCCGTTTCTCGCGTCTCGTCGCATCGCCCGCGTATGCACTCCCGTCGCTGCGCTGGTTGCTGTCACTGCGTCGGGCGCGTCGTGGGTGCCTGTGAGTCGCAGCGGGATCGGCTCGACGCACGGCATTCTCGCGACCGTCTGGGCCGCTTCGTCGGGGAGCACGTGCGCGTTTTGTCCGAGTCTCAGCTCGATCGCGGAGTGGCGAATAGCCATGCTGCCTGACGTGGTGGGTCTGGATTCGTTTCATGTCAGCCCCCAGCCTTATCGCTGACGGGACACAAGTCAGCGTTCGTCGTGTCGCGTTAGGAGCAGTCGGGATCCCCTCGCACTTGGTCAGGCCTCAGAGGGAGCGAGTGCGCATGCCGGGCATGGCTGCTGCGGTCTCGGAGTTGATGAGGAAGTGGGTGTTGCTCTGCGATGTGCCCCCGGCGTCATGCGGGGTGTCTGTGTCGTTGGTGTTCATGGGTGAGTGCTCGCAGACTTAGGTCAATCAAGCCGCACGCAGCGGGCGGCGGACTTGAGTTGCGGTTCTCATGCCGCTGCGTGGTTGCGCGGGGGACGGCCGCGACGCCGCGACATGCTCGCTCGGTCGGAGAAACGGGGCGCGGCGCGTCTTCGTCGGCATGGTGAAATGGTCAGTCGCGGGGCAAATGCCACCATGCGGTGTGTCGTGATGGTCGAGGAGCGCGGGTTGAATTCATCTTTCATCACGAGCTGCGCACATGTGCTGACTGCGTTCTGATACGTTGGCCCGCGACTGCATCTGCCGTTTTCGCGGGCGATGTTCGTTGCATTCAAGCGTGGAGGTCATTATGAGTATCGGAACATGGCGGGCGATCTTCGTGGTGATGTGCCTCAAGCTGACGGCTTGTGCGTCGTTTGGGGCGGGTGTTTCTGACCTTCATATCACGAGCGAGGCGGACTATTTTCGGTTCATCGAGGCTGTTCGCTCGACCGAGTATGTTCGGCAGGACCTGCTGCTTCGCCCCGAGGACCGGCTGGCGGTGCCGACTCGGCGTGTGATTCCGGCCGCGGCGGCGCTGGCTGTGTTTGCAGAGCAGAACCCGCTCGCCACATATGCCCAGCTGCTGGCGTTCGTTACCGCGTATGACCAACAGTTGCAGGTATCGCGTGCGCTCGATCCCTCGCTTGAGCGGCCTGGATCCATTGAGACGGCCATCCTCGAGGCGTGGGTCGCGCCCACCAACGGTCTTGAGGGCACGAGTACCAATGTTGCGACGGGCGTCTTCGCGGCCCTCGGAATTCAGATCCCAGGCATTGACGAGACGCGCGAGCAGATCGTCGCTCGCGTCCGGGGCTTCGAGCAGGCGATCGCGAGGCGGTACGAATACCGGCAGGAGTTCGGCGAGATCGTTGTTGCGGTGCTCATGGATCGGGACATCTCGGGCATGCCATTCGCTGGCGATCCGATGGACCCGGTCGGCCGGCCTCTGTCGTCGGCGATGGAAGTATTCCTCGAGTCGAACGGTTTTCGACCTTCGCTCGGTGTGGTTGATCCCACGTACCCAGAAATCAACGCGCAGGTCGCCGGGTTCCCGCAGTACCCGGCGTTCCTGGCCATCCGCGACACGGCCGACGGCGACCCGCTGCCGGCGGCTGTCGTCGCGGTCGAGCAGGCGATCGTTGGCGCGGCTGGAACGGGCGGTGACCTTGATCTTTTGAGCCAGATCGGCACCGGCATCATCTCTTCGTATCGGGCTGCTGAGGCATTGGGGCCCGATGACGTGATCGCCGCGACGATCGCACTGAGTGAAGCAGAGCTGGTGTTGCGAACCGAGCAAGCGTCGGACGCCTTGCGTGCCCGGCTCGGCGAGAGCAGCGGCGTTCGGACGAGGCTTTTGGCGAACACGCTGCTGCTCTCTCAAGCGCAGAGCGCGGCCCTCGACCGCCGGGCCGATGACTACGGCGAGATTGCCACGATCCAGTTCGAGGCGAACGAGGCCTACGCCGCGTTCGAGACCGGGCTGACCGTCGGCGTGGCCCTCGTCGCGATTGCGGACGGGCTCACTGGGGGGAAACAGGGTCGCAGCCCAACCGAAGCGGCTGCGGGTTTCGCGGTCTTGGCGGGTGTCGGAGCGAACGCGGCCGGATTCACGGACGGAATCCCCGCCACCGAGGACTTGCTCAAGGATCTCTCTGCGCAGCTCGAGCAGACGCGCGAGCAACTCAACGCCCGCTTTGATCTGGTCGATCAGAAACTCAACGGTCTGTACAACGCAACGACCGACGGCCTTGCCGCGCTGCTCGTGGCGGGCGCGGATCGTGACGAGGAGATCGCCAACCTCACCGAGAATTCGCTTGCGGCCCTTGGTGATCTCGCGGACCTCGAGGATGCGCTGTACGCGCTCGCCGAGCAGGAGGCGGATCTCCAGTTTCTCGCCGACGCGTTCCAGTATCTCGATAACCGAGCCGACACCGGCACCGACCTTGGATACGACGAGGCCGGATCGATCGACTTCGTGGGCGGCACCGACCATTTCTTGTTCTTCAGCACGGGCACGGCGTTGGCATTCGCCGGGTCGGTCGACGACCCCTTTCACGTGACCCAGGCGGCCGAAACCTTTGACTTCTCCGGCTCGACGGTCATCGGCGCTCAGATCAACACCCTCAACCGTGTGCCCGACGGCATCACCGGAGCCCCGACGAACCTTCTTGGTGTCGGGGTGAACGCGCCTCGGCCGAAGCTATGGGCCCAGGGCGCGAGCATGTACGCCCAGTTTGTGCGTGAGAGCCCGTGGTACATCGGGTATCAGTCGGCCGTGCAAGGCGCCTCGGGCGGAGGGATGACCGATGTCGACAGCCTGGTCGACTTCGGCGAGCGTCTTGTCGACCTCGGTCTCGCCGCACGGGATCCCCAACTAATGGATGCGCTTATCGCGAACGCGCGCGAGGCTGCCGACGGCGTGCAGCAAGCCATCGACGACACGGTGACCCAGGAGTTCACCGCCCGCGGGCTCGCCCGCGTGGGTGATGACGGGAACTTCTATCAGATCGACCTGTATGGGATCTACCCGCCGGAGGACGCCCTCGCGGTTGCTCCGAACATCGCTGGCGTAACGCTCCGCAATGCCGGTGGCGATACGCTCCTTTGGACGGACTGCGATGGCAACTCGCCCGTGCCCGTGACGTGCGTGAATTCACCGCAGAACCCCATCAACTGCAACGACAACACGCTTGGCGAGGTCTTCCCGTGCAACAACGGCGCCGCGCTGAACGGCTGGATCCGGTTCGTTCGGGGCAACCAACTCGACGAGGACCGACAGTTCATCGCCCGGGAGCTCGCCCTTGCGTACTTGCTCAGGCAGCCGGGCGAGGGATGGCTCTTTGAGGTTGTGTTCTCGAACGAATTTAGTCTTCCGTACTTTGGCAATGACACGTGCAACTTTGACGACGGCCGCGGCGCGATCGAGTTTCGGATCTTCGTCGATGATGGCGGTCAGCAGCCCTTCTTCTCGATCGGCCGGAGCTTTCCGGTCACGATGGGCTCGGGTGCGTTCACGAACACCGGCAACCCCGCCACGTCGTTCTACGCCGATCCGTTCGACGAGTGCACCCTCAACTCGGCAAGGCGCCGGGAGATATTCACCACCGGCGACACCTGGAACTTCACGAGCCTGCTCAGATCGTCCTTCGGGACCAACAACATCACGCGCAACGGCGTGGAGCCTTGGGGTGGGCAGATGTTCATCTGGGGGGAGGAAGAAATGGGCGTCCAGGACGGGGTCGACTTTCGCGGACTCAACGTCGCTCGCCTCGAAGTCGTGCGTCGCGAGGTCTTTGACGCGATCAAGAGCGATATCGAGACCCGAACCGGTCTCGTTAGCGCGGCGCTCGACAAGCTCGACGACGCGTCCGCGATTCTCGACGCGTACCTCGTGCTCGCGTTCGATGATCTCTACCGGTCGTCTGAGATCCTGCGATCGGCATTCCGAACCACGCCCGGCACGTCATCGACCGCGTTCCGTTCGGCGGAGGTCGCCGGGATTATCCGGTCGCTCTCCAACGTGCGGAATGACTTTAGCCCGAACATCGAAGACGTCGCCGATCGCATCCACGACCGCATCGATGTGATCGAGCGCGAGGTTGACGCGGCTGTGCAGATCGGCGGCCCGGTGTCGCCGTACATCGAGTATGTGCTCGCGGAACTGCGGGCGGTCCGCCGCGACGCGACACGGCTCGCGGTGCCCGACACCTTTGCTCTCGCGGGGACTACAAGCAGCGTGAGCGCGGGCGAGGGCCTGCTCGCCAACGACGTGTCGCAGCTCGCGATCGTCGGTGTCGGTGGCAACACCGTCCGGACGCCTTTGGTCGACACATCGTTCGGTCCGGGATCGCCGGGCTATCTCGCCCCGCTCGGAAACGTTGTCATTGCGGCCGACGGCAGCTTCACCTACACAGCGCCGGTGGGCTTTGTCGGCGAGGACATGTTCACGTACCGGACGGTCAACAGCTTCGAGCAAGCGACAGACTCGCAGCAGATCCTCAGCGTGATGAGCGATCCGGTGACCGTCGTTATCCGGGTCGACGCGTCGTGCCGCGTCGATCTTGCCGAGCCCTTCGGCACGCTTGATTCGGGCGACGTGCTCGAGTTCATCACGCGTCTCGAGGCAGAGGCTCCGGACACAAACTTCTTTATCGACGGTGTCGGCGTGAACCTCGACCTCGTGACTGGGCACTTCGGCGATACCGATCTGCGGGTCATCCTGGGCAACGGCGGGGGCGACTTCCAGATGCCCCAGACGCTCACGTTTGAGGACCGAGTGCGTTGCGTCACTATCGGCGACATCGACAACGACGGCGACCAAGACATCGTGGCGGAGGCGACACCGTTCTTCAACGATGGCGCGGGTGTGTTTGGTCTCCCCTTCTCGTATATCACGGGTATCGAGCTCAACGAGAATCTCCTCGTTGACCTCAACGGCGACTCGTTCCTCGATCTGTGCGTCACGGATTCGTCCGCGCTCAACGTCTTGCTGAACAACGGTAATGGCACGTTCGGGCAAGCCGCCACATACGGATCTGGAGACCTCGCGGACTACGTTGTCGCTGGCGATTTCAACGGGGACACGCTTCCAGACGTGGTTGTCGGGTACGCCCGCGAAGGCTTCGTGCCGCACCTCAACAACGGCGATGGCACACTCTCCACGCAGTCGCGGCAGTTCAGGAACAACCGTCTGCGTTCGCTCGACGCCGGTGATGTCGATGGCGACGGCAACCTCGACCTGATCGTGACGTGGCTCCGGGTTAACAACGCGCGGGAGGTCGCGGTGCTTCGCGGCCTAGGTGATGGGACGTGGGAGCCGCCTCAAGTCGTGGTCGGCGGGTTGCAGGTCGAGATCGATTCGCTCGTCGGCGACCTCAACGGCAGTGGAGCGTTGGACATTGCCGTGATCGATCCAGGCGCGGACACCATCACGCCCTACCTGAACGATGGCGATGGGAACTTCTCGATTCGCCCGGCATCGCCCGCGGGTAGCGTCGCCTCGGACGACGCCTTGCTCGCAGACCTTGACGCCGACGGGGACCTCGACTTTGCCGGGATCGATCGGGCCGCTAACGTCGCTTCACTCCGGTTCAACGACGGGGCCGGCATGTTCGTGAGCGGCGTAGAGATTCCGGTCGGTGCGGTTCCCCTCGACATCGCGGCGGGCGAACTGGGTGGGCCCGCCGGGGCACAACAGTTCAACGTCTTCGATCTCCTTGCGTACTTGCGGGAGTTCGACGCGGGCTGCGAATGAGCAGTGCCTTTCAGTGTGCCATCTGCGATGGTTTCCGTGAGGCGGCTTGCCCGGTTGATGCTGTTTCTGGATGCTGTTTCTGACAGAGGGTCCGTCGTGCACTTGCCGGCCCACCTCGGCTCCCGAGGAGATCCGTCGCGGGCCCGGGGCTCAGCAGCGATGCGTGGTCGGGTATCTGCATCAATCACTTTGGGACTCGGCCGTGCTCGAAGGGATGCGTACGCCGTCAATGGGGTGATCGTTCGCCGCAGAACCATCGCGGCGATGCCCGTCCGCACCGGCTCCGGCAGGTCCGTCCATGCGTCGATCAAGGCCGCGAGGCGGGCGTCTGAGAGCGTAGAATCCGAGGGCGTTGCTGCGCCGGTTGCGGTCACCGGGTGCGGCGTGGTCATAAGTGCCCTGTTTGCAGGGTACTCACGTTTCGGTGCGCCGGACTTGAAATCCGGTATGGCCTTCGGGGTCATCGGGGGTTCGAATCCCTTCCGCACCGATTACAGATGTTGGCTCCCCGTGTTGCGAGTCGGGCGTGGCGGCTGTGGTCGCGTTACTGATCGGCCATCGGGGACGTTGCTTGACGAAGCGGGCGTGTTGTTCCCGAGGCGATCAGTCCCAGAGGTAGTGGTCCTTTTCGATGACCTGCCCTGGGTTTCCGACGAGGAGCTTGTCGGGGCCGTGGACGACGCGGGGGTCTTTGTCGGGGTAGTCGAGCCGTGATAGGAAGTGCTGCATGCAGGCGAGGCGGGCACGCTTTTTGTCGTCGGACTTGATGATGGTCCAGGGGGCATCGGCGGTGTCGGTGTAGAAGTACATCGCCTCTTTTGCTTCGGTGTAGTCGTCCCACTTGTCGCGCGAGAGCTTGTCGATTGGGCTGAGCTTCCATTGCTTGAGCGGGTCGCGCTCGCGGGCGGTGAAGCGGCGTTCCTGTTCTTGCTGGGTGACCGAGAACCAGAACTTGAAGAGGTGGATACCCGAGCGGACGAGCATGCGTTCGAGGTCGGGGACTTGGCGCATGAACTCGAGGTACTCGAGCGAGCTGCAGAACCCCATGACGCGTTCGACGCCGGCGCGGTTGTACCAGGAGCGGTCGAAGAAGACCATCTCGCCGCGTGTGGGCAAGTGCCTGATGTAGCGCTGGAAGTACCACTGGCCGAGCTCTTTCTCGGTGGGCTTCTCGAGAGCGACCACGCGGGCGGCCCGGGGGTTGAGGTGCTCCATGAACCGCTTGATCGTGCCGCCCTTGCCGGCGGCGTCGCGTCCCTCGAAGAGCACGACGATGCGCTGGCCGGTCTGCTTGACCCAGTTCTGCACCTTGAGCAGCTCAACCTGGAGTTCTTCTTTGTGCTGCTCGTAGACGGACGTCTTGATGCGCGTCTTGTAGGGATACTCGCCGCTGCGGAAGAGCTTGCGGATCTGCTCGGGATCGCGGCGGATCTGCGCATAGAGCTGGCTGGGCGGGACCTTCGGGCGTGATTGAACCCGGCTGTGGACCGAATCGACGGGGGTGCCGTTGCGTTCTGGCGCATCGGGTGCATCAGAAGCTCGCGCAGGTTTGGCGGCCTCACTCTTTGGAGCGGTGCCGGTCGACGCGATGGTGGTCTTTTCTTAGAGGTCATGGTCAAGGGGCTCGTCGTGAGGGGATGAGTAGGAACGCAATCGACCGTATCCGGCCGTTGGTGCAGCCGCAATGGTTTGAAACGGCACGATCGGCTGGATCTGGTTCGGCCACGGCTCGGCTCGGCCTCGGGCAGGTTCGGCCCTGCGTAGACTCCGGGAGTGTTTCTGCGCCGGTTGCTGTTGACGGGTTCGGCGTGTTTACAAGTGCCTTTTGTGTACGCCCTTTACGTATCGGTGCACCGGATTTGAGACTCGATATGGCCTTCAGGGTCATCGCGGATCCGAGTGCTTTCGGCACCGTTTGAGGGGCAAGCCAGACGGACGCGGCCTTGGTCCGCGAACGAGGGGAGCGGGTCGTGTTTGAGCCTGATCGTCTTGCCCTTGACCGGGCGTTTTCCGCGGCGGCTTCGGGGGGCGGGCTTGCCGATGCGTGGGCTCGGTGCCAGTCGCTTGTTGGGCTTCGCGACGATGGTGATGACGCTGCGCTCGATGCGGTGGCGGGCGAGATGGCGGCGCTGTCGCTGCCCGACCTTGCGCGCGTGATCCGGCTCGTGACGGCGCGGTTCCACCTGCTCAACAAGGCAGAGCAGCTCAACATCGTGCGGGTGAACCGCGAGCGGGAGCGAGCGAGCGCGGAGGGGCCTGCGCGTCCCGAGTCGCTCGATGGGGCGTTTGCGCGGCTCGTCGGCGCCGGCTGGGACGGGGCGAGGATCCGAGAGCTTCTTGGGCAGCTCGATGTGCAGCCGACGCTCACGGCGCACCCGACCGAGGCGCGGCGGCGGACGGTGCTCGAGAAGCAACTCGATGTTGCCGAGTGCGTCGTGGCGCTGCGGGATGGGTCGCTGACGGCGCACGAGCGTGCGGCGACCGAGGGTCGGCTCGAGCGCGTGGTTTCGCTCTTGCTTGCGACGGATGACGTGCGTTCGCGCCGGCTCGATGTGCCCGATGAGGTGCGCAACGGGTTGTACTTCTTGCGGACGACGATCTGGCAGACGGTGCCGAGGCTTGCGCGGGACGCGGCGTCGGCCGCCCGGCGGGCGCTGGGTGATGAGCAGTCGGATGTGGTGCTCTGCGACTTGCCGGCGATGCTGCGGTATCGGAGCTGGATCGGCGGCGACCGGGACGGCAACCCGCGCGTGACGGCAGAGGTGACGCGGCGCACGCTCTCGATGATGCGTGAGGAGGCGCGTCGGCTTTGGGATGCGGAACTCGCGACGTTGCAGGATGAGCTGACGCTGAGCACGCGGCGTGTGGACATTGCGCCAGAGCTGATGGAAGCGATCGAGCGCGACGAGCATTGGGGGCTGACGGGCCCGGAGTTTGAGCATCGGCGGTACGAGCCGATTCGGCTTCGGCTTTTCCAGATGCGTTCGCGGCTTGCGGAGGACAAGTCGTACAGCGCGGAGATGCTGCTCGATGACCTGATGCTGATCCGCAGGACGCTCGCGGCGGCTGGTCTTGCGGATGTGGCCGAGGAGGGCAAGCTCGCCGACGCGATCGTGCGGGCGCGTGCGTTTGGGCTTCATCTTGCGACGCTGGATGTTCGCCAGCACAGCGGCGTGCACGAGCGTGTGGTCGCGGAGATGCTCGCGCTGGCGGGCGTTGAGGCGGAGTATGCGGGCCTCGCTGAGGCGGATCGTGTGGCGCTGCTTCGGCGAGAGCTTGGGCACGCCCGGCCGTTGTTGCCGGTGAACGCCAAGCTGAGTGAGGATGCCGAGGAGTTGCTTGGCACGCTGCGTGTGGTGGCGGATGCGGTCGCGGTTGATGCCGATGCGGTGCGGTCGTACGTGATCTCGATGACGCATGGTGTGAGTGACTTGCTCGAACTGCTCGTGCTGCTCAAAGAGGTTGGGCTTCACGAGGTGGGCGTGGATGGCGCGCCGACGCGGAGTCGCATCCGCGTGGTGCCGCTCTTCGAGACGGTGGAGGATCTGGACATCGCGCGGTCGCTCATGGGGCAGCTGCTGGACGATCCGGTATATCGCAGCCATGTCGAGGCGACGGGCGGCGAGCAGGAGATCATGCTCGGGTACAGCGACTCGAACAAGGACGGCGGTTTTCTGATGGCGAACGTGGCGCTGCACGAGGCGCAGCGTTCGATTGCTGATGCGATTACATCGCGCGGCGTGGGTCTGAAGTTCTTCCACGGTCGCGGCGGCACGATCGGGCGAGGAGGCGGCCGGGCTGGGCGGGCGATTCTTGCGGCCCCGCCCGCGGCGCGGACGGGGCGGATCCGGTTCACCGAGCAGGGCGAGGTGATCACGTTCAGGTACGCGCTGCCCGCGATGGCGCGGCGACACATCGAGCAGATCATCCACGCGTCGATGCTCGGCGCGTCGGGCATCGTCGATAGTCCGGACGATTCGGACCTGGACACGCTCTTGCGCCGGCTCGCGGAGCGGGCGCGGGAGGCGTACCGCGGGCTTATTGATGATCCGGCGTTCTGGCCTTGGTTTGTCGCGGCGAGCCCGGTGGAGCACATCGGGGGCATGCCGATCGCGAGTCGGCCGGTGTCTCGGGCGACGGGGGATCGGCTGAACTTTGATTCGCTGCGGGCGATTCCGTGGGTGTTCGCGTGGGTGCAGATGCGTGCGCTCACGCCCGGCTGGTACGGGCTCGGCACGGCGATGGCGTCGGCAACGGATGACGAGCGCGCGGCGCTGCGTGAGGCGTTTGGGCGGAGCCCGTTTGTGCGGTCGGTCTTTGAGAACGCGTCGCAGGAGCTTGCGCGGGCGCGGATGCCGATCGTCGCGCGTTATGCGCAGCTGGCGAACGGTGGCGCCGATGACGCGGTGCTCGCGAAGGTGCGTGGTGAGTTCGCGCTCGCTCGCGACGCGGTGCTCGACGCGACCGGGGGCGATGATCTCATGGCGCACGCCCGGGTTGTCGGCGACTCGATCGCGGCGCGGAACCCGATGACGGACCTCTTGAACCTCGCGCAGATCGAGCTGATCAAGCGGCATCGGGCGGCGAGTGAGGAAGACCGCGAGCGTGTGCTCGCGGCGATCCGATCAACGATCAACGGGCTTGCGGCGGCGATGCAGTCGACGGGCTAAGCCCCGGGCGATCAGTCGCAGCGCTCGTACTTGTTCCAGTCTTCGAGCGGGGGCGTGTAGATGTGCAGCGTGATGAGATCTGTGTCGGACGTGTTGACGACCTCGTGGATGTCGGCGTCGTAGGCGGCGCAGATCGTGTCTTCGGGGATCGGGCGGGCGGTTGTCGGCGTGACGTTGCCGGCCTTGTTGAGTTCGTAGCGCTGCTCGGTGCCGGAGCCCTCGATGACGCGGAAGGCGCAGGCGGCGCCGCGGTGGTCGTGAATGCACGAGCGTTGGCCGGGTTTCCAGCAGAGGGTGACGAGCTCGACCCAGTCGGTCAGGGCGACGCGGTTGCGGGCGTAGCAGTCGTCTTTAAATGAAACGGATGTGCCGAGGTCTTCGCGGGTGATCTCGACGGCTGAGAGGAGCTCGACGAGGCGGTCGAGGTCCGCTGGGGCAGTGAGGGCTTCGAGGTACTCGACGAGCGGGCTGAGCTTGGGCGAGAAGGTGTGCAGGAGCATGTTGGTTCCGATCGCGCCGGTGGTGGCTGGCGGTGTGGTGATGGATCGCCACTATACTCGACGTCCCGAAACGGGCGGTACAGCGGGATTTGCTGCTGTTACGCGCGGCCCGGTTGGTGAAAGGCTTGTGGGGAGTGGCGCGTGGTCCGCAAAGTGCTTTTTTGGCTGTTGCTTGCCGCGTGCCTGACGCCCTGGGTTGGGTCGTCGATCGCGCTGGTGCTGGGAGCTGTGCTGGCGCTTGGGCCGGGCAATCCGCACGAGGACGCGACGGCGGCGTGGAGCAAGCGGCTGTTGCAGGTCTCCGTTGTTGGGCTTGGTTTCGGCATCGGGTTCGGCGAGGTTGCGCGTGTTGGTAGCGGGGCGCTGGTGTACACGGCGGTGGGCATCGCGGCGACGTTTGCGCTTGCCCACGTGATCTGGAAGATCCTCGGCGGCGAGCGCCGCACGGCGGTGCTTGTTGGCACGGGCACGGCGATCTGCGGGGGCAGCGCGATCGCGGCGATGTCGCCGGTGATCCGAGCCAAGCGGCATGAGACGGGCGTGGCGCTCGCGACGGTCTTCACGCTGAATGCGATAGGTCTGTTGGTGTTTCCCATGCTTGGTCGGCTGATGGACCTCGACCAGGCGACCTTTGGCGTGTGGGCGGCGCTGGCGATCCATGACACGTCGAGTGTGGTCGGTGCCGCATCGGCGTACGGCGAGCGAGCGCTCGAGGTCGCGACGACGGTGAAGCTCGCGCGGGCGCTTTGGATCGTGCCGGTGGTGCTGGTGGCGGGTGTGCTGGTTCGGCACAAGGGTGCGCCGCGGGTGCCGCTCTTTCTGATTGGGTTTGTCGCGGCGGCGGGGATTCGGAGCTTGGTGCCCTCGCTCGATCACGTGTGGGACGCGATCTTCGTCGGTGCTCGTCGGCTGCTTGTCGTGACGATCTTTCTGATTGGTGCGGGGCTCACGCGCGAGGTGCTGTCGCGGGCTGGATCGCGGCCGATGGTGCTTGGGGTGGTGCTCTGGGTGCTGGTGAGCGCGGGGAGTTTGGGCGCGATTCGGCTCGGGTGGGTTCCGATTCCTTGAGTTGGTTTGTGCTCCGTTTGAAATGTACGAGCGCATGAAAAACCCACGGCTTTCGCCGTGGGCTCGTGCGGAGAACGCGGGTTGTGGTGCCGGCGATTAGGGGCAGCCGGCCGACCAGAGACCGAGGTAGAAGGAGAAGTCGGAGAGGGTGACGGCGTTGTCGGGGATGCCGTTGGATGTGCCATCGGTCGTGAGGTCGGCGGCGTTGTCGCCGGCGGACCAGAGGCTGAGGTAGAAGGAGAAGTCGGAGAGGGTGACGGCGTTGTCGGGGATGCCGTTGGATGTGCCATCGGTGGTGACGTCGGCGGGGCCGCAGCCCGGGGTGGTGAAGGGGCCGAAGGTTGTGTTGTAGAGATCGGCGTCGGCCTGGGTGACGGCGCCCGCGTTGGTGCCATCGATGCCGTCGGTCTCGTCGATGCACTTCATGACCATGATGGCGTTGAAGTCGCGGCCCTGATACTCGAATGCCATGACCTGCATGCCGTCGGGGCCGAGCACGGGCATGCCCGTGTCGTCGACGAGGGGCGTGCGCTCGGCGCCGGTCGCGCCGATGTTGTCGAGGAGGAGTTGGTAGTCGTCGGCGTCGGCGTCGCCATCGAAGTCGATGTCGCCGGCGACCCAGCGGAACTGGGTGAGGGTGGACGAGTCGTTGAAGTCACCCGGGGTAAGGGCGAAGCCGGTGAGGTCGACGTCGTCGAAGAGGAAGCTGCCGGTGCCCGAGGGGCAGGCGGGGTTCTCGTCGGGGTTGCAGGTGCCGTCGTAGCCGGCCGCGGTCTGGTCGGTGGGGCCCTTTGCTTCGGTGATCTCGTACTCGCGGTTGGCGAGGTTGGGGATCTCGCCGTAGACCCACTCCTCGTCGGCGGTGCGTGTGGGGACGAGGACGCCGTCGGAGTTGAAGCGTGAGCCGAGGTTTGGGTTCTCGCCGTAGTAGGCAAGGCGGCTGATCGCGTCGGGGTTGAAGCCGGGCGTGTCGGAGATTTCCTGCTGGGACGAGCGGACGTACTCCTTGCCGCCGGAGTTGGACCATGCGACATCGTCGACCATCTGATAGGGCTCGAAGGCGAGGGGCGCGGTCTGGTTGCCGAAGAAGACGCTCGGAATGACTGTCTCGGTGCCGAAGTCGATCTTGCCGTCGTAGTCCATGTCGGTGAAGCGGTCCTTGACCCACTGGTTGGTCAGGCCGCTGCCGCAGAAGTTGTATGCGAAGGGCTCGCGGTCCTTGAGGAGGACGTAGGTGGAGGAGGTGTCGTTGGCGAAGTTGCCGGCGGACTCGTCGACGCAGTCCTGGCCGTCGGCCGCCTGGAAGAGCGCTTCCCATCCGACGGTGGCGGCGCCGGCTGGCGAGAGGCCGGGGATGAAGGAGGGGGCGCCGGTGTCGTTGTAGACGACGAGGAAGCCTCGGTTATCGAGGCTGAGGCCGTCGAGGTAGAAAATCTCGTCGATCTCGGGCGTGAGGTCGTCGGCGTCGAGGTCACCGGGGTTGGGGCCCGGGATGTCGTCGCCGTCGGGGTCTGCGCCGCCCTTGAGGAGTGCGATGGCGTAGCCGTCGAGGCTGAGCCCGGGCTTTCCGTAGAGCTCGACGTACTCGAAGCGTGCGTCGGTCGAGCCGCCGCCGGGGGGATTCTCGAAGACCTCATTGATGACGACTTGGCCGTTGGCGGTTGCGGCGGCTGCCGTGAGGAGCGCTGCGATCGCGGTGGTGCGGTTCATTGATCTCTCTCCGTGGTGTGTGCGCCCTTTGACGCGGTGATCTCTCTGTCGTGGTGGTGGCGTGGTGAGCTAGTTGGTCGATCGGCTCCAGAACTTGCCGTCGGAAAGTCGGCCGCCGAAGACCTTGCGTTCCATGTCGTCGTCGGGGTAGGCGTCGTCGTTGATGGTGGGGTTGAAGCCGTCGGTCCAGCCGAACTCGCCGTCGACGGACGAGTCGCGGATGAGGTCGACGTGGCCGTCGGCGAAGAGGAAGTTGCCGGTGGTGCGGTCGATGTTTTTGCCGGGGATGTTCGCGCCCCGGCCGTGGGCGGGTCCGAAGTCGTCGTAGTCCTGGCGGCCCCACTCGTTGAAGCCGTAGTCGATGGGGCCGTCGGTGAGGGCCTTGACGGTGCGGAGTTGGTCGCCGAAGTCGAGCTTGCCGGAGATACCGTCGTCATCGATGCGGGAGTCGGCGAAGAGTGGCACGATCGATGCGGGCACGACCGAGAGGTACCGGCCGCTTAGCGGGCCGATGAGGAACTCGGTGCGCTTGGGGTCGGGGAAGATGCCGTTGAAGTTGCGGGTCTTGAACTCGGTGTATGCCATGTACCAGGACTGGGTGTAGTTGGTGTTGTAGCCATCGTCGAAGAGGCGCTCGGCCTCGGTGCGTGAGACGTCGCTGCCGGGCCAGGCGCGCGTGCCGAACTGGTCGGCGAGGAGCGCTTGGGGCGCTTGTCCGGGGTGTGAGGGGCAGAGGAGGTTGCCGGGGACGGCGAGCTCGTTTTGGATCATGTCCGCCATCCAGCCGGTGGTCTCGAGCGGGCCGTAGCCAGAGCGCTGGCGATTGTCGGCTGGGCCGGATGTGTAATAGTCGTTGTTGGAGTTGGCGTAGGTGAGCGTTGCGATGCCCATCTGGCGCAGGTTGGATGCGCACACGATGCGTCGGCCGGCGTCGCGCGCGGCGCCGAGCGAGGGCAGCAGGATGCCGATGAGCAGCGCGATGATCGCGATGACCACGAGCAGCTCGATCAGGGTGAACGCACGGCGTGGAGAGATGTTGCGCATTGGTCGTGACAGTAGAGAAATATGAAGATCGTTCGGAGTTGTGCGGCGCGAAGAGCGTGTGAAGAGAGCGCGAAGGGTGTGCGTTGGGGATGCTTCCGCGGGCGGCGGCTGGCACGCGAGAGGGGGGGGGGGCGGGGGTCATCTGGCTGGCGCGGTGAAACGAAGGAGCCGAACGGGTCGTCAAACTGATCTGGCGGCATATGGTTTGGTGCCGTACTAATTTGGAGGGGCGTCGGCCCCCACAGAAGCGTTTGGAGCCTGCGGATCGTGTTCCTTCTCCGTGATATCCCGAAGTACGAGGCGATCCAAGAGACCGCCGAGCGGTATCCGGACCTTGCGCCGCGGGCTGCGGAGGCGTATTTGGTGCTGTTGCGGGTCGCGAGCGACATTCTCGACGCGATCGAGCGGCACATCGCCCAGCATGGGCTGAGCCAGGGGCGGTTTACGGTGTTGATGCTGCTGAACTGCCACGCGGACGAGGGCGGGCAGAGCCCTTCGGACCTCGCGACGCGGTCGGGCGTGAGCCGGGCGACGATGACGGGGCTGATCGATGGGCTGGAGCGGGACGGGCTCGTGGCGCGTGAACGGCACGCGGACGATCGGCGGATGCTGACGGTGCATCTGACCGAGGCTGGCAAGGCGCAGCTGGATGCGATGCTGCCCGGGTACTTCCGGTTCATCCGCGAACTCATGAGCGGCATCGACGAGGCGGAGCAGGCGACGCTGGTTGGCCTGCTCGCGAAGCTTCGGCATCACTTGCCCGACGCGGAGCCGGTGCGGCTTGATGATTCTGAACAGGGTGCGGACGACGATTCGATTTCGAAGATTCACGCTGCGGACGCGGCGCGGGAGCATTCATAAATGCGTGGACTGACCGAAAGTGTGGCGGGCTTGGCAGCGGGTCTGGTGATCGGTGTGTCGGCGGGGATCGCGAGTGCCCAGCCCGGGCCGCCGCCGGCGACGGTGCGGGTTGATCTGGCACGGATGGAAGTGATCGAGCAGCGTCGGCCGGTGACGGGCGAGCTTCGCGCGACGCGTCGGAGCATGCTCGCGTCGCAGGCCGAGGGGTTGGTGGTTCGGCTGTGCTGTCGCGAGGGCGATGTGGTCAACGCGGGCGACGAGATCGCGGGCCTGGACGACACGCTGGCGGCGATCGCGGTAGAGGGCGCCGAGTCCGCGGTCGCGAGCGCCGAGGCGACGGTTGCCGAGCGCGAGGCGCAGCTTGAGCGGGCGACGATCGAGGTCGATCGGATCGCATCGCTCGTCAAGCGGTCGAGCGCTTCGCCATCTGAGGTGGACGATGCGCGGACGGCGCAGGCGTCGGCGAAGGCCCGTCTGGCGCAGGCGAAAGCCGAGCTTGCGACGAGGAAGACCGAGCTTGCACGTGCAACCGAGGACCTGGCGGACATGCGGATTCGTGCGCCGTTCTCGGGTCAGATCGTGATGCGTGCGGTTGAGGTTGGGCAGTGGGTCGATCTTGGCGGCGATGTCGTTGAGATCGTGGCGCTCGACACGGTCGAGGCGTGGCTCGACGTGCCGCAGACCATGGCCGATCGGATTCGCACGGGCGATGTGCGGGCGCGTGTTCGGATCGAGGCGACGGGGCAGGAGCTTGAGGCGCCGATCGCGAGTGTGATCCCGTCGGCTGATCCTCGGAGCCGATTGTTCCCGGTGCGTGTCGTGCTTGATAACGCGGATGGTCGGCTCAAGCCGGGCATGAGCGTGGTGGGGCTGCTGCCGACGGGCAGTGCGGAGCCGACATTGACGGTGTCGAAGGATGCGATTCTTCGGAACGACGCGGGCGAGTTCGTGTATTGGAACGCGGGCGGCACGGCTGTGGTTGCGCCGGTGCAACGGCTCTTTGCGCAGGGGCTTCGTGTGGCGGTGCGTGCGCCGGCGCTTCGGCCGGGCGCGGAAGTTGTGATCGAGGGCAACGAGCGGCTCTTCCCGGGTCAGCCGCTCAACGTGATGAACCCGACGGTCGATCCGGCAGCGGCGCCCGCGGAGAGCGCGGGCGAACAAGGCAGTCAGACAGCGCCCGAGAGCGCGCGGGCGGGGAGCTAAGCGATGGACATTGTGCGTTGGTCGATTGCGCGGCCCGTTTCGGTAACGGTGGGCGTGCTGCTCTTGGTGATGTTTGGGCTGATCGGGCTCACGGCGATTCCCGTGCAGCTCACGCCGACGGTCGATCGGCCGGTGATCACGATCACGACCGATTGGCCGGGGCGCAGCCCGGACGAGGTCGTGGATGAGATCACGAAGGAGCAGGAGGAACGGCTGAAGAACGTGTCGAACCTCAAGTCGATGCGCTCGGTCAGCCGCGAGGGTGGTGCCGAGATCTCGATGGAGTTCACGCTCGGCACGAACATCGATCGCGCGATGCAGGAGGTCTCGGATCGGCTTCGGCAGGTGCCGAGCTATCCCGATGAGGTCGACGAGCCGGTGATCAAGGCGGCGGAGGGCTCGTCGAGCAACGCGATCGCGTGGATCATCGTGGACCTGCCCGAGGAGTTTCAGGCGGACTATCCGCAGTTCGATGTGACGACGCTTTATGACCGGCTTGATCGTGAGGTGAAGCCGTACTTTGAGCGGATCGACGGCGTGGCGGAGGTGAACGTTTTCGGCGGGCGCGATCGCGAGGTGCGTGTGCAGGTCGATCCGACCAAGCTCGCGCAGCGATCGCTGACGTATGGCGACGTGATCGACGCGCTCCGGCGGACCAACCGCAACACGTCGGCCGGCACGATCGCCGAGGGCAAGCGGGACTATCGCGTGCGGGTGGTTGGACAGTACGACGACCCACAGCAGGTGCTCGACACGGTGGTGTCGTACCGCGACGGGTTCCCGGTGTACGTGCGCGATGTTGCGACGGTGGATCTGGGCTACGAGAAGAAGCGGTCGTTCGTGCGGTCGATTGGGCATCCGGCGATCGCGATGAACGTGATCCGGCAATCGGGCTCGAACGTGCTGGACATCATGGACGAGCTGCGCGTGCGGATGGATGACGTGCAGCGCGGGATGCTGCCGACCTTTGATCCGCTGGTGGGCGACAAGCTGCGCATCCGGCAGGTGTACGACGAGACGGTGTACATCGATTCGTCGATCGCGCTGGTGCGGCAGAACCTGATCATCGGCGGCGTGCTCGCGGGGCTCGTGCTGCTGATCTATCTGCGGTCGTTCGTGTCGACCGGCATCATCGCGCTGGCGATTCCGATCTCGGTGGTGGGGACGTTCCTCGTGCTGCTCGGGCTCGGGCGAACGCTGAACGTGGTATCGCTCGCGGGGCTCGCGTTTGCGACGGGCATGGTTGTTGATAACGCGATCGTGGTGCTCGAGAACATCTATCGACATCGGCAGTCTGGCGCGACGGCGATGCAGGCGGCGTATCGCGGTGGCAAGGAAGTATGGGGCGCGATCCTCGCGTCGACGCTGACGACCGTGGCGGTGTTCATCCCGATCCTCACGATCCAGGAGGAGGCGGGGCAGCTCTTCCGCGATATCGCGCTGGCGATTGTGGCGAGCGTGACGCTGAGCTTGATCATTTCTATCACGGTGATCCCGACGGCGTGCGCGAGATGGCTTGGCGATCCGAACAAGAACAAGTCCGCGGTCGCTCGCGCGTTCTCGTCGCTCTTCGGGCTCGCGCCGGCGCTTGCGGGGTTGAACGGGTTTGTGGGCGGCATCGTGCGGTGGGTGATTACGGGCTGGCGCGGCTGGACGATTCGGCCGCTTGCGATCGTGGCGCTGACGGCGCTGAGCGTCGTGGGCGCGATGCGGCTTGCGCCGCCGCTGGATTACCTGCCCGCGGGTAATCAGAACTTGGTGTTCGGCTTCCTGCTGATTCCGCCCGGATACTCGGTGGAGAAGATGGAGGAGATTGCGCAAGACATCGAGGTGCCGCTCGAGCCGTATCTCAAGGCGTCGCTCGATGACCCGGCGTCGGTCGAGGCGCTCGATCCGATCTACGGATTCGATCCGACAGCCGAGCCGTTTGAGCCGGTGCCGATCGACAACATGTTCATCGCGGGGTTCAACGGCGCGATGATCGCGGGCGCGACGAGCGAGGTGCCCGATGTTGTGATCCCGATTGGCACGCTGCTGACCATGTCGATGCAGACGATGGACTCCTACGGCGGTGCGCAGCAGCGGTCGATCTTCCAAAGCGGCATCGAGGGTGGGAACACCGTGGATCTTGAGTTGTCGGGCTCGGATCTTGGGCGGATCACCGACGCGGCGGGCATGATGTTTGGGCTGGCGATCGGCAAGTACGGGCCCGGCAATCTGCGAGCTGATCCGGCGAACTTTTCGCTGACCCAGCCCGAGCTGCGCGTGCGGGTGAATGACGCGGGGCGCGAGCTTGGACTGACCAGTGCGGACGTGGGCACCGCGGTTCGTGCGCTCTTTGATGGCGCGTTTGTCGGCGACTATGAGCTCAACGGCGAGAAGGTTGATCTGATGGTTGTGCCCATCGGCGACCGGCTGGAGTTCAAGGAGCAGCTCACGAGCGTGCCGGTGACGACGCCTTCGGGGTTGACGGTGCCGCTCGACACGGTGGTGTCGGTCGAGCCGTATGCGGCGCCGCAGGAGATTCGTCGGATCGAGGAGCTGCCGAGTGTGACGATCAAGATCTCGCCGCCGACGGACGTGCCGCTCGAGCAGACGATGCGCGAGATCGAGGATGAGATCGTTGGGCCGGCGCGGGCCGCGGGGCTGATCGGGCCGACCGAGCGTGTGAACCTTGAGGGCACGGCTGCGAAGCTCAACGAGGTGACGGCGGCGCTGTTCGGCGACACCTCGCAGGAGGGTCCTCCGGCGCTTGCGCGGGGCGGCCGGGTTGTGTCTGGGCTGCTGATGGTTGCGGGGCTTGTCGTCGGCGTGGTCGTGCTTGTCCGCGGCAGTCGGCGCGGCGGGGGCGATTTCATCTACGGCGCGATCGGTGCGGCGCTGCTTGCTGCGGTGCTCGCGGGTCTCGCGCTTGGCGTGACGGGTCAGCCCGAGCTCGTGCTGGCACGTTTCATCTGGGCGCTGGCGGTGACTTACTTGTTGATGTGTGCGCTCTTTGAGAGCTTCCTGTATCCGCTCGTGATTATGTTCACGGTGCCGCTCGCGGTGGTGGGGGGCTTTGCGGGTCTGGCGATCGTGCATGCTCGGACGGCGGCGAACCCGGTGGTCCAGCCCCAGCAACTCGATGTGCTCACGATGCTGGGTTTCATGATCCTGATCGGGATCGTGGTGAACAACGCGATCCTGATCGTGTATCAGGCGCTGAACTTCATGCGGGGCGAGAGCGACGACGGCCTCATCGAGCCCATGGCACCGGCTGATGCGATCGTCGAGAGCGTGCGCACGCGCATGCGGCCGATCTTTATGACCGCGACGACGTCGGTCGGCGGCATGCTGCCGCTCGTGCTGATGCCCGGCGCGGGTTCGGAGATGTACCGCGGGCTTGGCTCGGTGGTGGTCGGCGGCTTGATCGCGGCGACGGTGTTCACGCTGCTGCTCGTGCCACTTGTGTTTAGTCTGGTCTTGCAGATGAGCGAGGGGCTTCGCAGGGCGCTTGGGCTCGCGAGCGGCTTGCCGCACGCTCGGGCGGAGAGCAACCGGGAGATGCGGGGCGGCGCGGCGACGCCGACGCCCGCGATGGCGCTCTCGCCGCGCGAGGATTCCTAGACGTTGGTTTAGAACTCTTCGGGCGGCGCTTCCGGCACGGCGCGGAGTTCGACGTCGATGCGGCGGACCTCGGCGGGGGGGACGAGCGTGGTGT
>ERZ1740070.185-NODE-185-length-43434-cov-14.090297_pt1 | contig 43434 bp, 44 predicted proteins | sample MGYA00581734_ERZ1740070 | MGnify/ENA primary metagenome ERZ1740070 (study PRJEB43018, sample SAMN04849744) | marine metagenome | isolation source: floating plastic debris | place: Pacific Ocean | collected 2008-09-01 | study: EMG produced TPA metagenomics... | reverse complement strand
TATTTCATTTGCGTGGAGCCCATCTGCCGGCCGTTAAGAGTGGCATGAGGTTCTAGTTTACTGTCCGGAATATTCATTGTTCAATCCATTCAGTACTTCATCGGTGATGTCGAGGCCATCGGCTGCGTAGGCCACATTGCCATACTCCGTGGCCGCTATTATGATTCGATAATTCCTGCTTTCGCCATACGACTTGAGATAAGCATTGATTTCTTCCAGTACCGCTGAAGTCATTTGACCGTCCTCTTGGGCAGCTTTGTCGCTAATGGCTTTTTGGTAATCCGCTAACCGTTTCTGCTTCGTGCGTATAAGCTCTTGAGAAAGCTCTTTTTCTTTTTTTGTTAAAGCCGGACTTTCTTTCTCATAGTCCGTAATGGCTTTTTGCACTTCGTTGGCTAACGTATCTACATTACCCTGCCATATTTGCGCTTTTTTCTGGTAGGCATTGCGGGCATCCAGCATGCCCTGATAGCCGTTGATCAAGCGTGCCGAATCCACATAGACAATTTTTTGCTCAGAAAAATGAAGATAATAAAGACCTGATAGCCCTACAAAAAGCAAAGCGAATAAAGCCAATGAAACATTTTTAGACATTATTTGTTTAGGTCCTTTTTAAAGAACAAAGCTAGCAATGACCCCTGGAAGAAAGAAAGGTTTAAAAATCAAAAAAGGTACATTGAACTAATTCAACATATTAAAGCTTAATTTAAGTTATATGCTATTTAATTTCAATAACTGAAGAAAAATGTTCGTTTTACAATTCAAACTTACATCATAATTTAGATATAAAGATTGCTTTTAATGCTTAGCAAAAACGCTCATAAGGTTTTCGCACAGCCTAAACCACGTTTCCTCTATCTGTATGTTTAACAGAGTAATAGTTTCACGATTTATTCATTGAAATTAACAATTGTCCATTCCTTAACAGCATTGGCAAAAAAATAGCCTGGAGTTTTCCAGGCTATTAAATTACAAGCAAGAAAGCTTAATTAAATATCACTCTACTGTATATTTCAAGTCTCGATCATTAAAAGTGACGTCCAGCGTTCCAACGAAAGAACACTCTGTATCGTTTCCTCCTAATTCAGCAACTCCGTCACAGCCACCGTCTCCCCATTTAGGATCAAAATCTCCATCTGCAATGAAGAGAAATCTATCAGAATCTACAAAAGTAACACCTTGCCTTTCCCAAGTGAAATCATCAACCAAAGTCATAGTCGCGGTCGGGTCGCCGATATTAAAGCCATTAAATGTACCAACAATGAACATATCACTATTTAGCGCATAAAAACCACCAGACAATGCTAAGTCTCCGGTTTTCGTTAAAGAATAGGTAAGATCGGCATCATTAAAGGTGATTGTGTATACACCTGCACCCGGTGCAACAATATTTCCACCAAAAAGAGCTGCAACAGTATCTACTGCACTTGCACCGTACAAAGGACCCATCAAGTCGGGAGAAGCTCCAAACTTAAATACCTCACCTGGTGCAAGAGCCATATTCGTAAGTTCCCAGGTGTTATCACCTATTAACCTAAAAGTAAACGCGTCACCTTCAAAATTGTTAAAAGATCCTAGTAAGAATAAATCATCCACATTGGACTCCAGTAATATAACTTCTTCCAAAACATAGTTGAAGGTTTCATCATTAAATGTAATGTTGTATACTGCTGGGCTGACACAATCTGCCGGGGTGTTTGTATTATCAGGCCGGTCAGGATCTAAATTACTTATCATACTACCTGTACAATCCGGATCACCCCAATCTTCATTATTTGGATCAGTATCGCCAAAATCCGAATTCACAGAAATTTTCCATTGTCCATCAATTTCTGTCGAATCTAAAAACCATGTATTTGCAGCAATCAATTCAAATTCCCATTTTGATCGCTCTTCTGGTGGTCCACCCCAGCCGTCGGTAAACTCACCTAACATGTATATGGTAGGATAGTTGGCGTCAAACGGTAAATCAAAGATTTCGAATGACGCTGTATCTGGTGGTGAAGTATTTCCTTCTGAATCAACAGTAACTGCAATCAAGTTATATGTACCTGTATCTAACGCCGCAATTCCAGAAGTTGCAGCATCCATTGATATTGTATCCGCCTGACCGGTCATGGCATCCGTAGTTGTAGCCAATATATTGAATTCTCTGTCCAATAATGTTAGTGTACCTTGAGTTAAAGGACTTATAACACCATCTGCCCCAGCAGCTTGAAGCTCTGCTTCCGATCCCAATTTGATACCACCAGGGTTAACAGCGCTCGCACTGGGTGGCACGCTTTGTAATGCTCCAAATTCTTCGTCATCACATGCTATGAAAGCAACGGACCCTAGAATGAGAGCGCCCAATCCGTAAATAAACTTCTTCATAAGGTAAAGGTTAAGTAAATTTTTGTCATACACACTTCATTAAGTCTAACAATAATATTGATTAGCTCACTCAAAACAAATATAAACGATCATATTATTACCGCAAACGTTTGCGAATACGTATGCATAGGATAGCTGATGTAACCTTAGAGGCTAAAATCAGCCTAAAACCTACTCTATGACAATTCTTTGGAGTAATGGATCTTCCCCTCTAATGAGAACTTTCAGTAAATATACACCCGTATTTAATCCTCCAAATTGCACCAGGGTCTTGCCACTTGAACTACTCCAGCTAAGTGATTTTTCTCTACCTTCCAGAGTAACTAAGGTTAGCTCTTCAATGGGTTTATCAACCTCGATGACTACCTGAGAAGCCGCAGGATTGGGGTAGAATTTAATGTTATTTATTGACCCCAGCGTAAGGCTTGTAATTACACTGGTTGTGGTTATTGACAATTCATTTGACAGCTCCCCCGAAAATGCCTGATTAGCGGCCGCGACGGCATACACATAATTAACACCTACGGATGCTGAGCCATCAATAAACGTAGTTTCAGTAGACGTACCGACTTCTTCAAAATCCGATGAACCTGACTTTCTGTAAATGACATACGAATCCGCAACGACGGAGTTGTTTTCCCAATTTAGTTGCACACCTTGGGACTGAACTTCCGAGAGGTCAAGTAATGTAGGTGCCAATGGCGGCACATAACCTATTAGCTCTTCCGTAGTAAGTTCAAGCTCCAGGTTAGTATATATTCTCACTTCTCCCGGTTGTAATACTATTTCATCTGCATTTCCGGTAGCTGTGAAAACCTCACCGTTTGCAAAGTAGTGATACCAATCCCCCTGGTGTGGAAAAGTGATAGTAATACTTCTTTCTAAAACATCAAAGTTACTAATGATCACCACGCTCATCTCATCACGATTTGATGGAACAGCTGTAAAATTCTCATTTCTCAATACTATGCTTTTAAGAAGCCCGCTTTCATTGATGCTGACATCAGAGGTCCTGAAAACTTCACTGGAACTTCTCAAAGTCAATAATTCTTTTGTAAACTCGAACAGCCTTAGTCGCTCGGGATCATTGTTATAGTCTAATCCTTCAGCATTATTCCAGGGAACAGGCTTTTGTACAACGCGACAGTCATCATCAATGGTACCATCTAAACATAAATTGATGGATAGGTCATAACCCAGTTCTCCAAACTGCCATATCATTTTTGGTCCTGGAATTAAATACAACATTGCTGAGGTTTGTTTTGCCCTTTCCAGCGCCGTTGTTAAGGTTTGAATGTTATAATCGCCTTCTGACCGGCCAAAGTTAGCGGCTTCATATACGATCCGTTGTTCATCATGGCTTTCCATATAGGATATCAAATGCGGTTCGGACCAGCCCCGACTACCGTGATATGCACCACTAATACCGCCGTTTCTACCTTGTGCCAAATCTTTGTAGACGAAATGCATATTACCCCAAAGCATCATACCGTAGTCAGCTAATTCAACCTCTTCACTGTTGTCACCTAAGTGCTCCAAGATCACATAGGCATCGGGGGTATGACTCCAGATTGCGTCCGCCATTCTTTTGAGAATATCGATCCTGCTTTGATCACGAGCATTCCAATCGTCAAATCCGGTAGTTGGCTTCTGTGTAAAGCCTTTTGACAGATCAAAACGATAGCCGTCAAACCGATATTCATTTATCCAGTAATGGTTTAATGAATCCAGGTAATTCTGGGTATAGACACTCTCGTGATTCAGGTCTTCGAAAAATGTGAGAACAGCGTGCGGCGCATTCTCGTTGAACCACGGATTGGTATCAGTCGGGTTAAAACTGCTGAAGTTAAAGTCTAAAAGTACGTTTGTAGCAGGAACGTCATGCTGGTTCATTACTACATCAAGAATTACAGCCATTTCTATTCCATGGGCAGCATCAATAAACTCTTTTAGCTTATTCTTGGCGCCATAATATTTATCAGGGGCAAACATAAATGAGTTATTATACCCCCAACTGTCATTACCATTAAATTCGGTTATTGGCATCAGTTCGATAGCGTTAACTCCTAAAGACTTGATATAGCTTAATGTATCGATCAGATTATCATAATTCACTTCATCATTTTCAAAGAAATCCCTTACAAGAACTTCATAAATGAACAGATCTTCGTTGGCAGGGCGGACAAAATCATTATTTACCCATTGATAGGGTACTTGGCCCGTTTCAATAACTGAAAGCCTATTAAAATACCACTCTTCTTTTAACGCAGCCTCAGGGAAAGGCTTAAGATTTGGGTAGGTTGTATCCGGTATGGATGCATCCTCGGGGTCTAGAATTATATCTGAGAATGGGTCTGCAACATAAACGCCTTCATCTACAAAATATTGAAAAGCATATTGTTCACCGACTGCTAAACCATCTACTTCAATCCAAAAATGCTCACCGTCTCTTTTCATTTGAAATGCCGGATCAATGGCCCAATCCGTAAAATCGCCTAAAACATAAGCAGAGGTATTGGTGGGAGCTAATAGGCTAAGATATACCCGCGAATCATCGCTATCAATATAATTTATTCCGTTAATTACACCCGCGGGCCGTGGTTCTGATACTACCGGAGTTCTGATTATTAAATTGTAGTTATTTTCCAAGGTAGTAGAGCCGTCGGAGACGGTGAGTACAAGTTCCACGGTACCTGAGGTGGCCGTAACTGTATAGTCATAATTAAATTCATCAATACCGGTTTCCTGCACCTCCTGGGCACCATCTACCGTTAATGTAAATGTGGCCTGACCGGTGGAAAATACGTTAAAGTTTATGACTTCCGAATTATCAACAATTAACTGACTATTGAGTGGCGATTCTACTAAAATATCAAATCCTCCTTCATACATATCTATAAAGCGGTCGTTATCACTTTGAATTTCATCACCCCAATCCATTGACTTTAGTTTGAACCCGATTCTTGGAATCTCACTGGCAGCTACTCCAATAAAATCTGCAGGGGTCATAGTGAAGGTATAAACATTATCGTCGGTCATAGACCTAGTCACCAGTGCGGCAGCTTCGTTCGCCGTCGCGGGGTTTACATTTGTGGGGGCATCCGGCCCTTTGTAGGAGTTATCTTCGTTGGCCACCCAAGTCCAAATCCAAACGTCACCTGTATATCCTTCCAGTGATGTACCGGTTACATTTACCGTCATAGTCAACTCAGCATCGGAAGTTGGGAACCGTGGCTCTGTAGTGACAGTTTGTGCAAATGTTTGGGTAATGATAATAGCAAATAATGCTTGTAAGTAGATGATGCGCTTCATACCTATGCTCGATTTTTTAATCAAATATGCCTATTAAAGTCTGATTATCAGCCAAAATATTGATGAGAATCACCGCAAACGATTGCATTGGAAGAATAATGGACTTGTTCAGCTTATACAAGGTGGCCAATTGGCATCAAATGTGTTATTGGTAGTTTCATACCAAATGAAAAATTGATATGAAACGACTGTACCTAGTACTGTTTACCTTGATAGCAACTATTGCGATCAACTCATGTTCCTCCGGGAAGAAAGCATACGAACAAGGTAATTACTATCAGGCCGTTGTGAAAGCGGTTAACCGGCTGAGGTCCAATCCTGGCCATAAGAAATCAAAGGAAACGCTTAAGCATAGCTATCCTCTTGCCGTTGAAAATGCAGAAAAGGATATGGCCAACATACTCGATAGCGATGCACCATTCAAGTACAGAACCGTTCTTCGTAGTTATGAGCAAATCAATGCGATGTACGAAGAAATCAGGAGATCACCGGGAGCGTTAAAAGTAGTTCCAAATCCGAAAAATTACTACCCCGAAGTAGCAAAACATAAAGATTTGGCTGCGGAAGAAAGCTATGCTGCTGGCATAGTTGCATTGGAACGAGATACCCGGGAAGATGCAAAGCAAGCTGTTTATCTCTTCAGAGATGTCCAAAGTTTCGTACCTGGATACAAAGATGCGCTTACCAAAATTGAAGAGGCTATGTTCAAAGCAACGTTGAAGGTGGTGGTGGACCAAATACCGGTACCTACCGCTTATACGCTTAGCGCTAATTTCTTCCAGAACAAGGTGGAAGAACATTTATACACGCAGTTCAGAAGTACGGAATTCGTGAGGTTTTACACACCCACTGAGGCAGAACATGAAAACCTACCTTACATAGACCAATATCTAAGGATCCAATTTGATGATTTTGTAGTGGGTGAAACTCATCTAGTGACGAATATAGAAACATTAACAAAGGACAGCGTAGTGGTTGGTTCAGTAACGCTGGAAAACGGTTCAAAAGTAGATGCCTACAACACGGTGAAGGCGAAGCTTACCGTCAATCATAAGGAAGTAATCTCCAATGGCCTGTTAAGCATGCGTGTTTTTGATGGCAGGACAAGTGCGGTGTTAACTCATCAGAAATTCAATGGAGAATTCATTTGGTTTTCAGAGTGGGGTTCATTCAATGGAGACGAAAGGGCGCTCACAGACGAGCAAATTAAAATTTGTAACTCAAGCGAGGTACCTCCGCCACCTCCGCAGGACCTGTTTGTTGAATTTACAAGACCAATCTACAGTCAGTTGGTAACGTCTATTAATTCCTTCTACGCCAGGTATTAACCAACCCGGAAATGATCATAGAAACGGTGGCAAGAGATTATCTTCTTCTACCGTTTCTCTTTTTAAAACCTCGGCCCTTTTTTGTCGTCACATTGTACATAGGTCCACTACCTAAAGATTCAGGGATTTTAGCCTTAGGCACAGGCTCACCTAACAGTTGTTCAATGGCCTGAAACTTATATTGCTCTTCTTCTCCAACGAAGGTAAAAGCCACTCCTTTTGAAGCCGCCCTGGCTGTCCGCCCTATGCGATGAATGTAATCTTCACCGTCGTTGGGCACATCGTAGTTGATGACAAGGTCAATATCTTCAACATCTATACCGCGTGATAAAATGTCCGTAGCTACCAGGATATTTAATTTCCTGTTTTTAAAGTCTCTCAGTACCTCTTCACGTTTTGATTGCTCCAGGTCAGAATGAATGTCTTCACATGAAAATTTGAGGGCTTTAAGTTCCTTGCTCAAACGTTTCGTACTCGACTTGGTGCTACAAAAAATAATGATACTCGTTAAAGATTTTGCTTTGAGCAGATACTTTGCCAGCTCGATCTTCTGATTATCATAAACTATAAATGCGGCCTGCAGCACTCTTTCGGCCGGTTTCGAAACCGCTATTTTCACCTCTACCGGGTTGACCAGGATCTGATTGGCCATTTCTCTCATCTTTTTGGGCATGGTGGCTGAAAACAGTAAGTTCTGTCGTTGCTTGGGCAGGTAGCGTACTATCTTCATGAGGTCATCATAAAACCCCATGTCCAACATTCTATCCGCTTCATCAAGAATTAAATGCTGTAGCTTATCTATTCGAACATATCCTAGGTTCAAATGAGCAATTAACCTACCTGGCGTGCCAATAACTACGTCTGCGCCGGTGGTTAGCGCTTTCTTCTCTCTTTCAAAACCTGAGCCGTCACCCCCGCCAAAAACAGCTATTGAACTTAAACCCGTGAAATAGGACAAACCTTCCATTTGCTGATCAATTTGCACAGCTAACTCACGTGTTGGCACTATGACGAGCGCTCGAATGCTACCGTCATGTTCGGTTTGTAATATCCTATGAATAATGGGTAGCAAAAACGCTGCCGTCTTACCCGTACCGGTTTGAGCAGAACCAATCAGATCTTCTCCTCCAATTATCGATGGTATAGCCTGCTCCTGAATTGGAGTGGCTTTTTTGTATCCAATGGCCTCTATTCCCTCCACAAGCCTCTGATCGAGACCAAATTCCTCAAATTTCAATACTTTCGTAATTTATTATTCGCGCAATTTAACAAATAAAATCTGACCATCATTTTCGAACATGTGCTAACATTACACTATAGATTTTTATTTATATGAAACAGCTGATATTTGATTGTGACGGGGTGCTGGTAGACACTGAAATAGTTGCAGCCGAGGTTATGGTAGAGTTACTTCAAACGTACGGTTTGGATTTGAACACAAAGGGCTATATTGAACGCTTTACAGGTAAAACCTTCTCAGGAATTCTTGATACTCTTGAAATAGAAATAGATGGCGATGTAGAATTGTTAGCCAGGCAAACCGAACAAAAAATATACGCCGATCTCAGGAGTATTGCTGGAATGCCGGAGTTGCTTCAAAAGCAAACCTTGCCCGTGGCTATTGTATCAAATAGTGCGACCTGGCAAGTGGCAAAAGCTATCAAATTCTTAAAAGTAGAAGATGTTATAAAAGAAAACTTCTTCTCCTCAGAAATGGTAGGTAGGCCTAAACCATTTCCTGATATCTATTTAAAGGCCGCTGAGATCAACAATATTGATCCGCAAGACTGTCTTGTTATTGAGGACAGCGTTAGCGGCGCCACTGCAGCCTTAGACGCGGGAATGAATGTTATAGGTTTTTGTGGGGCAAGTCATATTCAGCCTGGTCATGACCAAAAGCTTTTAGAACTAGGCGTTCTTAAAACTGTGTCAAATGCTACCGAACTAAACCTGGAACTAGACAGACTCACCTAGCTCACTTCACTTGCTGTTTTAAACCGTGTAATGTCAAAAGCAAATTCCATGATCTTGGAAACCTGCCCGTCCCGCCCTCTTACAACGGTATAATTACCAAGGAGATATTTAGTTTGACCAGTCTTGGTAATTCGCTTGAACTCACCTTTACTGCTTATGCCCATGGACAAGTCTTTCCACAGTTGTTTATAGTCATCAGCAGATCGGTCATCTCTGGTAACAAAAATTCTTTGATGTTCTCCAATAACCTCATCTCTGGGATAGCCCATCATTTCGAGGAAGTTAGGATTAGCATTTAAAATTATGCCCTCCGTATCAAGTTCAACAACTGATAAAGCATCATTAACGGCCTCCATTGTACTCTCCGATTCTGACTGGCCTCGTTGCATTTCTTCCTGCGTTGCCTGAAGTTCTTCCATGTTTTGACGCATTTCCTCTTCCTGCGATCTCATCTGTTCAGTCATTTCCTGAGATTCTTCTAAGAGTCTTTGAGTTTTTGCGTTGATCTTAACAGAAGAAACCGTAGAAGCGATACTTTCGGCAATTTTTTCAACAAACTCAATCTCATATTCTCCAAACTCTCTAAAAGAGGCAATTTCAACCACGCCATAGATCTCCTCGTTTACCATAAGAGGCACTATAAGAATACTTTTAGGATTAGCATCGCCAAGACCGGAGGTGATCTTTATATAATTGTCAGGCACTTCCGTGATATATACTTTTTCTTTTTCCTGCCATACCTGTCCTGCAAGTCCCTCGCCTTTGTATATTTTTTGGTCTACATACTTTTTCTTATCCCAGGCATAGCACGCTGTGAGCGTCATGAATTGATCTTCCAAATCAGTATCATCAATGATATAAAGTCCACCCTGATTTGCTTCAAGGTATTTTATGAGATTACGAATAATATCATCGCTTAGCTTCTCGATGTTGTCATTATTGTTTCTGAGAATATCTCCGAATCGTGCCTGACCTTCTGTAGCCCAATTACGTTTTTTATCTTGTTCTGCTACGCTGGAGAGATTATCACGCATTTCAATTAATGCATTGCCAAGAACATCATCTTCGCCCAGAGGTTGGTACGCAGAATCATAATTTCCTTTACCGATATTTTCCGCAAATATAGTGGTTGAGCGCAGGCCTTGTATTAAGCTATCCATAGCCTCGGCCATTTCCCCTATTTCATCACGACTAAATTTACGCCCTTGATCATCTACAAGTTCTCCCTTGCCTAATTTCACAACTATATCCTTAATGTAATTGATAGGTTTGGTCATTGATCTTGCCATAATGAACGCAAATAACAGACCCACCACTACTATTATCACTCCAAGAGCCAATGTAATATTTCTTAGTCTACTTGTTGAACTGTTAAAACTTACGTCATAATCCTGCGTGATCTTTTCCTGAGTTTGTGCCACCGCCTGCAGTCGGCTGCTTATGTTAGCTGTCATGGGGATAACCTGACTCTCAATAGCGTCTTCCGCCAATAGCTTTGTAAGCGGATCCTCGTAATTTTCAAAGTTCACCAGCTGCCCCATAATATCTTTTTGAACCGCCAGTAATGCTTCAAAGTCAGTAAATAAAGAGTCGATTTCGCCTTTTAGCGAATCAGAATCCCAAAACACTTTGAGCCTAAGAAGTTCATCCTTAAGTTGAGGGTATTGATTATTATGGAGGTCATGAAGCGCCTTTTTATCTTCCGTGTCTTTGTTGCGCTCTACGTAAACCCAATTGATGATCAACATTTTTGATGTCGTTACCAGAAGCACAAAATCATTAATGGCATCTTTTGAGGGCCTTATTACTTCGCTCGACCTACCTACCACCTTATCAATTTGATATCCCGTATAAAAAATGACGCCTGCATTTATTATAAATAACAAAATGAAAATCAGAAAACTTCCGAAAATCTTATTGCCAATAGAAAATTTTATTTTACCCATATTAAAATATATAGTTTCTTAATTAAATAAGAATAGCCAGTTTAGTTAATTCTGAAGATACTTTTAGGTTTTGCCGATCCATAGCAGACTTATTAAGTTCAAATCTCAACTTACCACTTTTCTCAACGAAATTAATATTACTTCCTCCCTGCCCCAATCCCGATGACTCTGTGATAATCAAGGTGTTAGTCCCTGTGAGTTGCTTAATAATAGTACCAAAGTCCGCTGATCGGGAATCTGGCACAAAAAGAATTTCAAGTCCGGTCAAATCAGCTGTACCCGAAACTTTTTTTATGTCTATTTTTTTATCGCCTGCTTTCTTGACTGCCGCCATTTTCATTAAGTGGTCAATTACGGGCGAATCTCCATAAACACCAATTACAAAATTACCGGAGGTCTCACTGGGCCATTCAACATATTTTATAAAGCTGTAAATATATACGGAATGCAACTGATAGTTTTGAGCCTGGAGCGACGACAGCGTTAATACACCAATCATTAAAAACAAAATCCTACGCATAATTTCCAAAGTAAGTAAATGAATTGCTCTAATCAAATAAATGTGATTTGGTAATATCAGATTAAAGCCAGGAATTGGTCGCGAAGTAGACAGATCGATATGATTAGCCTCCAGGAGCTAAACCTTGTTTATTTTGAAGAGTTCAAGGTATCACGAGAAATCGATACAAAACAATAGTAATTAACGAGTATGCTAATGTTGGTGTTAAGTCTGTTTTTGATAACCTGTAATACAAGCCAGGAACCATTAAAACTATGGTAAAAAAGTATGGAGGACAAAGTGATTAAAAAAGAAGCAGAGTGGAAAAAGGAGCTAATAGCTGAAGAATATCATATGTTAACAGAAAAAGGTACAGAAAGGGGCTTCATTAACGAGTATTGGAATAATCATGAAAAGGGGAATTACCATCGTAAAGGCTGCAAACTTGAACTTTCGGCTCAGATATTAAATTCGAAGCAGGAAGCGGTTGGCCAAGCTTCTATGAACCTTTAGATCGAGAAATATAGCTGTAGAACGCCACACCTATTTTGGTATGATGAGAGAGAGGTTCTGTGTGTAAGACGCGAAGGTCACCTTGGTCATGTTTTTGCTAATGGACCGAAACCTACCGACCTCAGTTACTGCATAAACTCTGAGTCCCTGGATTTTACCAAAAAAATCAAAAATGATAATTTAACCGGTTTCTGACCAATGCATCAAAGTTAAAATACTATACAGATATAAAGAAGATTAAAATCACATATTACAGTCTGATATTTTTTCAATATGGTTTACTTGATCTTTCCTGTTCGATGCGAGGTCCTTTATGTATGTAAAAAGCTATTATGTAGCTTCTGTAACAGCAAAAAAAGTCTTCACCACAGAGTACTTTTATAAAATTTACGGAGTAATTTACATAGTAAAGGAAAAGGCAAAGCGTAAATGAGTAAGAAGTTAAAAGTTGAAGTTACTGAAAACTACCTTCTTATATCAGATGAAGGAACACGATCAGATCTTACAGGGGCGATTAAAGGAACAGAAAATATTGTAGCAGCTGCTAAAAAGTATAACAGACAGTTAGTTCTGGCAGACTACAGAAAGGTACATTATGATATTCCTTTAACGGATGCTTATAACCTAGTCAAAGTGTATGAAAATAAGGTGCCTGAATACAGGAGTTTGATAATGGCCGCTGTTGTTGACAGACGGGATTGGGAAATAGCAAAATTCTGGGAGTCTGTAAGTATCAAGAGAGGATATTCATTTAAGATTTTTGATAGCATCAATGACGCAGAAAATTGGTTAAAAAAAGCTGCACATTCCACGCTGTAATCGGAATTAAAGAAACATGTATAAGCTTTGGGGCATAGCGTCTCTCGTTCACTAATACTTTATAACGAAATCCTCAGTTTGAACGTTTATGCCATTGAATATGATAAGATAGAAAGGGGTAAACATATAAATATTAATGACCGACTACCACTTCAGTATCTATCAAGTCTTCGGAGATAGTAAAGCAAAACTTAAGGGCAACACCGCAGCTGTAGTAGAACTTGACCTGCCAATTAGTTCTGGTCTAATGCAGAACATTGCTCGTGACTTTAATCAACCTGCGACATCATTTATATGGAAGGATAAAGAAAAATGGAGTGTTCGTTGGTATGCACCGGACGGAGAAATTGGTCTTTGCGGGCATGGGTCATTGGCCGCTGTAGCATATCTAGCCGATAGGCAGAACCTGGAAGAGCCAAGCCTGAATTACCCAGGCGGACAAATCCGGGGTAAATCGATCAATCCCAATTACTGTTCTATTTCAATGGATGCCATCTCTACCCAAAATCATAGCGAGCCTGAAAAAGCATTGAGGGACGGACTTGGTATAAAGATAAAAGCTCACTACAAAACTGATAATAAAAATTTGGTGGTCGTAGAAAATGAAGATAGTGTCAAAAACATGTCTCCAAATTTTCAAATACTAAAAATGTGTTCTGATTTTGGTTTTGTAGTAACCGCTCCCGGCAGTCAAACTGATTTTGTTAGTAGAACTCTAGTACCTCATGTACAACAATTAGAAGACCCAGCAACCGGATCATCACATGCCATTCTAGCTCCTTACTGGTCAAAAATATTGAACAAAACTAAAATGGCTGGACTACAAATGAGCAAAAGAGGCGGTAAGTTTATATGCCAACTAAACAATAGTAGGGTCATTTTACAGGGTGAACAAAAAATTCTGGTACGTGGGAAGCTATACATATAAAAAAAGGCCATCCGTAATCGGATGGCCTTACGCTGCTAATTAGCTTAGTTTAAAAAATAAATTCTTCAACTTCTCCTGCCTTATTAAAGATCTTAAACGTGAGTTTTCTACTGCTTATAGACTGTAGGTTATAAAGTTGTGCAAATTGATTTTCTACCAATTCTGCGGCTGAATATAATAATTCATTTTTTTCATTAAGTATCTCGATTTTAACTTCCTCATTCTTAGCATTTCCAAGAGCAAGTAAAAACTTATCTGCATCTAGCTTTTTAACGCTAACAATTAGAGAAGAACCAGTCGTTCTGAAAGACTTATCCGCGTAGGTATACTCAAATCTTTTAGTTTCGTTTTCATCTTCTATTTCGAAGGTGTATACACCGGCAGGAAGTTCTTTCATGTTATAGGGTCTAACAAAACCTTCCCTATTGCGAATTGTTTCGCCAAAAACTTTCTGTCCACTCTCATTGTAAATAGATACTTTGACCTTACTTACATTAGGTTTAGAATAATACACTCTAAATACAGCGCTAGAATCACTTATTACCGTGATGTCACCTTTCTCACTTGCAAAAGCAGAGCTTAAAACTGTTAAAAGCAATGCTACTAAACTTAACTTTCTCATTTCTGTTTCAGATTTTCGTTGAAATCGGTCGCGAAGGTAGCGGGTTAAATCAGATTGTCAATAGCGAGTTAGAGAGCATGGTGTATGTTTCTACAATAAGAAAAACATTTTATAAGTACGAAATTTCGCAACCTTTTGGTAAACGCTTCAATAGGAAGAAGCTGCTTTGGCTAAATCGAATCAAATCAGAATATTATTCTTAATAATTATTTAATACATATGTATTTTAAAATAATAATAAGACCAAAAGAGAAAATTTAAAATAAAGTTTGGAGACGAATGATTCTTAAATATAACAAATCCTATTCATACCGCAAGGATTTAACAGGATTAGACATTGAGGCTTTTAGGCTTTCAAAGCTCACAGTCAAAAGTGTTAGCAGTACAATGGCAGCAACACTTCCTACAAATAAGAACCAACTTAACGCGGTTTGATAAACAAAATTTTGAAGCCACCAATCAGAAAGGAAATAAGCCGATGGCACAGCTATTGAGCTTGAAAAGAGTAATACTTTTAAAAATAACTGTAACAGCAGCAACAAAATTTGACTGTTCCTGGCTCCAAGTGCTTTTCTTATACCTATCTCCTTAGTTTTTTGTTCGGCAACAAAAGAGGCTAGCCCGAATAAACCAACACAAGTGATAAAAATGGCCAGTCCTGCAAAATTGGTAGACAGTGAAGCTACTCTTTTTTCTAAGGTATACATACGTTCGAATTCATCATTTACAAACCAATAATCCAATCCTACACCGGGATAGACCTGCTCCCATACATCTTCAATTTTGGCAATCTTTTCCTGGAACTTACCCTCAGGGAGTTTGATGTAGATAATTCTATCTACAAAGTGGGGCCTTGGGGAAATAACCAAAGGCTCAATTGCCTGGTAAGCAGACTGATAAGGAAAGTCTTTTACTACACCCATTACCTGCCCTGTTTGCAAACTATCATAATTGTAATTAAAATAACCGTTTACCTGTGGATATGACATAGCAGTACCGATGATTTCTTGAGGGCTTTTGCCGAGAGCTTGACAGGCGGTCTCATTAAGTATGATCATAAGTGAGTCGCTTACATTACCTGACTCAAACTGCCTACCTGCCACCACCTCAAGGCCATAAGTATTGATAAAATCAAAATCAACGTTAAAAGTATTCCATTGATATTCTTCATCATTTACCTCTGGAAAGCGGTATGGCGTGCTTAATGGACCAAAGAAATCCAATCTAGGCAAATGGTTTCCAAAAGTTACATTTTGAAGATCCGGATCTTGCTGTAAAAGGTTTTTGAAGGAGGCATATTTATTATAATCTGCGGTTCCGCCATGACGTATTGATAGGATCTGGTCGCCGGCCTGATTTAATTTACTGCTCTGCATCATGTCCATCTGCTTAACAGCGACAACGGTAGAGATGAGAAGTATAATAGCAATTGAAAACTGAAAACCTACCAGTAGTCTTCGAATAATATTAGAGCCTTTTGAAAATTTGAATTTTCCTTTAAGCGTGTCAATTGTATTAAATCTTGACAGAAAAAATGCAGGGTAAGTACCTGACATAAAACCTACCAATAAAAATAACCCTACAATACCAAACAGTAGCGATCCGCTTAAAAGCGAAGAATATCTTATGGCCGTACCCGCAAGGCTGTTGAATTGTGGCAAGAACACAAGTACTAAAACCAAACCGATTATAAACGCAAAAAGAACCATTACAAATGATTCCATCATAAACTGGTATATTAACTGAAGCCGTTCACTCCCCAGGGACTTCCTTAGTCCCACCTCCTTCGATCGTTTTGCCGATCGGGCCGTGGCCAGATTTGTATAGTTAATACTAGCTATGAGTATGATTAAGACAGCAATTGAGCTAAAGGTATAGATATACGTAATGTTACCGCTGCCCTCAGTGACCCATGGAAAGTCATTGTCAAAATGAATGTCTTCTACATTTCGTACAACCGGCTCTAATCTTCCGGGAATTTGCTCCGCCAGGCTTGGGTTTTCTTTCAATATTTCATCTATTATAGTAGACATCTCAGCTTCAACCAGCGCTGACTCCGTGTTTGGTTGGGTTAGAATATACGTCTGAAAACCTCCCTGAAACATGTGTTCCTCATTCTGTTCAAAAGACATATCGGGCCCGAATTGTTGAAAGGGCTTAAGCGCATAGTAGTTTATGATATATTTAGGTTTAAGATGCGTGTTATCAGGGTAATCACTGTAAACGGCGGTAACCGTAAGATCCAAAGGTTCATTACCAGTAGCGAAGGTATGTGTCAGCGCCACCTCCTTTCCTATCGGATCAGCATCGCCAAAAAGTTCGTAGGCGGCAGATTCACTCAAGGCCAGATTATTTGGGTACTCAAGCGCCTTTTCCTTATTGCCTGTAATCACAGGAAAATCCATAAATTCATGAAACGTATTTTGCACCCAGAATACATCCTCCGATAAGACTATTCTTTCGTCTGCTCTATACTCAAAACTGGCAGGCATTCCCATCCACCACATTCTTACTCCACCAATTACTTCATTCAATCTTTCTTGAAGAGCTGTACTCCATCCCCCAGGCACGTAAGTATTAGGAGAAATATTACCTTCATTATCTATGAAATTGAACCCTAGAATATGTGTATCGTCTGACTTGGGAAAATTCTTATCGTACGTTAATTCGCTATGAATATACAGGAATATGAAAATTGCACAAGCGATGCCCACAGATAGGCCTAATATGTTGATTATGGCGTAAGACTTTTGCTTTTGGAAAGCTCTTAATGTGATAATGAAGTAGTTTCTAAGCATGACTGGTCGAGTTGTTGTAATTCAAATAACGAAAATCGTTCTTAATAGGAAGTCATGGATTTGTAATAAGATGTCACAGCACATATTAGTATAGAATATGTACCTGCATTTATGCCTTTGGTTACTTAAAATCACTGATATTAGTAAAATCAAAGGTCAATATGCACCCTATTCTATTTAAAATTCCTGTACCTGATTTCCTGCAAGGTATCTTCGGAGAATTCTTCACGGTATACTCATATGGTTTTTTCATTGTATTAGGTGCAGTAGTTGGGCTCACCTATGTTGCCAATGAAAGCAGAAGAAATTTCAATCTCCCTTTTGACAAGGTAAATACACTTTTTCTGTTGTTGCTATTCGCATCTGTCGTGGGTGGAAAAATATTCTTATACTTTGAAGATCCGGGAAGATATGCCGGCAACCTCAAAGCTCTCTTTTCCGGTAGAGGCTTTGTTTTTTACGGGTCACTACTTTTTTGTATTCCAACAATGCTCTGGTTCTTTAAAAAGAACAAACTACCGGTACTTCAAATGCTGGATATAATGGCCGTTACCACGTGCTTGGTGCATATGTTCGGGCGTATCGGATGTTTTATGGCTGGCTGCTGCCACGGAATTGAATGGCACGGGCCTTTGGCAGTTACCTTTACTGACCCTGTATGTCTTGCAAAACCCTTAAACACACCGCTGCACCCGACACAACTCTATAGCGCAGCGCTTATCTTTAGCATAATGATAGCCCTGTTTTTCATAAAAAAAAGAAAGCAGTTCCATGGTCAGCTATTTTTATCATACCTGACCCTCTATGCCGTTGGTCGTTCAGCGATAGAAATTTTCAGAGGTGATGTGAGTCGTGGGTATGTAATTGAAGGCTACTTAAGCCACTCACAATTTATATCCATACTTGTACTTTTATCATCCGTATATTTTTACAAACGACTCAAAAAAAATCGTTAAGGTAAAATCAATCAAGCTTCAAAAATTTGGAAACATCCGGAGGCCTGCATAAGAGAATAAATCGTTAATTTTAATTTATGCTCGACTATTATCAGGTTTTAGGCGTAAATCGAGATGCTGATCTTTCTGAGATAAAGACAGCATATAAAAAGCTGGCCCTAAAATATCATCCTGATAAAAATCCCAATAACCCTGCTGCAGAAGAATACTTCAAACACGTAAATACGGCTTATCAAACTTTATCCGATGCCTACAAAAAAGCCAGTTATGATCTGATGCTCAATTACTCGGCTGAGCGGGCATCACAATCGCAAAACGTTTCTCAAAGTCCTTATAGAAGGCATCCCCAAAGTCAGGAAAGATCGGTTTATGATAGATATGGAAAGTTCAGTTGGAAAAATGCACCTAACTATAAAAAGGCACCGGCTTACATAATTGATAAAAACTACCTAAAAATCCAGGCGCTGACCTTATTAACAGTTTTCATACTGGCCTCTATAATTATGGGGGCATACAAACTAAGCAACTACTATGAAGAACAGGAGTTGCTGGAAATTCAAAAACAAAATGAGCTTGCCGTCCAAAATGCCAAGCGGCTTTTTGATTCGGGCAAGTATATACAGGCTATCAACGAAATAACTCGGCTCATTCGGGAACAACCCATCGAACATATGTTTTATGAGGCCAAAGAAAACATGATCTCCAGCCTGAGTAAATCCGCAATAGTCGAGTTTAAACAAGAAAAATTTTCCGAAGCCATCGTTCATCTGGAGGTGTTAAGAGAGTACCAAAAACCTATGCGAATAAGTACCTGGGAAATGCTGGCTACGGCTTACTATACTCTTGAGGAATATCGGAAAGCGGTCCACGCTTATGAGTACATATTAATGCGAGAGGAAAACAACATTGAGCTGATCATGAAAATTGGTGACATTTATCTGGACAAGCTAAATATGACCGAAAAGGCATGGGATTATTACACAGAAGCGAGGTATAAGTTCAAGGAGTTTCAAAACAACAGCTATGGAGAAGCGTTCGAGCTTGTGGTGCCTTTAACTAATTTCACGGAAGAATATTTCCAGATGTTTTACAAGCGTGGCAAGCTCAATATCGAGCTTGAAAAATATGAAGAAGCCGTACACGATTTCAATTGGGCTATCTCAATAAGACCTTCCTATGGCGAACCTTACTATCTCAGGGCCATTTGCAGATCAGGCATGGGCAACAACAACCGTGGATGTGATGATTTAAGTAAAGCAACGGAAAATGGTTATGTTGTTCCCTTTGCCTTGAAACAGCGTATTTGTAATTAATTCACGTATCTTTAATCGATGGATAAGCTAACAGTTGAAGAATCAGAATCCCTAAAAAAGAGTTTTATGAATATACTGGCTCTTTTTTTTAAACAACCAACGATAGAAACTAAATACGTAACCTGCCTAATGAAATGGAGTACCCAGTTAGGTTTATCCAAAGACGATCTGCATCGTATCGAAGAAAATTTCGATCATTTAAATTTCAAGCCCCTCTCGTCGCAGGAGGAAAAGCTAGAGGCTATTTTTTACCTGGTCCATATGATATACATCGATAATATTGTTGAAGACATAGAACTGGAGGTAGCCACTCTATATGCTAAAGAATTAGGCTTTAAAGAAAGCGTTGTTGACGAACTCTTTAAAGCAATAGCTACTGCGCCCTATGATGGAAAATCCACCGCTGAGGTTAGAGATGAAATTTCGGAATTTCTGGCGCTTCAAGAATAATCACTCGGAAGGGAGTACGATCCAAAGAATTATATAAACAATAGTACCTGGAAAGGCGGCGCTGAAAACTGAAATTAGCAAATAAAGTAGTCGTACTAAACCGATATCCCAACCGTACTGCTCGGCAATACCTGCACATACACCACCGATAACTTTATGATTTCTTGATCTTGATAAACCCATGTCTTGACCTTTTAGTTAGTTTATTGTTTCAGATTTGAATTAAATCATAATTTATCGGAAATTGTATATTTAAGGCAATTTTTAGCTATGGAGGGCGCCAGAATAGTTATATTCTTTTTTTTTCTCATATGTTGTGCCACGGTTGATACGGCAGTTGCACAAAAACAAAATACGTTCCAAAAAGCCAACAGAAAAAACTATAAGAGAAAGTACAAGGGTTCTTTGAAACCAAATTTACAATGCTTCAGGCTCTTCAAGAAAAAATATAAAGTAAAGAATAGCAGGGTCACGGTTAGAGGGAAAAAACCTGAAAGTCTTCCCTTGGCCGAGTACGATCCTACCGACCAACCTCCATTGAAACCAAAACCACAGCCGGTAGCGCAGGCCGTAGAAGAAAAAGAAGACTTTCATCAAAAGTCTTTCGAAGAACAAACATTAGATGAAAAACATGTCATCGAAGATGAGATACTTGCTAAAAATGATCTGCCCACTCCTACTTCTAAAAAGCATGAAGAAATAAGACAACTTGTAGAACAAAAACTTAAAAAACACAAAGACGGTGATCCTATAAAACTGGAACCGCTTTACTTTACTTTTGACGAGTCTGAGTTTGCGGTGGTTGATATGGAACCATTTCTTATAGCTGTTGAATATGCTCTCCAGGGTAGGGTAATTCTCATTGAAGGCCACACCGACAGTCAGGGTCAGGATAACTATAATGTGAAGCTCTCCATTCAGCGTGTGGAAAAAATACGTCAACTAATGCACGATATGGGGGTGCCAGATGAAAGGATATCAGTGGTAGGGTATGGTGAAGAAGTAGCCGAACATGACAATAATACATCCGAGGGGCGGGAGAAAAATCGCAGGGTCGACTTCACGGTATTTTGATTCTAACATAAAATCATAGTTAATTTCGTATGCATGGATTTCGATCATTCCATATTTCTTAAAAATATTGCTCAAACTACAGGGCAGCCGTTCATGCTAGAGGTAGCATATGCAAAGGGAATTTATCTCTACAGTCCGGATGGAAGAGAGTATATAGATATGATATCCGGTATTGCCGTCAGTAATCTTGGACATCGGCATCCTAAGGTTATTGAGGCCATTAGAAATCAACTGGATAGACACCTTCATGTGATGGTTTATGGAGAATTTATTCAGTCGTCTCCCAACCTACTGGCAAAAAAGCTTACATCGTTACTGCCTGAGAATCTAAACTGTGCATACTTTACTAATAGCGGTACTGAAGCCAATGAAGGGGCCTTAAAACTTGCAAAGAGATATACCTGTCGATCGGAGATCATTTCTTTTAGAGGAGCTTACCATGGCAGTACTCACGGATCCCTGAGTGTTTCAGGTAATGAGGTCAAGAAATACGCATATCGCCCGCTTTTACCAGATGTCCGTTTTCTCACGTTTAATAATACCGCACAACTAGATCAGATAACAGCTCGTACCGCTTGTGTGATCATTGAACCGGTGCAAGGCGACGCGGGTGTACGTATTCCTGATAAAGAATACTTAATAGCCCTAAGGAAAAGGTGTGATCAGGTGGGCGCCTTACTGATCTTCGATGAAATCCAAACAGGAATAGGACGAACAGGTAAGCTGTATGCTTTTGAACATTTCGGCGTTACGCCTGACATACTGACTAGTGCAAAAGCGCTCGGCGGTGGGTTGCCTATTGGGGCTTTTATCTCCTCTTATGAAATCATGCAGTCATTGACCCATGATCCGATGTTAGGTCACATAACTACCTTTGGAGGAAATCCTGTCTCTTGTGCTTCAGCACTTGCAATTCTGGAAGTGATAGAACAAGAACAACTCCTACTTCAAGTTGAAGATAGAGGAGAGCTAATCGAAAAACTGCTGGATCATCCTAAAATTATAGAGATCAGGCGTATTGGTCTCATGTTCGCTATAGAGTTTGCTACGGAAGAAGAAGTATATCATATCGTACAAAAGTGCCTTGAAAGAGGTGTTGTATGCTTCTGGTTTCTTTCGTGCCCTACCAGTTTCAGAATAGCTCCTCCTATTAATATCTCTGTAGAAGAGATTAAAAAAGCGTGTAATATAATAAAATCAGCCTTTGATGAATTGTAGCGGTTTAAAGCACAGGTTCAATTCGATAACATTTTAAATTTTCAATATTGAGAAAGAGACGACTTTTATCTATTAAAGTATTAAGCTTACTATCCTTTGATTTTTGATTGAGTTTCACTCTAGCTTCATAAAGCAAATCAAGCTTGTCATCATAGACACGGTAAAGGTTGGAATCATTCATGTTGTTGTTGTTTTGAGTTTGCCTTTAAGCAAACGAGTTCGACCTTGTTGTTCTAATTGATTCCCAAACCTGTCGTAATTATACGCGATTAGCCGGCAGAAGTTTGTAATAGCTGGATTTATTTAGAATATTTAGTCCTTTATGTACAGATAGAGGGTGTAAAAGCTTGCAGACCATAGAGGCCGCCTACTCCATGACGCATGAAATAAAAGTACCCGAAGCCTCAAAATGACAATTTTGATCTAAACTCAGTTAGCTCTTCAGCTAAGGTTTGTGAACTGGAAATTCCTAGTTGATCCTTAATCAGATTATTAGGCTTCACTTTTAATTGTCTCAGTTTAAGGTGTTGATTCACAAAAAGAAATTCTAACTCGGGAATCATTTGTTTAAGGGCGTCCACAATATCTAAAACCTCGAGATCTCTATCGACGAGATTATAGACTCCGGGGACAATATCTGCGTCTAATACAGTTTCCAGCGCCTTGGAAGCATGGTTGATATGAATAAAAGACCTGTGTTGTCTGCCATCGCCGTGTATAGTAATTCGCTTGTTAAAATGGGCTTCAAAAACAAACTTGTTTATAACCGCATCAAATCTCATACTTCTGCTGTAACCGTACACATTTCCACAACGAAACACAAACGTATCCATTAAGTTAGAAAGTCTACTCACATGATCTTCGGCCCTGAGCTTTGAAATACCATAAAAGGTTTTAGGGTTGGGGTGCGCCTCCTCATGAACAGACTCTTTTGAAGAACCATAAACACTGGTACTGCTGGTATAAATGAATTTTTTCACTTCGCTTTCTTCAATAGCATAAATGAGCTCTGCAGTACCCCAATGGTTCACTTGCTCATATATATGAGGATCGGTATTGGCAAACGGTGTTGTCACCTTGGCGGCGAGATGATAAACCACATCAACTCCGGAAAGCACCTTTTTTAAATGCCTGGAATCCAGGAGCTCACCTCTTTCAAAACGAACCTTTTTAGAGTTTTCAAAGGAATGACCAATAAAGAAGTTATAGTTACTCCTGCTTAAATTGTCATAGATGATTACCTCGCTCACATCTGTTCTACTCACCAATAATTTGGTTAACTCCGTACCAATATATCCGGCGCCTCCTGTTATAAGTATTTGCATTTAATGGTTGTCGTTATTAGTTGGGACTAGCCTTTGCCTACCAAGTCAGTATGTAAGCCGCATTCAACTTTATTCATGCCAAACCAGCGGGCCTCACGCTCCATCATTTCAGGGTCAATCTTGCGCGTACATGGCTCACAGCCTACGCTTAAGTAGCCATTAGATTCCAGAGGATGTTTGGGCAGATCAAATTCCTTTTGATACTCGTAGATCATCTTGGCATTCCAATCGAGCATGGGATGAAAGCGGACTGCATTATGAGGAGCAGGTTGCTCCACTTTCATGGCCTTTCTCACCGCACTTTGGTCAGCGCGTACACCATTAATCCAAACATCATAACGCATTAATAAGCTATCAACAGGTTGCGTTTTATTCAGGTAACAGCAATGATCGGGATCGGAAGCAAACAATAAACGCCCATCTTGGCCGCGTTGCATAAACTTGGGCACATCGGATTTTAGATCAATAACATCCAACCCAAACTCGTCGGCTATCCTGTCTTTGAAGGCCACAGTTTCAGGAAAATGATACCCGGTGTTAATGAAAATAACCGGGATATCTATATCCATACGGCTCAACATATGTAAAAGCACGAGACTATGTGATTGAAAAGAAGAGGTTGTGAACAAACATTTACCATCTTCTTTATATTTCTCCAATTGTTTCTTTGTTTCCTCAAAAGTCATTCATCCTTAAGATTATGGGAGGCCAAAGATATTAAATCACTCATCCAAAGAAATAAAATTGGCAAGCATATCTGGACTTTGATTCAAGTTAATGATACATTAGAACGTAATTGTAAGATATGACTGCCCCTCTGCCTCCATTTGCTTGCATTCATTCCCCCGCGGTTCCTGAACTTCTAAAACAATTAAATTGCTCTATCGCTATCTCCACCTACCAGGCAGGTAAACTCATTTTTATCAGTTCAATTGATGGCAAAAAACTCGTACAGTTACCAAGGAATTTTAAGAAGCCTATGGGTATCTTTATAAATAACCATGGATTAAGCATTGCAACGGAAAATTCGGTCATCGAATTTGAGAATGCTGTAAAGATGGCCCTAAACCTTCCGGGCAAGAAAAATACGTATGACGCATTATTTCTACCACGTGTCACCTACCATACGGGTGGGTTAGATATACACGATCTTCATAAAATAAACGGTGATTTAATAGCAGTTAATACGGTTTTTTCTTGTTTGAGCCGGATAACCTCCAGGCATAGTTTTGAACCCGTTTGGAAGCCAAACTTCATCAAAAAATTAAGCCCCACGGATGATTGCCATCTGAACGGCTTAGCTGTAGAAAAAGATAAAATAAAGTATGTATCTGCTCTCGGTTCAACAAACACCCCTGAAGGTTGGAGAAACGATAAGCTAACCAGTGGAGTTATCATTGATGTGGACAGCGGTGAGACGGTAGCTTCTAATCTGTCTATGCCACATTCTCCAAGGTTGTATCACAATGAGCTTTATTGCTTAATATCGGCCAAGGGCGAACTGATAAAAATAGATACTCAAACCGGTAGTTACGAGGTGGTTAAGACCTTCAACGGTTTTCTTCGGGGTATGGATAAAATAGGCGATTACCTTTTCATAGGTTTATCAAAAATAAGAAAGGAGAGTGACGCTTTTGGTGATTTGCCGATAGCTCCTTATGCCAATCAAAGCGGTATCGTCATTTTGCATCTGCCCACACGCGGAGTAGTAGGCTCCATTTTATATAAAAATAGTGTCGAAGAAATATACGACGTCAAACTGCTAAGAGGGTTTATACGCCCTTCCATTTTAAACACGGAAAAAGAAGAGCATAAAATAGCGGTTACCTCTCCGGTAGGAGAATATTGGGCCATTAAACCAAAGGAGTCTTGACCTCTTCAATAGAAATACAAAATTTCATTATTGAGCTCATAGTTAATGAGACCAAAATCGACAGGTCTTCAATTGATATTGACGCATCCTTCCAGGAGTTAGGGCTTGATTCTATTAATTCCATGTTCCTGCTCGAGGAAATAGAAAATAAATTCCAATTGACATTATCTCCGCTGTATTTCTGGGATTATCCGACCATAAGAGCATTTTCAGGACTTATTTCGGAAAAATTGCTATGAAGCTGTGGAACCCGCTTTCACCAGATAATATCAAGGATCCATACCCGATGTATGAAAGCCTTCGTACCCGGGCGCCTATTTTTAGAGCGCATACGGGAGAATGGGTAGTTACCGGTTATTCAGATGTCAAAGCAATTTTGAAAGATAACCGCTTTAAAGCAGGCAATAAAAAGGACTGGATAGAGCGCGGAGTGACTTATTTCAAATCTAAAGACCAGGATTTTACAGCCATTGCCAAAGCCATAAATAGTTTTGTCTTATTGATTAACCCTCCTGAGCACGGCCAAATAAGACGGTTTATCATGGAAGCCTGGAAAGATCATGAAGTGGAACAGCTGATCTCTGAAAACGTTCAGGAACTCATTCTACCCATAAAATCTCTTGATAGTTTTGATGCGGTTGAGACATTTACAAGTCGCTTACCCGCCCTGACCATTTCCAAAATTCTGGGTGTACCTGTCGATGAATACGTCAGACTTAGAAATGCCGGACGACAGCTTATTAAAGTAATAAATCCCTACATAAGCTATAAAGAGCTTGTATTAATGAATAAAGCCGCCAAAGAGTTTATAGACTTTTTCAGGGAGCTTATTACTCAAAAAACAAAGATCCCTGAAGATGACCTTGTTAGTAATATTGTGAGGCTGAACAAAAAAAGCAACGAAACTCTGTCTGAAAATCAACTTATCTCGATCTGTATCTTTCTTTTTATTGCCGGCGAAGAAACGACGATTAGTTTTTTAAGTACAACCATCCTGAACATAGGTTTGAATTCGAAGCTCAAAACGCAGCTCACTAAACGGTTAGATTCATTCTCAGATAAAGTCATTGACGAACTGTTACGTTATGATGGCCCGGTGCATCTTTTAGGAAGAATTGCACATAACGATTTCGAATATGGCGGTTATAATATCCGAAAGAATGATGTCATTACTCTATGCCTGGCAAGTGCAAACCGGGATCAAAAACAATTTGACCGACCCAATGAGATAGATATTGACAGGTATGCTAACAAGCACTTAGCATTTGGTCAGGGAACACATTTCTGCCTGGGCGACTGGATAGCAAGGAAACAAGCTAAAATAGGGCTAACAGCATTTCTTAATACGTTCCCGAACTACTCCGTTTCGAACCGTATAGAATGGAATGATAACCTCTCCATCAGAAGTCCAAAGGAGTTAAGGGTTCAGATATAAGCACGATCGAAGTACAAAATTCGAATATGATGGCCCGCGTTTGATTTGCCAATATAGGTAAAACCGGATGAGGGCCAGACCATTTCATTCCTGAACTTCTTCAGGTACTCATTTTGTACTAACGTGATCATACCTACACATGAAACACCATTGTATTCCCGGTTCTCCGAAAGAAATTCTCTTGTTAGCACACACAGCTTATCCACTAGGCCAGGCGCTCTGAACTCCGGATCAATCAGTACCCTGAAATTGTAGAAGTAGTTATTGTTTAGTTTACTAACCTTAATGGGGTGAGCAGTCGTAACTCCTATGATCTGGTTCTCGTGTTTTGCAACAAAAACGATCTGTTCACTTCTCTTAAGGGCATCCTCTCCTTTTGGTAGAGCCCTTAGTCTATTCCAGAAGTCAATAACCTGACCTGATTCCGCTGAATCCCCCCAGACTTTTTTAAAGTGTACGTCTCGTTTGTTACTTTTATTATCTTGCAATTGGCGTGATGATAGATAGAACCAAAGAACAGATCATAGCTTTTTCAAAGTTAAAAATTTCTGAAATCACTAAACTGAAGGTAGACGAGATAGACGAGAACGTAGAATTCTTCAGTCTGGGGTTGGATTCAGTGAAGGCCCTATTCGTTTTGCAGGAGCTAGAGGAATATCTTGATATTGAGATTAACCCTCTAGTTTTTTGGAATCATCCCACCATCAGTTCGGTGAGTGAATATCTTTTAAAACTAAAATGAGTCTCTGGCAACCTTTTCGACCTGAAAACATTGCTGACCCTTATACCATGTATAGAGAGATCCGACAGAAGCAACCGGTTTATACGACCGCGACCGGAGAGGTTCTTTTTACGAAATACGATCACGTTAAAAGCCTGCTCCAAAACCCAGAGCTCCAATCAGGAATTAGAAAAGATTGGCTGATAAACAACGGCAATGAACTTGAAAAAAATGGCATAGATGTATATGCTACATTTAAAAGCCTAAGGTGTTTTATGCTTTTTTCAAATGGCATCCATCACCAATTGCTTAGAAAGCTAGTTTCAAAATCATTAAAGCCCAAACAATTGAACCTTTCTATTGAACAACGGGCGTTGGAGCTAATGAAAAATATTGAACCGGGGTCAAATATTATTGAAGCTTATTGTCAGGTTTTGCCTTTTGAAGCTGCTTTAAGTTTGCTTGGTATAACATTGAAGGAAGCACATTATTTAAGATCTTTTGTCCTCGATTTCTCAAGAATATTGGAATTGTACTTATCCATGAATGATCTCGTAAAGGTTGAAAAAGCAGCAACAGTTCTTCTTGATTTTTTCAACTCAAAAATAATTGAACTAAGAAAAACCCCGGATCAAAGCTTGATCTCCAATGTTATCCAAGAATGCGATATTGACAATAGCCTAAATGATGATGAGGTGGCCTCATTGTTTCTGTCTATCCTAATGGCGGCTACTGAAACTACTGCCAATTTTTTAGGTTCGTCAATTCTTACTTTACTCAAGCACAGAAAAGAGTTTAATCAAGTATCGAAAAACTCTGACCTCCTCCCATTGGCAACAGAAGAGGTTCTAAGATTTGAACCACCTGCACAATTAACGGTGAGGAAATCTATGACGGATTTCACCATCGACGGACATTCAATCCATAAGGGTCAAACACTAATCTTGTGTATAGGTGCAGCAAATCGTGATCCAGAATATTTCAGAGACCCTGAAAAATTCGATTTAGAGAGGTCACCAAATTTACACCTTTCATTCAGTTCAGGCTTGCACAGATGCCTGGGAGACTGGCTAGGAAGGCTTGAAGCATCTTACACGATTAAGTCTTTTTTAAAAACTTTTGGACAGAAAAAACTCAACTATAATGCTGAATGGAATGCCTTGACCACAGTCAGAAGTCTGAAATCACTAACTCTAAGTTAAGTCATTATTTTACTTCCTTTGAAATAGTAGATCCTTACCGGGTCACCGGCTTCCGTATTCCCTATGTACATCATATCTGTATCCGGCCAAACGGCCTTATTCCATTTCTTAAGAAAGCTATTTTGGGCCACCACTATCAAACCAACTGCTTTTCGATCTAATTGGGTCATTTGCTCGAGATAATCTCGTGTTTTTAGCAGTAAAAGTGCGTCTAAGGCAGGGGCTCTGTTGCTTTTGGCTATAAAACATCGATATAAATACACATTGCTTTCTATCACTTTGTGATATACGAGGCTAGCCGTAGAAATACCACATATCTTATCCTCTTTGTCACAAACGGTATAAACTGCTTGATCAATTCGTTCCATGGCCAGCGCGTCATCCAAGACATTATACTGTTTCCAGAACTCAACGATCTGCTGTCTCATTTTAAGGTCTGTAGATTTCCAGACACAATTAAAGGTGAAGTCATGGATGGATTTCATTAACTGAATTATGGAATAAATAACAATTAATTAATGTCAAAATTAACTTAAGTCATTAACTTTTAGTATCTTACATAAATTTTTTCTTCTCTAAAGTGGGCACCCAATGAAGCAAAATCTTCAAGAGGTTTATACCTGGACTCTAGAAAAATACAAAAAGTATAAGTCAAGGTTCGACAAAAATGTAGCCTCCGGACGTTTTGAAAGCTTTTCCCAAAAAAAGCAAGGCCTGATCATAGAGAGAATTTCAAAATTAAAAAAACGTTTAAAAGAACTCAAACTGCAACTCAAGTTAGGAGTAGCCGCAGCCACTTTTTCAATAGCCTTATCGACAACTTCAGTTTCTGCTCAACAATTAGGACCTTTCATTGAAAACGAGTTCGATAATCCGATAAGAAGTGTGAGTATTGCCGGCCAACATCAGGCGGTAGCATTCGCGGATATGGATGCCGATGGAGATCAGGACGCATTAATTGGAGATATTACAGGTCAGCTAAAGTATTACGAAAACACTGGCAACAGCACAAATGCGTTTTTTCAGGAAAGAGTTGATGCAGCAGTAAACCCTTTTAATGGTATATCGGTATTGTCCAGCTCAACCCCGATTTTAGTGGATTTTGATAATGACGGTGATGCTGATTTAATTCTTGGTCAATATGACGGTTATAACATAACTGGAGTCACCTACTACGAAAATGACGACTTTGATGATGATGGCACGATTGGTAATAGCCCTACTTTTGTTGAAATAAATTCGCCCGGAAGTCCAATCGATGGTGTATTCACGTCGAAATATAATATTAAGCCAGAACTGGTAGATATAGACAATGATGGTGACCTGGATGTATTTATTGGTCAAGATGACGACGATTTTCCTTATGATGGAGCACTTCTGTTTTTTGAAAATAATAGTGGTTTCTCAAGAGGTCCTTTACCTCCCGGTTTAGGAGAATTTGAATCCGGTAGTTTTAGTGGTTTATCTTTCACCTCTCCTACGTTTGAGGATATCGATCTGGATGGTGATCAGGACCTTTTCATTGGCACCTTTGGGGGAACCATCCGTTTTTTTGAAAACCTGGATGACTCCGATGGCACTATTGGCAATAACCCGAATTTTACAGAAAGGATAGGAACACTTAATCCTTTTGATGGCGAAGATGTGGGTACCGTTGCCAAACTTACATTTGTAGATCTTGATGCTGATGGAGACCGAGATTTAGTGGTTGGTAACGGGGATGCAGACGATCCACCAAACTATTTTGAAAATACACCCTCTGGGTTTACCGAGCTTACCAGATTAAAGAATCCATTTGGTGCGTTTGACGTGACCTACGACGCCTCACCTACTTTTGTAGATATTGATGCTGATGGAGATTTAGATGCTGTAATAGGCACTAAATATCGAGATGATTTATCTTTTCTCGAAAATAATAATGGACAGTTTACTGATCTTACGGAAACCGGAACTCCATTTGATAATTTAACTCCTGACCCGGATGCCGCGTCTAGTCCGGCTTTTGCACAATTGGATTCTGACTCCGATTTTGACTTAGTCATAGGATTTTATTATGATCCTGCCGCTAGATTGCTTAGAAATACAGGAACACCAGAAAGTCCTGCATTTAACAATGAAGGTGATCCATTTGCCATTTCAGTGGTTACGGACTCAGACAGTAGCCCTACTTTGGGTGATATAACCGGAGATGGGGTCATTGATGCTGTTGTAGGGTTCGGTAATCAAGGCAGTTTGCGATTCTTTGAGGGCACATCAAACGCTCCGACCTTTACTGAACGATCAGGCACTCAAAATCCATTAGATGGCTTTAACCTGGGTACGGTTGGGCAATCAAGGTACGCCAAGCCCGACCTTGTAGATTTGGATTTTGATGGAGACCTTGATTTGGTGGTAGGCTTACACGGGTATGGAAGCGAAATCTATGATGGAGCCTTGTTTTATCTGGAAAACGATGGCACCGGAAATTTCACAGAACTAAATGGTACTTCCAACCCGTTTGACGGTATAAGGGCGGCGGCGACCGGCAGCGAAACAGGAGACTCAGAACCTTCATTTGCTGACATTGACCTTGATGGGGATCTCGATTTGTTCTTGGGCAATGCGGACGGCAGGATCCAGTATTTTGAAAACCAAAATCAACCCCCGAACGTCAACTCAAATAATAGTCTTATTACGTTTACGGAAGGTGATAGTCCTATCTTGTTAGACGATGTAATTAGTATATTCGATGACGGTAATGATGACATCTTATCCATTGATGTAGTTATTACGAGTAACTTCCAACCTGGCCTTGACATTCTGGACGTAGACGTCGGTGACAGTGCTATTACATCATCCTTTGATAATCAAAGTGGTACGTTGAGTTTAGTAGGTTTAGCTTCGCTGGCCGATTACCAGGATGTTTTGAGAACGATCACGTACGAGAATATAGGTGATGACCCGCAGGGTTTAAAGACGGTTACCTTTATACCGGTTGATTTTGATCATACAGACCCATTGTCTGATAGCAATCCGGAAACGACCATCGACATCAATGTGATTCCCATAAATGATCCACCGGAGGTCGTGGTTTCAGGTAACAATGTAACTTTTGTAGAAGCCGGACTGGCTGTACCGCTGGATCCCGGGCTATTGGTAACGGATAGCGACAATACGGAACTTGTAGGCGCTACTATAACAATTAATCAAAACTTTGCTAGTGGCCAGGACTGGCTGGATTTTACCGACCAGAATGGGATATCTGGCAACTACGATCTTTTTACGGGAATACTTAGATTAACCGGTATTGCCTCCATTTCAAATTATGAGACTGCTTTAAGAAGCGTTCAATTCAGAAATACATCAAGCAATCCGAGCGACTTACAAAGAACAGTCGATTTTCTGGTTAATGACGGCAGCGCTTTCAGCACATTACAAACTGTTACCGTCAATGTAGTTCCTGTCAATACAATGCCATTTTTAAGTAGCGACGGTCAAGGCACTATTGAATATATACAAAACGCATCTCCAATCATTTTAGACCCTGACCTATCAACGTTTGACAATGATGACGTGGAGTTAGAAAGTTTGACGGTCTCGATAAATGGCTATATCAGCGGGGACCTACTGGACGCCGAAATGCCCAGTGGCGTGACAAAAAACTTCGATAGTCAAACAGGTGTACTTACGCTTAATGGAACTGCACTGGTTGAGGACTACAGTAGCGCACTTAGAACAGTCTCCTTTTCCAGCACTAATGGTTCCGGAGACAGAGTTATACAATTTGTGGTGAACGATGGCGAACTGAACAGTGATCCATTTGAGGTAGCGTTGAATATTTTAGGTACTAGTGAACAGCTAACCATTTATAATGCTGTCTCACCCAATGGTGACGGTTTAAACGATTGGTGGATTATAGAGGGTTTGACCAGCCCAAATAACATAAAAATATTTAACCGCTGGGGAGATGAAGTAAAAGAATTGAATGACTATGCGGGGCGGGCAGACTTACCCAATAACGAGTTAGACGATCTGATAGCCGGAACCTACTTTTATCAAATTGAAAGCCCCGAGGGTTCGTTTGAAGGGTACCTAACCATAAAAAAATAACTGCAATATGAAAAAGCGCTTATTTACGGCAGTTTTGTTTTTATCTACAAGCATTCTGTGGGCCCAGCAAGAGCCTATTTTTGCCAACTACCTTAGCAACCCTTTGGTGTTAAACCCTGCATACGCCGGCATAAATAATGTGTTTAACGCATCGGTAAGCTATCGCTCGCAATGGGGTGGGTTTGAAGGCGCCCCAAATACGGCATCGTTTAGCGGCCACTCTTCTTTTTTTGAAAATAAAGTTGGCGCAGGCCTCCTTTTCGTCACTGATAAACTAGGCGCTCAAACAAATACCTATATCAGCGCCGCCGGAAGTTACAAAATTGATTTTGGTGACGCTATTTTCTCCTTCGGCATGCAAGCGGGCGTTGTGAGATTCGACGAAGACGCCTCAGAACTTAACGCATTTGATCCTACAGATCCTGTTTTCAACGAAGACAATACGTTTTCTAAATTTAATATAGGCGCCGGCGCAGCACTAAAAGGTGATAATTTTTATATAGGCCTGTCCGTTCCAAGGTTAATAAACAATACTGAAGAAATAGAAGGAATAGAAACCGAGCTTTATAACCGGCATATCTACTTGGTCGCGGGTTACGTTTATGAACTTAACTCTGTGGTGGCCTTACGCCCAACGGCCATCTTAAGAGCTGTTGGAGATGCACCAGCCTCTATTGATATTAGCGGTAGTATTATAATCCATGATAAATACACCGCAGGATTATTGACAAGAAACTTTAACACCTATGGCCTGCTTGCACAAATGAATCTGAGTGACAAATTAAGATTAGGATACATCTTTGAGATCCCTTCAGATCAATCTGTAGGTTCAGACTTTAACTCGCATGAGATTACCTTGATGCTGGACCTGGAAATTTTTGATTTCCACAATTTGAATCGCAGGTACTTCTAAATTACTTTTTAATTGAACCATTTATATGGCTTTATGTTAAATGCTGTGTATGAAAGCAGCAGTATTCAGAAAGGAGCACTTTAACGCAGCGCACAGACTTCATAATCCTGATTGGGACCAAGCTAAAAACGCGAAGGTTTTTGGTAAATGTAATAATCCTAACTATCATGGTCATAACTATGAATTGATCGTAAAATTAGTTGGAGAAATAAATCCTAGAACCGGCTATGTTTACGATATGAAACTATTGAGTGATCTCATTAAACGAAGGGTAACCGATAGATTCGATCATAAAAATCTTAACCTGGATACTGAAGAATTTAAAAATTTAAATCCCACAGCAGAAAATATTGTAATTGTTATTTACAATCTCTTAAGGAGCGAAATTGAAGATAGCATTGATTTAAAAATCACACTTTATGAAACCGAAAGAAATTATGTTGAATACCCAGTTTAAAAGAGATATAAATGACGATTTAGGGGATGATCATGTAGCTGCATCATACAACACACCGCTCCGTGACGATGCGTTTGAAATGAGCGATCTGGAGAAGATAGAGAAGATCGAAACTCACTTTGAAGAAATCATGAATATCCTGGGCCTGGACCTAACGGATGATTCATTAAAAGGAACTCCTCGTAGAGTAGCAAAAATGTACGTTCAAGAGATTTTTAGTGGTTTAGATCCTGATAACCATCCGAAAGTTACCCTCTTTGATAATAAGTACAAATACGATCAGATGCTTGTGGAGAAAGACATTACTTTTTATTCTAACTGCGAGCATCATTTCGTACCTATTTACGGAAAGGTACACGTAGCTTATATTTCAACTGGAAAAGTGATTGGTCTTTCTAAAATCAACAGAATCGTTCAGTACTATGCCAAAAGACCCCAAGTCCAGGAGCGTTTAACAGTTCAAATTGGTGAAGAATTAAAAAAATCACTTAACACCGAGCACGTGGCAATCGTGGTAGATGCTAATCATATGTGCGTAGCATCACGGGGTGTTGGCGACACAAACAGTAAAACAGGCACAGCTTTTTTCTCCGGTAAATTTGAGGAACTCCAAACCAAGAACGAGTTCTTGAATTATATTAATAGTCAATAGCCTCCACATCTATAATTTTGTAATTTCGTTGTTTAACCAATGAAATAGTGAATGAGCTTGGCCGAAGATATTAAACAAAAGAAGTTCGAAAGTGAATATCAGAAAGCGCTGATCAATCTTTTGTATACATACAATCATGTGGTGAGCAAAATGAATATATTTTTCAAATCACATGGAATTACGCGACAACAGTATAACGTACTGCGCATTCTGAGAGGCCAACATCCAAAACCCGCATCAATCAATTTGATCAAGGAACGAATGCTCGATAAAATGTCAGATGCTTCCCGCATTGTTAAACGACTCCTCGATAAAGATTTAATAGTTCGTAAAGTATCGTTTGATGACCGACGGTCAGTGGAAATCACCATCTCTCAGAACGGGCTTAAGCTTTTAGAAGATACTGATAACGAAGTCAAAAACTTCATAAATCTTACAAATAATCTCAGCGATACTGAAGCAAAGCAGTTGAATGTACTGTTAGATAAGTTGAGAGAGCAAAAAAATGCTTGACACCATCTGCTAAGCCTTTTTATATTTAATGCGTAGCTTAGCATTGTCTTATTATAACTATAAATTCGTATTATATGGCATTTGATATAGACATGATTAGGGCTGTTTATAAGCGTATTCAGCAACGCACAGAAACCGCCAGAAATATTGTTGGAAAACCTTTAACACTTTCCGAGAAGATCCTTTATTCTCACTTATGGGATGGTGAGGCTTCTGAGGCGTTTGAACGTGGAAAGTCGTATGTCGATTTCGCGCCAGACCGCGTGGCCATGCAGGACGCCACTGCACAGATGGCATTGTTACAGTTTATGCAGGCTGGAAAAAGTAAAGCGGCCGTACCTTCTACCGTGCATTGCGATCACCTCATTCTGGCAAAGCAAGGCGCTGAACAAGATCTTAGGAACTCTTTAACTGCTTCCGGTGAAGTATTTAATTTCCTGGAATCAGTATCTAACAGATATGGTATTGGGTTTTGGAAACCTGGGGCAGGAATTATTCATCAGGTAGTGCTTGAAAATTACGCTTTCCCCGGCGGAATGATGATCGGAACAGATTCACACACGGTTAATGCTGGAGGTTTAGGCATGGTGGCGATTGGTGTAGGTGGAGCTGATGCCGTTGACGTTATGGCAGGGATGCCCTGGGAGCTCAAATTCCCCAAACTCATCGGTGTGAAGTTAACCGGCAAAATGAATGGTTGGACCGCCCCAAAAGATGTAATTCTTAAAGTGGCAGGCATACTTACCGTGAAAGGTGGCACCGGTTGTATCGTAGAATATTTTGGAGAAGGCGCTAAGTCTATATCTGCGACCGGCAAAGGTACAATATGTAATATGGGAGCGGAGATTGGAGCCACTACATCAACATTCGGCTATGATGACTCAATGGAGCGTTATTTAAGAACCACTGACCGGGCTGATGTTGCAGACCTTGCCAATGACATCAGTGAGCACCTAACCGGTGACGATGAAGTATATGCAAGTCCGGAAAAATATTTCGATCAGGTAATTGAGATCGATCTGGATAAATTGGAGCCCCATGTAAACGGACCATTTACACCTGACAAGGCCACTCCCGTTTCGCAGATGAGAGCTGAAGCTGAAGCTAACGGATGGCCCATGGACGTCGAGTGGGGGCTGATCGGTTCATGTACCAATTCATCTTATGAAGATCTGTCCAGAGCCTCTTCAATAGCAAAGCAGGCTGTCGATAAAGGTTTGAAAACAAAGGCAGACTTTGGCATTAACCCGGGTTCTGAGCAGGTGCGGTATACAGCCGAGCGAGATGGCCTGCTTCAAATATTTGAAGACTTGGATGCCACCATTTTTACCAATGCCTGCGGACCATGTATTGGACAATGGGAAAGAGCTGGTAATAATGAGCGGATCAATACCATCGTTCATTCTTTTAACAGAAACTTTTCGAAACGAGCCGATGGAAATCCAAATACACACGCATTTGTTACCTCGCCAGAGATGGTAGCCGCTATTGCCATATCAGGGAATCTGGGTTTCAACCCTATAACAGACACGCTTACAAATGACAAAGGGGAACAAGTAAAACTCGATCCTCCTATAGGTGATGAGCTTCCTGATAAAGGATTTGATGTGGAGGACAACGGATACCAAGCCCCGGCCGCTGATGGCAGCGGTGTGGAAGTAGTGGTAAAACCTGATTCAAAACGTTTACAACTTCTTGAGCCTTTTGCTCCCTGGGATGGCAAAAATATTACCGGGGCAAAGCTTTTGATCAAAGCTTTCGGAAAGTGTACTACAGATCACATCTCCATGGCCGGACCATGGTTGAGATTCAGAGGTCACCTGGATAATATTTCTGACAACTGTCTGATTGGCGCCATTAATGCCTTTAATAAAGAGACTAATATGGTTAAAAATCAGCTAACGCAAGACTACGGACCTGTACCGGCTACTCAACGAGATTACAAAGCTCATGGAGTACCCACAATTGTGGTAGGTGATCATAACTATGGCGAAGGATCATCACGTGAGCATGCCGCCATGGAACCCAGATACCTGGGAGTGAAAGCCGTACTCGTTAAATCCTTTGCCAGAATACACGAAACTAACCTTAAAAAGCAAGGTATGCTGGGTTTAACGTTTGCTGATGAAAATGACTATGACAAGGTACAGGAGGATGATACTATCAACTTCCTTGATCTAACTGAGTTTACTCCAGGCAAACCACTACATGCAGAATTGGTTCATGCTGATGGAAGTAGAGATGTAATAGCTGCTAACCATACTTATAATACCTCTCAAATTGAATGGTTTAAAGCCGGATCTGCCTTGAATTTGATCAAGCAAAGGGAAAGCTAAATCAAAAAAAGTGAGTTCGTTTTTTATCTATGATCTCTCCACCCTGAACTGATATTGACTAATGCATCTGATTGCGGAAACATTTCGAAGGACGGATTCAAAAATTGAGTTAAATAGTAAAGTACAGGCACGTTATTTAGACTACAGCATTTAAGTTTTGACATGGTAAGGACGCTTCTATCAGCGAGTTATTCACAACCCAAAATCAAGGTATGCCACTTAAGGTGCTACAAACGGCATTGGAGCAGGGTAAAACACCAGTAATACAGAAGGTTCATCCGGACACCTAACATAAGAACGAACGTGCTCACGGGACAGACTTTAAAATGGACTTTAGATCCGGCTAAAGGGGTTCTTGTATGTAATGATGCAAACTGAGTAGTTGCCCATTTTAGGGAACATTTTAAGTTTACCAAGGTTTTGATCTTGCATGACCGTTAAAATCTACATAATTGTAATACTTGTTTCTATTGTACAAGTCCATGCGCAGCAGAAAGCTGTAAATAATCCAACTCTCTTTGGAATACGGTCACACTACGGCTTCATCATTCCTCACTCCACAGAATTAAAAGATATCTCTCAGTCAAACCCCTGGGGCATACAAGTTGAATGGAGCAAACTTATGATCTCAAAGAAATCATGGGATAATTGTAATTGTTACGCGCAAACCGGATTGTCTTTCAACTACTTCAACTACACAAATCCTGACCAACTTGGCAATTCTTATAATCTCGTATACTTCGCAGAGCCCTATATTAATTTTAGAAAGAGGCTGTTTTACAGTTTCAGAGCCGGAGCGGGAATAAGTATTTTAGATCAGGTTTACGATGAGCAAAGCAATCCTCAAAATACATTCTACAGCGCACCACTTAGTTTTTTAATACTACTGAACTTAAACTTAAACTATAGACTATCAGACCGGTATACCATAAGCCTCACGGGAAATTATAATCACATCTCCAACGGTGGCATGAGACAGCCCAATAAAGGCATGAATTTCCCTACGTTTGGATTTGGTATTACGTACAGTCCTGACACCTATGAATTAACAGGTTATGAAAGAGAAAATCAAAAGAAAGGGCAGTGGCAGGGTTATGCACGGCTTTTTGGTACATTACCAAATGTAAATGCCACAGAAATTTTCCCCGATGAACGAAAACTATTGCTAGGCGTTACCGGTGGCGCACAATGGTACCTCACCAATTTCATCGCTTTAAATTTAGGATTGGAGCTTGTACGTGATGGATCTTATAAAGAAAGAGCCGAACGCTATAATGACGATTTCGATTTTCATTCGCTAGGACTGGTTATGGGTAATAACCTGGTCTTTGGAAAGTTTACTTTTAACCAACAAATGGGTTATTACCTGTACCGCCCCTACCCTACCGAAAACTCTGACTTCTTCCAACGGTATGAGCTCCTTTACCTGATTGGCAAACGTTATCAAATTGGCACTTCTCTTAAGGCACATGGCCATGTAGCGGACAACCTTGATCTTCGGTTTGGAATTCTTTTTTAAAGTAGTCGCTCTATTAACACACTAAAATATGTCGCTTAGGGCTGTTCAAATTTGTCCTAAAAATAGTGGGAACTCCATTAAAGGAGTAACCGTTTTTTTGAAGGATAAAAGCTTGGGTCTTGGGCTGATCTGTGCGGCATTTATCTTTCAAAAAAATGATGCAAGCACCTACAAAACCTATTCAGTGAACTACTAGTGCATCTGCGCTGCTAAGGTTGCACTTCCTTTTTTCTGCTTGCCGTCCGCGAGTTCGAAGGAAGCCGGACAGGAAGTAGCGACCATAGGAGCGGCTGGCCGTGTCTGACTGAGGCCGCAGGCGAGCCTAACAAGGGATGTGGTTTACTTTTTTACCCACCTGCCGGAAGCCATTAATCAATCAAAAAGTAAAAGGGAACAGCCGTGGGGAGTACCGCAGGACAACAAGAGGAAGTAAAAGCAAGGCCGACCGGAGGGAGCTTGTATAGCCTTGCTTTTACTGGAACGCAGCTTGGCCGAGGACACGCAGCCACACCTTATTACCGCTCCGAGATAGTACGAGGAGCGTGATTTTTCTATTTAGTCAATCGTTATGATTTCTGCACTCTTATTTGAATTGCTTCTGCTACAAAACTATTCAATGAGGTCTTAGCTTCCATCGCCAACAATGCTGCCTTTTGATGTAATTTAGCTGGTATTCTAACATTAAAACTCCCTTTAAAAGGCTTTTCCGGTGTTTTACCTGATGCCTTACAATCAGCTAAGTAGGTATTGACAGCTTCTTTAAAATCTTGTTCTAATGATTTGCCCGTATCTCCTTCGTAGGAGATTAAACCTCTAATACCTAAAACTTTTCCATAGAGTAAATTATCATCGGGACTGTACTCTATACTGCCTGAATAACTTTTATATTCCAGATATTTCATAACTCTAATGTTTCCTTAATTTGTTTCATTTGATATTTCTTCATTATGCCTGTAGGATGCGGTTTATGTAACATAATTGACACTCCTTCTTCATTTTCAAATTTTACACGGGAGCCAGATGTCTTTCCAATTTTAATTTCATAAAAATCAAAATATCCTAATAGCTTAACCATCTCATCATAATGAAAATCAGACGGCATACTTAAAAACCTTGATATTAGTTTTTCTTTCTTAGACATAATTCAAAGTAACTGTATTTAGTTGCAATTATCAAGGCTATTTCGAATGGTTTTCATTTTCTGTTCACTTTGTTCCTGATAGAAGCATTCACTGAGCTTGTGCAGGGCAAAACATAAATCTTTGATTTCATCGGGAGGGATTTCATCTTTTGCTAAAAAGTGCAAACAGTAGATAGCTTTGTTGAGGTCACGGCTTACGCTGGCATAATTACCTGCATAGGCATCTGTGATGAGGTTTAGGAGTTCGACTAGTTGTTTTTTGGATGAGGATGTCATGGCACAGGGTTTCTGTTATTCTATTATTGAGATTAGTGATTTAGGATTTGAGGCTCTATAATTCCACAAAGCCTTTGTATTCTTTCCAGTCGGCATGCATGGTTTCGTAGCTGTCTATTTGCTCTGTATCAGGTGGAATGATTTCCAGGAGTACCCGTTTGGATCGGTGGGCGTGTTTTCTGATCAGGTTATGGTATAGTAAGGGGTGCAGGTTACGGGTCAGGGTTTTTAGGGAGATTTTTAGCCGACTGCAAGCTTCAATGTAAGTGAAGAGTTCTGTATTGTAGGTTTGGTAGAGTTGTTCGTATAAGTTCAGGTGGCGTTCGGTGAGTTGAAGGGATTTAGGGAGTATTAGTTTGATGGCGTTGAGTAGGTAGGTCGGTTTCACTACTTTGGAGTGTGGATTTGTTCATGGTAGTGGCATTGAGCAAGGTTACGCAGTACAGTACGTTATGGAAGAGCAGTTTGTCCTCGATGGATAGTTTCTGGGTGAGTTGTTGTGTTTTTTCGAAGTATGGATTGTGGGTTTGTTGATTTGGGAATAGGGAGCTAATCAGGCTGGATAAGCGGTAGAGGGCAAGTTTTCGGTCTTCGGTGATTAAAGGGAGTGGGTTCATTTTTTTTGTTTGGGTATGTGTTTTCGGTTTCAGGTGAACTTCTTTGGTTTTCTTGGTTTCTGGCTTGTGAGACAGGTTATGTGGTTCGTTTTTTGGTTTGAACTTCTTTTGGGCTGCTTGAACTTCTGGCGGTTAACTGCACTAGTATTTCATCGAGCATGGTAGTGATGCGTTTATTACGCTGTTGTTGATCTTCATAGGTGGTAATTTGATAGGTAAAGCCGTTCTTTTTGTCGCCTTTTGTTTTTTGTATTAATCCCCATTCCTGCAAAGCAGTCATGTACCGCTTTTGGTTACTGGATTTTATGCGTAGTGCTTGACGGGCTTGGACGTTGGTAAAAGCCTGTCCCGAACTTGTTTCGGGGCTGTTTTTGTCTCTTTCTGTAAGCCAGTGTTTATAATTCAACACTGATATTCAACCGGCCACCTAATCCAGTTTCTATGATTTTACGCAATGTAGATATACGGATATCACTTGAAGCCCTTTCTATTTTTGAGATGTAGGTTCGTTTCACATTCAGCTTTTCCGCTAGTTGTTGTTGGGTCAAATGAGCTTTTTTGCGTGACTCTTTTACCAATTCTGCAACCATGTAGGCTTCTGCTTTTTGTTCAAATTCTGCACGGCTTGTACTTCCTTTTTTACCGTACTTCTGATCAAATAATTCGTTAATTGTTTTTGGATTCTTTGTCATCGTAGTACTCCTTTCTAAGTTTCTTTGCTCGTTCTATTTCTTTTCGTGGTGTCTTTTGGGTTTTCTTTTGAAAACCATGCAGTAAGATCACCAGTTTGTTATCATCGAAGAAGGTGAAGATGCGATAGATATTTCCACTCACTTCAATCCTAATTTCATAAATGCCATCCTCAAGGTGTTTAAAGAATTTAGTAGGGACTCGTTGAACAGTTACTACAATCTGTAACACATAATCTACTTTGTCCTTTATATTCTGTTTGAGTGGATTATAAAAATCCCAAAAGTAGTCTCTAAACGGCTCAAGTATTCTCATAGTCTATATAGCAAAGGTAACTAATTAGTTTCTTTTTATAATTATCGAGTACTCTTACTAATAATGTTTTTGTAGGTTAATTCTTGGTGCCTTCTTGTTCTCCTTTCACTGTGTTCCTGATGAAAACACTCGCTAAGCTTATGCAGGGCAAAACATAAATCTTTGATTTCATCGGGAGGGATTTCATCTTTTGCTAAAAAGTGCAAACAGTAGATAGCTTTGTTTAAGTCACGGCTCACGCTGGCATAATCACCTGCATAGGCATCTGTGATGAGATTTAGGAGTTCAGATAGCTCTTTCTGGGTTGGTAATGTCATGGCACAGGGTTTCTGTTTTTTCTTGATTTAATCGGTATTGTCTGGTCTATAGCTCTACAAAGCCTTTGTATTCTTTCCAATCGGCATGCATGGTTTCATAGCTTTCTATTTGTTCTGCATCGGGTGGGATGATTTCCAAGAGTACTCGTTTGGATCGGTGGGCGTGTTTTCTGATCAGGTTGTGGTATAGTAAGGGATGCAGATTACGGGTTAGGGTTTTTAAGGAGGTTTTAATCTGCTGCAAGCTTCTACGTAGGTGAAGAGTTCTGTATTGTAGGTTTGGTAGAGTTGTTCGTATAAGTTCAAGTGGCGTTCGGTAAGTTGTAGGGATTTAGGAAGTATTAGTTTGATCGCATTGAGCAGGTCGGTTTCACTACTTTGGAGTGTGGATTTATTGATGGTGGTAGCATTTAGCAAGGTTATTGAGTGCAGTACGTCATGGAAAAGGAGTTTGTCTTCGATGGATAGTTTTTTAGTCAGTTGTTGTGTTTTTTCAAAGTAGGGGTTGTGGGTTGGTTGATTTGGGAATAGTGAGCTAATCAGGCTGGTTAAGCGGTAGAGGGCAAGTTTGCGGTCTTCGGTGATTAAAGGTATTGGGTTCATTTTTTTGCTTCGGTATGTGTTTTTGATTTCGTGTGAACTTCTTTGATTTTCTTTTATTCTATGTGCTGGAAGGACTTATGTGGTTCGTTTTTTGGCTTGAACTTCTTTTGGGCTTCTTGAACTACTAGTGGTTAACTGCATTAGTATTTCATCGAGTACGGTAGTGATACGCTTGTTACGCTGCTGCTGATCTTCGTAGGTGGTAATTTGGTAGGTAAAGCTGTTCTTTTTATCGCCTTTTGTTTTTTGTATTAAGCCCCATTTGGACTTCCTACCTTTAATTGGACAGTTAAGAAGAGCCTCTAAGCCTTATCAAT
>ERZ1740070.184-NODE-184-length-43810-cov-6.418969_pt1 | contig 43810 bp, 40 predicted proteins | sample MGYA00581734_ERZ1740070 | MGnify/ENA primary metagenome ERZ1740070 (study PRJEB43018, sample SAMN04849744) | marine metagenome | isolation source: floating plastic debris | place: Pacific Ocean | collected 2008-09-01 | study: EMG produced TPA metagenomics assembly... | reverse complement strand
CCATTGTCTCGTGCTGTGTGCGTCGCCCTGTGTCCTACATGGCTAAGCAAGAACTGTTTAAGGTGCCAGTTTTAGCCCCAGCGATTCGTGCCTATGGGGCTTATCCAGTAAAACGAGGTGGGTCAGCTCGTGGGGCAATTCAGGCCGCACTACAGCAGCTAGAGCAAGGGTGGGCTGTGGGTATATTTCTCGGGGGTACTCGCACCCCTGACGGTCGAATTCCAGCCCCCAAACTGGGCGCGGCCTTGATTGCAGCCAAGGCCCAGGTACCTATGGTGCCAGTGAGTCTGTGGGGAACTCATCGTATATTGCCGCGTGGTGCAAAGGTCCCTAGATCTCTACCCGTGACTGTACGTATTGGGCAGCCCATTGCCCCGCCTGGCTCTAGTAAAGACAAGGCCGCACTGCAGGCGGTGACTGAATACTGCTGCGATCGCATCCACACCCTGCATAACCTGGGACGGTGATGCAAAGGTTACAATAATCCCTCAAGCAGAGTGATAGTTTTTGATCTATCACGCGCAGTGGAGCATTGATAGATGACACAAGAATTAAGGCAAGATTTAGCCAATATGGTAGGCCCTACCCGATGGGATTGGCTAAAGCCTCATATTGCTCGTGATGCGGTGGTATTTGTTGATCCTCAGCTTGATCTGGTCGATGTGGGTATCGCCCTGACCAACGATAATGTGCAGGCGGTACAGCGTTGGATTAGTGAGCAACTGATTATCAAGCCCACTGCAGAGCAGCTACAAACCTGGGGTGTTACCGGTCCCAGCTATCAGCTGCAGTCCCTGATAATTCAGCCCTATGTGCTGGTACAGAAGATTCTAGAAGCAGCGGACACAAGCAGTGGCTCCTCGACTTGACTCCCAGCCCAAGCCTTCATTGGAAAAAACTCAAACTGTTCTGGCTCAGTTAGATAATTCGGTACTTGTGCGTTTTTTGCTGCTGTTAGCCAGCGGCTGGGCATTGCTAAGGGTTTTAGACTATTTCGAAATAGTAGTGGTTATTTTTGTAATCTCTACAATTTTGGCGTTTTTGCTGAACTATCCAGTACGTTGGTGTCGACGGCTGTTGCCCCGTGGTGTTGCCGTAGTTGTTGTTTTTATGGTGGCCCTGATATTAGTGGGGGGGATTGTTACCACCCTAGCCTTAGCCGTAATCGCCCAGGGGCAGGGGCTGTTAGAAAATAGTACAGATTTTCTCAACTCTGTGTTGCCGCTGATTGAACGTGTGGAAATCCAATTAGACCAGTGGAATATACAAGTTGATCTACAGGCGTTGGGAGAACAACTTCAGCAACAGGCAACCACCCTATTAGGCTCCGGTCTGGGTCTGGTCCAAACGCTATTAGAAAATTTTATTCACGGCATTTTAATCGCTGTGGTCACCTTCTTTATGATGTTAGATGGACCACGGCTTTGGCGATTTATTCTAAAGGCCGTTCCCGAGCATCAGCGATCGCACATAACCTTGACCATCCAAAAAAATCTCCTGGGGTTCTTTTGGGGACGATTGCTGTTATCTATCTTTTTTGCAATTTCTACCTTTATCTTTTTCTGGCTTCTAAAGATTCCTTATCCTCTTATTTTGGCTGTTATTGCGGGTTTATTTGATCTAATTCCTGGCATTGGTGCCACCCTCGGTGTGGGTTTGATCGGGCTGTTGCTGTTATCTCAAGGAATTGGTACAGCGATCCAATCAATAGTGGTGTGTATCTTGTTACAGCAAGTAGAAGAAAATGTGTTGTTACCCCACATTATGCGAGACTCTCTCAACATTAATCCGGTAGTCATGTTTTTTGCTCTGATTGTCGGTTTACGTATTGCCGGGCTGTTGGGGGTATTTTTAGCAATCCCGATTGCTGGAGTCGTTGTGAGTTTGTTGGATGTTGATGAGATGAAGGGGCGATCGGTTTGAGGGCGTTTCATCGGGATTTTTGTAGGGGCGTTTAACGCCCCTACAAAAATCCCGATGAAAAATGAGAAATCTCTGCCCCAGAAGATACAAATGTTTAGCAGATCTATTAAGCATTTCAACAATGCTCTGAATCGGTTGACGGCCTCGGGAAAACTCGGCATGGTGATCTTCAGAGGTCCTCAATCACGCCGATGACTAAATCAGCAATTAGCCCTCCATCCTTAAATTTATTACAGAGCCCTATCCCCTGGTTGTGGGCATTTTGGAAGTTCTGTCGACCCCACACTATTATGGGCACCAGTCTGAGTGTGCTGGGTCTATTTGGCATTGCCTGGGCTACACGTCATCCAGCCGGGTTATCACCGGGGACATTTCACGTATGGCAAGGGCTGAGCTCTCTGTGGCTCACCTGGTTGGTCTGTATGTGTACCAACATTTACATTGTTGGTCTTAACCAAATTGAAGATGTTGTAGCTGACCGCATTGAGAAACCCTACTTACCCATTGCGTCAGGAGAGTTTTCTACAGCCCAAGCTAAGATGCTGGTGGGAATTGCCGGTAGCGGTGCGATTTTACTCACGGCGGTGTCCCAGAGCTTTTATCTGGTGGTTACTGTTTGGCTAAGTTTATCAATTGGTACAGCCTATTCCTTGCCACCGTTACGACTCAAACGCTCTCCTCTGATTGCATCAGTCTGTACGCTACTTATCCGCGGTGCGGTGGTTAACCTGGGTTTATTTCTCCATGCGTCTAGTCAGCTGGGGCTGCTACCGCAGATACCCATCAGGGTGTGGGTGTTAACTCTGGTAGTGCTTGCTTTTAGTAGTGCGATCGCACTACTAAAAGCCCTGCGCGACAGCAGCAACCAACCTGAAAATCTAGGTACTTTGACCACAAAAATGGCATTAAAGATTACCTGGTGGTTGCTGAGCGTTTGTTACATCGGTCTAGTGTTGACAGCGTGGCTGATACCCGGTCTCAACACCAGCTTTTTGGCCGTCACCCATGGGTTGGCCTTACTATATTTTTGGTATCTCAGTCATCAGGTACAGCCAGACACCAGTGAGCCGACTAGTTTTAGTGTTAGAGATTACTATCAGTTCATCTGGAAGCTATTGTTTATCGAATATCTCATTTTCCCAACCGCCTGTTTGTTGCATTAGACTCAGCAACCTCAAACGGTGCTATTGCTTTCCACTGGGTCTTTGGGGCAAACTTTTGTCGCTGCAAACTATCCTCGGCAGTGTTCGTCCTACTCAGCTGGGTTTTCGATTATTACGAGCTTTAATTGTTCCAGCTTTGCTAGAGGAGCTAATCTTTCGAGTTTTGCTCCTGTCTCACCCCACCGAGGGTGTGCTGACCACTACGTTTATGCTGTGGATGACTTTCAGTCTGGCCCTGTTTGTGATTAGTCATCCGTTACAGGCGATGATTTTTAGACCCCATCTAGCATCATTGTTTAGTCGACCCCTGTTTGTTGGGCTGACAGCTCTGTTAGGGCTAAGCTGTGTTTTGATCTATGCCGGCACTGGTTCCTGATGGACTGTTGTCGGATTTCACTGGTTAATGGTGGTTAGCTGGCTCATATTCTTGGGTGGTTGGCAGCAGCTACGCTTTCGTCCTTAGGGCTTTCAAGCATTTCAAGCCTTAGTTTTTAAGGGGAAAATAAGTTCTATGACGCTAAGTCTAATTTGTCCAACTAAATATTCTGCACCTTGGGTAGCTGCGATTGAGGCTATAGCTCCAGAGATCGACCTGCGGGTGTGGCCCGATGACGATGATAAGGCGGATGTGACATTTGCTTTAGTTTGGGCACAGCCTGAAGGAATTTTTGCTGAGTACCCTAACCTGCAGGTGATTTCCTCGATGGGGGCAGGTGTAGATAATCTGCTGCAGGACCCATCTATTCCAGAGCAGGCAACTATCGTGCGAATAGTCGATCCACGACTTGTTAGTCAGATGGGTGACTATGTTTTAGCGGCCACATTAAATCATGTGCGTCAGTTTCCCACCTATGCTCAACAGCAACAACAACAGCAGTGGCAGCCCCTACAACCACGCAACATTGACGAAGTCACTGTAGGCATGATGGGACTGGGGCAAATTGGCCGCGCTGTGGCTAATCGCCTAGCTCAAGCAGGATTTCAGGTCGTTGGCTGGTCTCGTGGTGCAAAAATTATGGCTGGTGTGACCGTATTTGCTGGAAAAAATCAGATGCAAGACTTTTTGTCAGCTAGCGAAATTCTTGTTTGTTTGTTGCCACTGACATCTGCAACAGAAAATATTCTCAATGCGGAGACGTTAGCCCAGCTACCTCAGGGAGCCTATTTAATTAATGTTGCCCGAGGAAATCATTTAGTGGAAGAAGATTTACTTTCACTGCTAGACGATGACCATTTATCTGGGGCTTGTTTAGATGTGGTAAGCCAGGAACCGCTACCCCAAGAACATCCCTTTTGGAGTCATCCTAAAATTACGATTACTCCCCATATAGCCAGTCTGACCGACCCCGTTTCGGTGGCCCCGCAAATTGTTGAAAATTATCGACGCATGATGGCAAGACAGCCATTGCTTAATCAGGTTGACCGTCAGCAAGGATATTAATTGCCTTCTTGTAGGATAAGATCGCCCAAACTCAATGACATCAGCTTTATTGGTGTTTCTAAGTTGCGACAATAAAAGAAAAAAGCTCAACCTCTAGGGCTGGGCTTTTGTTGAAACGCTTCGAGAAATGCCTGATTAGGCACATGAGTATATGAACGATAGCTAGACCAAAATGTAGCTCTAACCATGACAGTAAGCTGCATCTGATTGCATCGCTCCAAATCAACATATCAAGCTAATCAGCTAAAAGTTTGTAGCGAAACCTACGAGTTGAAAAATTGTTGGGATTGTTTGTTGTAACAGCATTGAGTACAGACGTTTGTGCACATGCTGTTTACTAGGCACTATGGATGTCATGTGCGAGCACAGCTGCTTAATAACGGTAAAATCAACCCTATAGCAAACTGCTGAATGCATTCGGCAGTTTGCTGCGCACATAGCCGTTTCAACCTCAAGCTTTCAGGAATTGTGTATGGCCTAAGCTATGTGCGCCAAGCTACAAATATGCAGTAAACAGGAGAAATCTGTGGCAGAGCTAAAGGCGTTGATTTTTGATGTGGATGGCACTCTGGCAGAAACGGAACGAGATGGTCATCGGCCTGCCTTTAATCAATCATTTGCGGATACGGGGCTTGACTGGAACTGGACCCCAGAACTCTACGGTAAGCTGCTTGAGGTTTCAGGGGGTAAGGAACGTATCCGTGCCTATGTGCAAGACTATCTAACTGATTTTCAGCTGCCTGCTGAATTTAGTGATTTGGATGCGTTTATTAAGCATCTCCACGCTAATAAGACTAAGTATTATAAGCAGTATGCGGCAGACGGTAAAATTCCTCTGCGACCCGGTGTGGAACGACTGCTGAATGAGGCGCGGAGTGAGGGTGTAAGGCTTGCGATCGCAACCACCACTACACCTGCAAACGTCCAGGCCCTACTCGAAAACACCCTTGGCGCAGACAGCCTCAACTGGTTTGATGTGATCGCAGCAGGCGATATGGTACCCAAGAAAAAGCCTGCCCCCGATATCTATGAGTACGCCCTAGAGCATCTCGACCTACCTGCAGACCACTGTCTAGCTTTTGAAGACACTAACAACGGTTTACTGTCTGCGACACCTACGGGGCTTAAGACCGTTGTCACCGTCAACAACTACACCAAAGCGCAAGATTTTACTGGTGCCAAGCTGGTTCTAAGTGATTTTGGCACTCCAGAGACACCATTTAACGTGTTGGCCGGTGATGCCGGTGATGGCACCTATTTCACAGTCAACTTAGCCCGACAGCTTTGTGCTTAGGGATTTGTAGCTGTGGTCCTCAGTCTAGAGCAGTTTTGGCATAGCCCAGCCCGACAGCTTTTGGCATACCCCAGCCGAGATGACAGTGCCTTGACTCACCGCTGGCAAGAGCTGCAAACCTACCATCTTGATGCCATTTACTCCTACGGTCCGCACCCCTTAGCTGGTTTAGAGATCTTGGGCTTGGGCTACTGCGGTGTGGTGCTAAAGGTGCGGCATCAAGGACATGATCGGGTACTCAAAATCCGACGGGAGCCAGCCCCCCAAGCTAGCCTGAGCACTGAAGCAGATAGGCTCATTCGGGCTAATACTGTGGATGTGGGGCAGCAGCACCTCGCCCACAGCGATTATATATTGCTGATGGACTACATCGATGGCCCCATGCTGGTGGATTGGTTGCAGCAGGCTCCGCAGACTGGGCCTCAGGGTGCTGAGGCAATTCATAAAGTCGTTGTACAGCTGATCCACCAAGCCTATCGGTTAGATCAGCTAGCGCTAGACCATGGCGACCTGCGCTGTATTACGGCCCATGCTTTAGTGCGTTCTACAGGTCCAGTCTTGATTGACTTTAGCGGCGCTAGCTTAGACCGACGCCCCGCCAATGTGACAACGCTGGTACAAGGCTTATTTATCAGCACACAGATTTCCCAACTGCTGCGACCCTGGTTTCCCAAGGTGACTAAACCAAGATTAATTAAACATTTGAGATGCTATAAACTTCATCCTTCTTCAAGCCAGATGAGCCTACTACTCGATTATTTGGAATCGACTAAGGTTAGCTATACTGCTAGCAATACTGCTCAATGACATCACTCAGTGGCTATGGCAGATCCGTTGGCAAATACATCTCTTCAATCTTCCTTAGTGAATGATGGTAGAGCCCTAGCCCAGGAACTCAATATTTCTTGGGGACAATTGATTTCTATGGCTCTTAAAGAGTTTATTAGTCGACATCGTCGCTCTGTCAATTTAGTAGAGCAGCTCAACATCGTCTACGCTGAGGATCGCAAGAGGAATCCGAAGTAGTTGCAAGGATGCGGTCTACCCATCACAGATCGACCGATGGCGAATGGTAGTCCAGCAGGGCGATATTTACTGGGTAGATTTAGGTGAGCCAGTGGGCTCTGCTCCAGGGTATCGTCACCCTCACGTGGTAATCCAGAATGATGCCTTTAATTAGAGTGCTATCAAAACTGTAGTTGTTTGTGCCCTCACATCAAATCTGAAGCGGGCAAATGCGCCGGGTAATGTGTTGCTAGAACGAGGTGAAGCGAACTTGCCGAAAGCTAGTGTTGTTAATATTTCTCAGGTGTTTACAGTTGATCGTGGCCAGTTGATTGAAAAAATTGGTAGCTTATCTAGTGCAAGAATGCGCCAGATCTTGGATGGGCTTTACTTGCTATTAGAGCCTTACGAGTTGGACACCTATTAGATAGTTCTCTTTTAGAGACACCTTTAAAGAAAACTGTCATCTTGAGACTGAGATGGCCGGTGCTGTTCGGCACTGGCTAATTAATAGTGAGTTAGTGATAGCTATTCTCGGTGCTGCGCTTATTGGTCGGGCAGTGCCGTGGGTTCGCCTTCGAGAGCCCAACCTCGTCTAACAGCAATTGCTTCTAGATGCTCAATGCGCGACTCGGTTAGAGGATGGGTAGACTGCCATTCAATGAGCTGGTTGGCGACACCCAAGTCTAGTTCGTACTCAGTTAACCGCTCAAAAAAGTCTAAGGAATAGTCAATATGGCCATAGCGCTCTTGCATTATCTCAAGTGCATACACATCTGCCTTTTGCTCTTGATCGCGACTGTAGTGCAAGTCAGCCAGACTAACAGAGCCGGTCAGCATGGGCGGTAGCTGCACGCCACCGATGGCTAAAAAACTATTTAGACTCAAAAATACTAAGGTTCGTCCCAGACTACGAAGCGTATCTCGGTTTTCATGGTGGCCGAGTTCATGGGCTAGCACAAAGGCGAGTTCGTTTTCTGTTTCAATATCTGCCAACAGCCCTGTGGTGACAAAGATATGGCCACCAGGAATGACCATAGCATTGGGTATTGGCTCATCAAGGATGTAGATTTGCGGCTCAGGACGCTGGGCTAAGGCATCAGTGTGTAAAGACTCTGCCAAAGACCGAAGGTATTTAACCTGTGACCCTTCTTGAATTACGTCAGCTTCAGAAAATAGACCTTCAAAAACAACTTCACCCACTCTGACTTCAGCGTTTGGCCCAATTCGGGTGGCAATCTGGGCAGCGGCTACCCCGAGGCCAACATACAACGCTATACCCGCTGCTGCTACGGTACCCAACAGATATCCAAAGTTGACTAACGGGTGTACGGGCGTAACATTGACCTCATCGACGATTTCTCGCGGGGTATATTTCACTGCATTGGGCTCCAGTTCTAGCGAATCCCGGTACCGTAGGCCATGATTTCAACAGCTCCCGCACCCGATTGACCTTGGCCAGCAATATTGGAGGTTTCAAAGCGTACGTTTAGGACCTGCGAAGCTCCCCATTCTATGGCGGATTCTTTCATCCGTAGCATGGCCTCTCGCCGTCCTCGGTCGATTAGGGTTTCATAAACGGTGACGCGACCGCCCACTAAATTACGAAGGGCGGCTGATATCGTTTTGAAATAGTCATTAGCGACGACGACGCTGCCGACAAATAGCTCTGCTTCATGGGCATAGGGTAGGTCCTGTTTGGCACCCCAGCTCATAATCGGTATATGCAAAGTACTTTTTTCACGCCGTTTAATGTCTTCGTAGTGCTTACGCTCGCGACGATTACCAATGAAGTAACCCACGCCCAGCAAAGTCAGAAAAATGAGAATATCCATTGTGGTATGCGATCTCGCTACTGAACTTTGACAGCTGTTCCATAGGCAAATAGCTCAGCCGCACCCGGAGCTACAGAGGATGTGGCAAATCGGACATTAACGACAGCATTGGCACCCAGCTGCTCGGCCTGCATGAGCATACGATTTACGGCTTCTTGGCGTGATTCTTGCAGTAGCTCGGTATAGGCTTTTAGTTCACCGCCAACAATATTCTTAAATCCTGCAAGGATATCTTTTCCTACGTGTTTAGCCCGAATAGTACTGCCCTGCACCAGGCCGTAGTGCTCGACAATTTCCTTACCCGGTACACCTTCTAGATTAGTGAGGGTGATGTTAGTTTCACGGGCGATTGAGCGTGTCATTACAAAGCTCCTATAGATGGTTAATGGAGTAAGTGTGTCTATGAGTAGGAATGAGATCGAACTAACAGCCGGTCTAGCTGGCACCTTTGATACCTACAGGCTGTAAATATCAAATTCCGTCGTCCTAGTGTATGGATTGCTAGATCACAGAGTTAGCCAGACGAGCTGTCTATGCTGTGGCAAACAACGCTGATTGTATCGTTTGCCCTATGGTGCCCTGCGATTTCTAAAAATTGCTTTAGGTATGCTGCGCTCAATGTAGATACAGCTTTACGTTTCCTAACGTCGAAATGGATTAGCTTGCGAGTTGGCCAGATTAATTTGCTTAGACGCGGCTGTTGTCAAAGCTCTGACAGAACATATCCACACCTGTTTTGCTGATGTATAGGGCAACTGGCACCGCCAGCAGGTTGGGACACTGACTATTTTGGCTGAGGTGTTGGATCAGCTCGACGACCTGCTGTGTTTTCAAATCTGCTCGAAACTCTGGTAGACAGGCGATGTGGCGATAGCGCGTGGCAAATCCCTCTAGCCAACCATCGTTTTCAGTTGGTTCTAGACCCGCTCTCAAGGCCAATGATAGGGCTGCATCGTTTAAATCGCCGTCACAGTCTTCGATTTCGTGGAGCGATCGCAATGCTTCAGGGTAGTCGGCCAGGCGTTCAATCAGTTGAGTGATTTCAATTAGGGAGATGGAGAGCATAGGTATGGGGCCTAGAAACGAAAAAGCGGAGATATCGAGGGGGAGCGTGGGAACAGTCGGGCGGAGGCTAATGAATTTATCTAGGCAGGCTGAGAATTGTCTCAAACCAGTGTTCAAAACGTTCACCTAGGGCAGGTAGTGAGTATTTTTGTTCTGCCTGCTGTCGACACTGGTGGCGATCAATGCGATTGAGCTGTTGAATCCCAGCAACTAGGTCTGGGACACTATCGGGTTCGACTAACCATCCGGTTTTACCATGGTCAATAATTTCAGCTGGCCCACCGCGACGGTAAGCTACCACAGGAACACCACAGGCCAAGGCTTCAATGGCTACGTTACCAAAGGCTTCTACCCAACGCGGGGTCATCAGCAGTCCCTGACAATTACGTACTGTAGCCTGGAGCTGCTGCGTATTGACAAAGCCCAGATAGTCGATAGGGGCATCTGGATACATACGCTGAATAGTATCCCAGTAGTCCTGGTTTTCGAGTTTGCCTAAGATTTTCAAGGGAGTTTGAGTTTGCTGAGCGGCTGCAACGGCATCCTCTAATCCTTTTTCTGGCGAGAGACGTCCGAGCCAGGCTAATTCTGATTTTGGGGTGTCACAATAGTCATATTGGCTGAGGTCAACAGCACTGCTAAGTATTTGCCAGGTAAGTCCAGTGGGAAAGGTATCTACCTGGGTTTGGGTATAGGCTCCTAATGTTCCAGGAAAGTCTGCATTGACCTGAGTGATCGCGCTATTCATGACATGGCTGAGGGAGCCCATGCTGACAAAGTGGGCAATGGGAACGTCAAAAAAGGGTGTTAGGTAAAAGGGCAGCCAGTCGTAGGCGAAATTGACGATTAGGTCATAGCTATATTGGACCTGACGCGCGTAGTTCCATTGATTTGATAAAACTGCGTTATCAATGACGATGGCTGGGGTATCGCGTTCCTGGGTGTGGGCTGTGGGCTGAAGTGTGCCAGGTATTTGAATCAGCTGAGCAGAGTTTAGTTGGGAGTTTTTGGGGGCTGCGATCGCAATCTGATGCCCCCGCTGGGTCAATGATGTCACCAAGTTGACAATCGTTAGCTCCACCCCTCCACCTAGACCAGACCCCAACGGTCCGACGGGGGTAGAAACAAACAATAATTTTAGGCATCGCGCCATGGTAACCACGCCAACTCAGCTTTATGACCCTACTATGAGTGGTCAGTCTATGGCTAACTTTGCGGTGATACTCTGCCTTTGGGTGGCTATCCTAATTAGTTAGATTTTCTACTTCATCAGGCAGCAGCTCTGTTGCTGTTCGAGAAGCTTCCAACGCATTATTGAGCGATGATTTGAGCTTGGGCGCCTCACGGATACGGTTTAGCTGCTCCAGTGCCCACTCTGCCGTCCGTCGCACCTCGGCATCTTCATCTTCAGTGGCATGGCCAAGCATCTGACTGATTTGGGTCACCAACTCATAAACACGAGTCAAATCACGAATTGCATTCTTACGAACATCGGGATTATCGTCTTGAAGGGCAATAGCAAGTGCCCGGTTCATGGGTTTTAGAGAGCGAATACCGATTTCTGATAGGGCTGCTAGAATCAAACTTTTTTCCTTGGAATCAGCATCTACCATACTGTTTACCAAGTGCTGTACAGCAGACGAGTTACCGCGCTGGCCCAATTCCCAAATTGCTTTTCGGCGCTTACTAGGGTCCGCCACCTGCAAATTACCGACTAGCTCGTCAATAATATCAACTTTGGCTAGACGAGTCGTTGCGCTGATATCGGCAGTGGGAACCACTGGCAGATTTTCATTGGCTTGATTGTGATTGTCAACGACGACATCAGTAGCTGCGTGACTGGCATTATTTGACCGATGGCCGTTTAGCGATGTCTCAGACAATGTGTTTGGTCGTGGCACCTCACTGGGAATAGCTCCCCAGGCTGAATCTCCATCGTTCTCGTCATCTGTTTTAACTCGGTTTGCCAACACAAATCCCACACCAAAGCTGCCAAACGCGACAATTAGTGCAAGCCCTGGCCACAACAGTCTGCCTAAACCTGGTGATGGAGGCGCGTCAGCAGGTTGCGGATTGTCTGAAGCCTCTGTGGGTGAAGTATCAACGCCGGTTTCAGGTGACACCTCATCGCCAATGTTGAGCTCACCTCCTTCAACGACAGCATTCTCAGCATTAATGCGTACATCACTAGCGTCAGTCTCTGGCGTGTCTGACGTGTCAGCCTCTGACGCTGCTGCCTCTGACGCTTCATCAGCAGAGGCATTGGGTGAGGGAGACTCTTGCTGCTGTGCGATCAAGTTAGGCTCTTCGAACGCAGCCGTCCCTGCAGCTTCTTGACCGCGTAAAGTACGGATAGCTTCAGCCGTCATCGGGCCATAAATGCCGTCAATCGGGCCGTCGTAGTAGCCGCGATTTTTCAGCGCTTGCTGTATCGCTTTAATTTCTTCAGCCTGCTCCTCAGATGTAGCGTCCTCTGAGGGCGAATTAGTTGCATCCTGAGTAGGGCTGGGTGTATCTGCAGCAGTTGGGTCAACTGCTGAGGACTGCGCTACTAGCGACGACGGGGCTTCGGCACGTAAAGATTCGACAGGTAATGTCAGGGCTGTCAGACTTGTAAAAAATACCAGAGTAGATCGCCAAATCATATCAAGTTAATATCCAGTACCTGCGTCTTTCTGTTCACTGTTAGAGATTGGCTATTCAGTGCTTCGAATGGCAGAGTCCCGCTAATGCATAAAATAATCAATTCGTCCTGATGCATTAGAGAGCTACACAAGAAGCCATCAAAAAATCAGAACGACACCGCACAGAAGCCTATAAATAGATCAAAGTTATTGTTCTAGTTAACGAGCAACGGCTTTAAGCTTTCCCATAACTGTACCCAAATTTAGAGTTGTCATGTTCAAAATTGCTTAGCCAACTATTGCCTGTGGCCCTAAAAACCTTTAACTGAGTTAGCAGTTAGACTGGCACCGTTGAGGCATGATAGCAACCCTGCAATGTCTTAAATTTAAGACAATTGATTTGGTAAATGTCGCTCTATATGGACATCTACGGCCACAACGAGTATTGACAGCTTTGCAGCCAATACTAACGCAAATAGTTAGAAAATCTGAGAACGGATTTATCAAGAGTTCTTAGTATATGTGCAGCCTCTATAAAGACTAAATGTGCTTGCAATATTCAGGGAACTTTTTGATAAAAAAGAAAGATTAATCTGGCGAAGAGTCGTATGGTCTATGGGAGCCTAACCAGGTGGCCAGCGTCTTTGAAAAACTTGGACGCATTACGGCAATCTCTGATGCGGGCGTTAATAGCTGGATCAATGTTTGAGTTATGACATCCCGCTGATTGACAAGATAGATGCTAACTATGGTAAAGCCCACACCAATCCACTGAATAGTAGTGAGGTTTTCTGAGAGCAGTACCGTACTAAAGGTAAGGGCAAACACCGGGGTTAGAAACGTAAGGGCACTCAGGCTTGTGAGATTCCCCTTAGACGCCAAATAGAAAAACACGCCATAGGCAATGGCACTGCCAAACACAGTGGAGTATAGGATAGCTAGCCACCCCGACGGGGTAATGCTCTGCCACTGATGGACCTCGGTGTAGGCTGACAAGCCTAGCAGTGGCAGACCCCCTATGATCATATGCCAGCCAGTGGCGACGACTGGGTCTACATAGCGTGCAACATAAGCAATCATGACGGTCCCGACTGCCATAGACAGAGCGGCCAGTAGCATCAGCCATTCACCATGACCCAGGAGCAGTGAAAATACATCTATTCCTGTCGGTAATGGGTTAATAATGTCGTTTGCTTGCTCAGGCCAGTGTCCTGTTGAAAAGGCGGTTGTTACATTTGAGAAGGCTTGAATAATCCAGGCGTCAGGGAGCCCTAGCAAACTGATACCCGTAATGCCCAGCGTTAGGCCAAGCCACCCCAAAGGCCCAACAATTTCTTGAAATAGAAACCGAGCCATTAGAGCGACTGCAATGGGTTGTGAGTCAATCATGACTGAGCCAAGCCCGGCCCCGGTCCGTTGGAGACCTTCAGCTAAAAACCCTTGAAATAAGGTGCCATCAACTAGGGCAAATCCTCCAATCCAAGCCCACGCCTGCCAGCTTTTGGGCTGTTTACGTTTTAAAAAAGCTGCCACTATCAACACCAGCACACCAGCCGGTATGAGCCGTAGGGTGGCTAGAAATAGAGGAGTGGTGGTGTCGATTACGCCTTTCATGGCGACCATTGCTGTGCCCCACAAAAAGAATGGGGCAATCAAAAATAAGGTCGGGGTCTTTTCTCGATCAAACTGAGAGGCCATGCAGCGAGGAATGTATAAATCTGATAGACGGGTGGTCTTATTATAAAGTTATGTTAAGTTCTGATGGCCTTCCCTGCAAAGCCATTGACTCTGCCATCAGTGTAATTAAGTCGCAACCGATGACATAGGGAGTTTATAGTAATCATCTAAACTTCAGTCGTTTATTCAATCGATCTTGATTATGATTTGGCCATTCAAGCCACGTTTCCGTAAACAGATTGCCCGGATTGAGATTTCTGGTGCGATTGCAGGCGCAACCCGGAAGCGAGTGCTGGAGGCCCTTGAGGAGGGCAAAGAAAAAAAGTTCCCGGCACTTTTATTGCGCATTGATAGTCCGGGTGGCACCGTGGGGGATTCTCAGGAGATTTACAGTGCTCTCAAAAAGCTCCAGGACAGCGTAAAAATCGTTGCCAGTTTTGGGAATATTTCGGCGTCAGGCGGTGTGTATATCGGCATGGGTGCTCAACACATTGTGACAAATCCAGGCACCATTACTGGCAGCATTGGCGTTATTCTGCGGGGCAATAATTTAGAGCGCCTGCTGGACAAAGTAGGGGTGTCGTTCAAGGTGATCAAGTCTGGACCCTATAAAGATATTTTGTCCTTTGATCGAGAGCTGACTCAGCCAGAACAGATGATCCTGCAGGAATTGATCGATGTGAGCTATGGGCAGTTTGTGTCAACAGTGGCAACAGCTCGTAGTTTGGATGAAGAAACTGTACGCGGGTTTGCTGACGGACGTATTTTTACGGGTGCTCAGGCTCTAGAGCTGGGTGTGGTTGACCGTCTTGGCACTGAAGAAGATGCAAAGCGTTGGGCTGCTGAACTTGTGGAGTTAGACCCTGATAAAACCGAGGTTTATACCATCGAAGAGCGGAAACCGTTTTGGAATAAGCTTTTACCGGGTAACGCTCAGGTGACTGCTCCTCTAATAAGTCCGCGGTTGCAAACCTGGTTAGAGTTTGAGATAGCACATCAGGGCATGCCGCTGTGGCTTTATCAGTCGTCCGGGACAACGTTGCCAGGGCCGTTTGGCGGATAAAATTGACTACACTCTCTAGTCGGCCTAGAAAAGGCTACTCTATCTAAGGGGTTGGCTTGGCCAAGCAACGTATGAGGGATAGGCGATATGCAGCAAAGGGACACAGGTGACTGGCGGGTATGTGCGATTCGAGGCGCGACCACTGTCCCCGAGAATTCAGTCGCGGCTATTTCAGAAGCGGTCACTGATCTGCTTAATGCATTAGAAGAATATAATCCTCTAACAGCTGAGGATATGATCAGTGTCACGTTTTCAGTGACATCTGATTTGGATGCAATTTTTCCAGCTGCGATCGCACGGCAACGTCCCGACTGGGATACCGTACCTCTATTAGATGTTCAGCATATGCGGGTGGCTGGTAGTCTGCCGATGTGTATCCGCTTTTTGATTCATGCCTACATGAGCATTCCTAAAGCTGACATCTATCATCCATACTTGCGAGGGGCGAGTGGTTTGCGACCTGATTGGGCCAGTGTGTCTGCCCACGCTCCATAGCCTTTTGCCTAATGGAACACTTTTATCAAAAAAGGGCTCCTGCAGGAGCCCTTTTTTGATAATTTATAAAACCGCCAGAGCTTAATGCTCGTCCTTGCGATGAAAGCGGATACCTAAAAAGATGTCATAGATAAATCCCCAAAAATCTTTGCGACGAAGCAAACCTAATGATTGAGGAGACCCTTTCTCATCTAGCAAAGGCTTCATGATCTCATAGGCAGGCTTGTACTTATACCAGGGAATTGAGGGCCACAGGTGGTGTACCAAATGGTAGTTCTGACCCATAATCAGCAAGTTTAGAAGCCGACCAGGGTAAACTCGTGCATTTTTCCAGCGATTCTTTTCCTTAAAGGGGCGGTGGGGCAAATAATCGAAAAATAAGCCCAAGGCAACGCCCACCACCAGAGCCGGAGAAAACCAGTAGTTGGCAAAATAGGTTAGAAAGCCAAAGTGACAGGCTGAATAAATTAACACTCCCACAATCAGCCGACTCAAAAACCATTCCAACAGCTCATACTTTTTCCACAGGCGCCGTTGGAAAAAGTAAATCTCATGGTAAAAGAATCGAGGCGCAATCAACCACAGGGGACCACAAGTAGACACAAAGTGATCTGGGTCATTTTCTGGATCATTGACATTGGCATGGTGCTGCAGATGAACTCGGGTAAATACCGGAAAGGTGAAGCCGAGCATAAGGGCACTGCCATGGCCTAAGATCGCGTTCACAATACGATTGCTGTGAGCTGAATTGTGAGAAGCATCATGGATGACCGTTCCCACTAGGTGCAGAGCCACCGTATTCAAAACAAAACAAATCCAGTGGGGAAAGCTCCAGGAAAAATACCCAAATGTAGCCACAGTTGCTAACGCTACTGCTCCTACAAAAATTAGTAAATCTGGGCTGACACCACCGTCTGCGTCTAAGAGATCCTTGGGTACTCGTCTAAGTACCGCTGAAGGACGTGTTGCCACCGAAACCACAGTAATACTCCTTCACACCTATGTCTCGAAGTATACGCTACCTGGAGGTGATAATAAAGTTTTGTGACGCTATCTCATTTATCGCTTTACACTTCTAAACTGCCACTCAAACGTAGTGTACGTCTGGTCAGTACATCTCCATGTCGGTAATTGTACCCACATCGATGACGATAGTTAAGGACGATCTGATTTTTCAGTTTGAGAATCTGCCTTAACAATTGCACCTAGAGACTATAGAGCAGAAGCTAACCTCGGCATGATAATATCCGGTGGTTCAATTGACACATGTTCATATCCAAAACTCTGTATTTTCTCTTAGAGAAGACTGTTGTTCTAGGGTTTAGGATGTGATTGACCCTACTATCGGCTAGCCCTCGGACAAAGCACTATGCCTCTGCGCCACGCCCTGCGTCGGACCAAAATTGTTTCCACCATTGGTCCGGCTACTCAGGATCCCGCCACGTTGCGATCGCTCATTGAAGCCGGTGCCACTACTCTGCGTCTTAACTTTTCCCACGGCACCCATGACGACCATCAACGCAGTATTCGATTGATTCGTCAGCTCTCGTTTGAACTCAATCAGCCTGTTGGCATTCTGCAAGATTTACAGGGACCAAAGATCCGCCTAGGCAAGTTTGAAGATGACGCTATCCATCTCAAAACAGGCGATAGTTTTATCCTTACTAGTCGTCAGCTACCGGGTACCCAAACAATTAGCTCAGTTACCTATGAGCCCCTGGTAGAGGAAGTGCCGACCGGTGCCACTATTTTGCTAGATGACGGCAAGGTGGAAATGCGGGTAGCTAGCAAGGATATAGAGAAGCGAGAACTCCATTGTGACGTTGTAGTCGGTGGCAAGCTATCGAATAGTAAGGGGGTGAATTTCCCTGGGGTTTATCTCTCCATCAAAGCCCTTACAGAAAAAGACAAAGTAGATCTTGCCTTTGGTTTAGACCAGGGGGTTGATTGGGTTGCCCTCAGCTTTGTCCGCAACCCTCAAGATGTTCTAGAAATTAAAGAAATCATCACCAATGCAGGTAAGCGGGTCCCAGTTATTGTCAAAATTGAGAAGCATGAAGCCATCGAACAGATGGAAGCGATTTTGTCACTCTCTGACGGTGCGATGGTCGCCCGTGGCGACCTTGGTGTGGAGCTACCCGCTGAGGACGTCCCAATTCTGCAAAAACGTCTAATCGCTACTGCCAATCGCCTTGGTATTCCAGTAATTACGGCGACTCAAATGCTTGACAGTATGGTCAATAATCCTCGACCAACGCGGGCAGAAGTCTCTGATGTGGCTAATGCCATCCTCGATGGTACCGATGCCGTGATGCTGTCAAACGAAACTGCCGTTGGTAATTACCCAGTCGAGGCCGTTGCCACCATGGCCAAAATTGCTCTGCGGACTGAACAAGAGCAGATTACAAAAAACACAGATACCGCCACCAGTCGAACCATTCCAAATGCCATTAGTCGAGCAGTGGGCCAGATCGCTTCCCAGCTGGACGCGGCAGCGATTATGTCTCTGACAAAAACAGGAGCAACCGCTCGGAATGTTTCTAAATTCCGACCACCAACGCCCATTTTAGCGGTTACCCCCCACGTTGAAGTTGCTCGGCGTTTGCAGGTGGTATGGGGTGTCAAACCCTTGCTAGTAGTTGACTTGCCTTCTAGTAATCAAACCTTTCAGTCGGCTGTTAATGTAGCCCAAGAAAAAGAGCTACTTCATGATGGCGATCTAGTGGTGATGACCGCCGGTACTTTGCAAGGGGTATCAGGGTCAACAGACCTGATTAAAGTGGAACTGGTGACTGCCGTACTCGGCCATGGTAAAGGAATTGGTGAAGGCGTTGTCAGCGGTCGTGCACGAGTTGTGAGCAAGGCATTAGCCGTTAGTAACTTTAACCCTGGTGAGATTTTAGTGGTGCCGAGTACTAGTGTCGACTATGTGGATATCATCCGCCATGCTGGTGGCATTATTACAGAGGATGCGAGCTATACAGGGCACGCTGCTGTACTGGGCTTGCGTCTTGGTATTCCAGTTTTAGTTGGAGTGACCAATGCAACAAACATTATTCGTGATGGCACGATCATCACTGTAGATGCCAAACGGGGCGTAGTGAATTCGGGAGCAACCAATCTTTCCCGAGAGATCACCACAGTATATTAACGACTATGGTTCCTTGGTCACCTGACTGATGGGTGCCTATGCCTTGCCCCAATTAATGTAGGGCAGATTATCTGCTGTCGCTTTAATTTGCTCGGTCTGGGCTAGAAGCTGACCGCAGGCATCCCAAGTACCATTGACAAACATCTGACGATTGCCCTCTTTGACCGAGACTGATTTAGTTAGGTCGTCAGTTGAGATCGTCTGTTTGTCTAAGTCTAGAGTAAGTGCGGTGTCAGGCGAGTTGGCAATCAGTGTTTGGAGTTGAGCAACAACATCTGGGGGAGCCGTCACACAAGGCATGCCAATGGCAACACAGTTGCCAAGAAAAATTTCGGCAAAGCTTTCACCGACAATTGCCCGAATACCCCAGCGCATAATTGACTGTGGCGCATGTTCGCGAGATGAGCCACAGCCAAAATTACTATTGACTACTAAGATTTTGGCCCCCTGGTACTGAGTCTGATCAAATGCATGGGTGCCATTACTTTGGACGCGGTCGTCTGCAAAAACATTTTCGCCCAGGCCGTCAAACGTAACACAGCGAAGAAACCGAGCTGGAATGATGCGGTCAGTATCGATGTCATTGCCAACTAAAGGAATACCACGACCAGTGATCGACACGATTTTAGAGATTGTTTTAACCATAGAGAATCTATCTTGCTGTGCTAAAAGACTAAGGCCGTCCAAACAATGCAGTGTCTTCATCAAATACAGTACCAGGTTGAAAAAGGCAGTGCCAGTATGGATGGACTGACTACACCCATCGGCAAAATCAATAGGTGAAGCCCTAGACGTTGGAACGCCCAGGGCTTCTGGTAGTTAGAGCAGCGGTCCCCTAAGCCTCATAGAGAAACTCTAGATCCACATGATCCGGTATGTTGGCCGCATCATAATACGGGCGATTGGTCAGCCAAACTGATTGATAGGGTTTGAGTTCATAAACCGCATGTAGGTCATCACAACTTTCACCACTGATCAGATCTATCCAGCTGTCAGTATTAACAAGGTTAAGTTCGCTCAGCCGCAGGGTGTGGGGTTGGTTGCTAAGGTTGTGAATTGAGAAAATACTTTGGTCACGAGCGATACTCTGACGCCAGAAGGCGAAAATGGCAGGATTCTCGGGATGCAGAGTGTACTGAGTAGCATTTGGGTGAAATGCTTTTTGCCGACGGCGAATCTGGATGAGACGGGACAGTTCGGCTAGCACAATGGATTGTGGCGATTCTGGCTCTTTTAGTAGAGCATCCAAGCATTCTTTATCCCAGCAGTGGCGATTAATTGAGCGATTGTGACCGGTCGCCTCCATTCCTTCAATGTCGTTATGAGTTGCTAGGAAGCTATGGATATAGAATGCAGGAATTCCCTCCAAGGACATCATGACTGTTTGGGAACAGATAAACCGCTCAACTTGCCACTGATCTGGTCCCTGTGCCGTACCCTGGAGGGCGTCAAATAAGGAAATATTGATCTCGTAGGGAGATTCACTACCGTCAGGTTTGCTGCGCATGCTGATTTTGGCACCAAAGTTGCGCATGGTGTCTATCAGTGTTTGAAATTCACCCTCTTCTAAGAGCCCTTCAGTAGGTCGTAGCCCAATGCCATCATGAGAAGCTGTGAAATTGAAATAAGCGCAACCAATCGGAGCTGGTGGCATACTCATCATCCAGGTTTTGAGGTGATCTGCTCGGCCCTGCATCAGAGCATTTAGCAACAGCGGTGGCAAGCTGAAGTTATAGATCATGTGAGCTTCGTTTCGATCCCCAAAATAGCTGAGGTTCTCACGATTTGGCACGTTGGTCTCAGTGATCAGGGCAATCCCTGGATCTATCATCTGCAGAATCTCGCGGAAAGTTTGGATAAGCTTATGGGTTTCTGGCAGGTGGATACAGGATGTTTCTAAGGACTTCCACAAAAAGCCAACTGCATCTAGGCGAATGTATCGTGCCCCGTGGTGAACATAGGCAAGAATAATTTTGACAAATTCTAAAAGGACATCTGGATTGCTGTAATCCATGTCAACTTGGTCAGCACTAAACGTGGTCCATACATGCTTTAGACCATTAGTCGTTTCGACCGGTGTTAGCAAAGGACTGTTGCGTGGCCGAATGACATCAGCTGTGGGGGTATCTTCTGGCAGCGTAATAAAGTAATCACGGCCTGGTAGCTGATCGTCTTTGAACTGTTGAAGCCACTCGCTTTGACTGGATACATGATTGGCAACTAAATCAAACATGAGATTAAAGTTGCGCCCGATGGCTTCAATATCAGCCCAGTTACCTAGTCTGGGATTTACCTTGAGAAAGTCTATGACGGCAAATCCATCATCAGAGCTATAGGGAAAAAAGGGCAGGACATGTACACCTGTGACTGTATCTGCCAGATGGGTATTTAGAAATTGATGTAGCGTTTGCAATGGTGAAGCATCGTTGCTGCAGATGCTATCGCCGTAAGTAATCAGTAGAATTTTGTCCTGATCCCACTTACCTAAATCTTCTTGGGAGTGTGGTTTAAGATGCTCCTTTGTCAGGTCATATAGGCGAGGGAGCAAGCTTTGAGTTTGCTCCTCGGAATAGACCCCGCTGAGTAGGGGATAAACCTTAGCTGTAAAGCGTTCGAAAGATATGGCGGCTTTAGACGTTGTCAGCATGAATAGGTAAGTCTGATGTAATAGTCACTGGGCAAGCACCGGGGTGCTGTAAAAAGGATGCGATCAAACGAAATTAAGGCCCAAGGTAGAAAACCTTGATCCCCAATTTTTCACATATTCCTGATGGTTTGAATGGCTAGCGGGTTTTTGAATAATTAGATCAATTAAGGTCTATTTGGGACAGCTTAACCCAGGTGGTTAGATAATTCACTACCTAAAAGCAGGTCTAGTTTGGATACCGGTGAAATGAACAACTGCCCCATAGGAGTTGTTATGAGTAACCAGGTTATCACTGGTTTTTCCGAAAGGTCTGGGGATTAGGACAAATATCGGGTCTACTTCATATCTTTAAATAAACTCTAAAGCCCGTGTAAGTTGCAGCCATTTTACATATCAGAAAAACTAAAAAAGGATATCTGGCAAACTGCCAGATATCCTTTTTTGCTTTGAGGGCCACTTGTAGCTTTTCGCACGCCGATTAAGTGATTGCTCTTACCCAATAACAATCTGCCTAGCGACGTTCAAAGTTTAGATACTCTAATAATAGGCAACCTAAACTTTATCAAACCTTATGACACCATGCTTAAGGGCAGGATCAGATGACGCTGATGAATCGTTAACCATCCTTCTTTGCGAAAATCTCTGAGCAATCGTGTAACGGTTACCCGTGTAGTGCCAATGGTTGTTGCTAGCTGATGATGAGTCAACCGAATAGTTAGCTTGACACCTTGAGTTTCTACTTGGCCAAATTCCTGGGCCAGCATAATCAGTAGCTGTCGTAGCCGATCGGCAACTAGGCGTTTTCCAGATAAAGCAAGCCATGCTTCCGACTGCTGGAGACGTCTGGAGAGATGGGCAAATAACCCAGCCATTAACGTGGGAGAGTTCTCCAGTTCCGCCATAGATAGCGGTAATACGTCTACCGGAGTCAGTGCTGTTGCCCAGTAGGGACTTACTCCAGTCAAGCTCAGACCAAAGGGCATAGAAGGACCAGCCAGACCTAATAGTGTTTCGCTACCGTCTGGATGAATAGTGTGGAGCTGTACAATGCCTCGACAGATGACATAGATTTCGCTTCGCCTCAGATGAATGCTGTGCCCTGCAGTAAACTGCGTCAGATTACGTTCGTGATAAAGCTGCTCAAGTAGAGCAATATAGCTATCTGGTGTACGGGTTCTTGGGGTGAGCTGTGATACTGACATAGAGAAAACCAGGTCCCTGTGAATGCTATTTGAGCAATCGACAGCAGAGATGTATTTTAGCCAACGGCAATGCTTGAATAACTCTGCTAAATATAAAACTAGTCCTGCTGCTTCTTGGAATACCGCTTCAGAATAGAAGAGTAAACCCAAAAAATAACTTTCAAGCTAAGCTCTGATTTGGCAGCATCAATGAGTTCGCTTAGTCGATATTACCGACATGATTAAAGTAAACACTTAACGTAAGGTAATCAACAGGTTAAGAAAAGCGAAACCTTTTGATGGCGAGTGTTTATGATTGAGGGTAGAAAAAATATTGGGAACTCAGATCGCCGGGATGTGTGTGGATAAGATTGGCCTCGTGGAACGCCGCATTAACCGCTGATTGTGTGATGATTGTTTACCCAATCTCAGTTCAGCAGGCTGCGTACATCACTGACCTGTCCGTTGACGGCGGCCAAGGCAACCATTGCCGGGCTCATTAGTAGAGTCCGACCTGAAGCAGAGCCCTGACGACCTTTAAAGTTTCGGTTTGATGATGATGCGCTGATTTGTCGGCCCTGCAATTTGTCAGGGTTCATGGCCAAACACATAGAACATCCAGGTTCTCGCCATTCGAACCCCGCTTCAACAAAAATTTTATCCAGACCTTCGGCCTCAGCCTGCTGTTTGACCTGCTCTGAGCCTGAAACGACAAATGCCTTGATACCTGCAGCCACGCGTCGTCCTTGGGCGACTTTAGCGGCTTCTCTCAAGTCGCTTAGACGACCGTTGGTGCAGCTGCCGATAAAACAGACGTCAACGGGAGTGCCCAGCATCGGCTGACCTGGGGCTAAGTCCATGTAGCTGTAAGCTTCTTGGATCAGTGGCTGCTCGTCTGATGCAAATCTCTCCAGGTTGGGAACGGCTTCATCAACACCGATAGCCTGGTCGGGGCTAATGCCCCAGGTGACGGTAGGGGAAATTTCTTGGGCATCAAAAACGACGACATCATCGTAGTCGGCATCGGTATCGCTACGTAAGTTTTCCCACCAGCCAACAGCCTGCTCAAATTCGCTGCTCTGTGGGGCAAACTCTCGGCCCTTGAGATAGTCGTAGGTGATCTGGTCCGGGTTGACGTATCCGCAGCGAGCACCGCCCTCAATGGACATGTTGCATAGGGTCATGCGCTCTTCCATAGACATGGCCTCAATGGCGCTGCCGGCATATTCGTAGGCATAGCCAGCACCCCCTTTAGCACCCAGGGTGCGAATAATATGCAAAATTACATCTTTGGCATAAACCCCTGGGGCGAGGGCACCATTGACCTCAATGCGTCGGACTTTAAGCTTGTCGAGAGACAGGGTCTGGGAGGCGAGCACATCTCGCACTTGGCTAGTGCCAATGCCAAAGGCAATAGCCCCAAAGGCACCATGGGTAGACGTGTGGCTATCGCCACAGGCAATGGTCATGCCAGGCTGAGTTAGCCCCTGCTCTGGGGCAATGACGTGAACAATGCCCTGGCGACCTGACCCGACATTAAAAAAGCGAATGCTGTTGGTTTGAGTGTTGCCTTCTAGGGCAGTGATCATGTCTTCTGCCAGGCTGTCGGCAAAAGGGCGAGCTTGGCTATCGGTTGGGACGATGTGATCGACTGTCGCGACGGTGCGCTCGGGAAACAGTACCTTGAGATTGCGATCGCGCAGCATCGCAAATGCCTGAGGGCTTGTGACCTCATGGATCAGATGCAGACCGATAAAAAGCTGGGTCTGACCCGACGGTAGTGTAGTGACTGTGTGTAGATCCCAAACTTTATCGAATAACGTACCCTTACTCATGCGCCGCCTCTGTCTAACAAAAAATCGCTAGGCTTTCTATTCTAGCTCCAGAGGTTGCTATTGGATGTCGTTTTCAAAGAGATCTCCAGCCCTGCTATTGACGACAAACGATCAGCTGGCATGTTTCAATTAGACATACAGCTTTTCTGTTTTTAATAAAAGGAGTTTGGCAATGGCTGGAGCAGTGGTCTATCTAGTAATTCTTTTCGGTGCAGCAGGTGCCGGTATTGGTATGTACTACGGTCTAAAGGCTGCAAAGCTGATCTAAAACAGGCTCATTGCACAAAACCCATGGGGGGCAGAGAGGCGACTGCGTGTCTTCTCTGCCCCCTATTAGTTTTTAAGGGGTGATTTGGTTGCGATCGCAACAGACTTGCTGCTGGCCAAAATACTAGTGCCGGCAAATAGAAACCAGCCAAGTACATTAATGCGTGCATCAAAGAGGGTGACATCAAATAGCGCAAACAAAATGCACCCAGTAAAGCCTAGGAGATAGCTAAGCAAAACAGGATGATAGCTATCAACAATTAACCGCCGAATGCCAGCCACATAGGTGCGACCAACGACCCAGCAGAAAAGCAACATAGTAGGCACGCCAGTATCGCAGGCCAAATAAAGCCAAAGGTTATGAGGGTGAAACAGACGCTCATGATCGGTGACACTTAATGGCACATACTGATGACTAAAGCCACCTAGCCCCCACCCCACTAGCGGGCGCTGTTGAATAAGCTCCAACGCGATCTGCCAGGCGGCGATACGCGGATCTTGAGTAAATAAAGCCAGGCTAAGAGAACGACCGCCAAAGCCTAAAAATACGAGTCCGGCTACCATCGCACCAAAGATTACCAGCCCCAGCATCCACACCCAACGATGTCGCCTGACCAGAAAACCAGCGATGAATAGCAACACCATGGCAGCTATTAGCCCATTGCGAGAGCTGGAGCAAAAGATACCAACTCCGGCCAAACCGGTGGCAACGGCAATGACAATGGTCAGTTTAGGAGAGCACTCCTTTAGCCCGCCGCGCAGCTTGCCGACCAGAAGTCCTAACCCCAACCCCAATATGATCGTCAGATAGTTGCTCAAAATATTGGGATGACTGAGTCCACCGTGGGCTCGATGCCCGGCAAAACTCACATCAAAGACCCATTCAAAAATGCCCCAGTCGCTTACCCGCGCGGTAAAGGCCGGAAACCTGACGATATATTCAACCAGGGCGGCCGTACTAAACGGCAATGACCCCAGCACAATGGCCTGACTAATGGTGGATAAAGCAATGCTAGGAGGCCGAAACCAGACATCTGTCGTCAGCACACCAACTAATAAAAAATAAGGGAGAAAATTAGCCAGCTGTAGCCACGCGTCACTGCGATTTATAGCAAAGCAGGCACTGGCTATAAGTCCCAGGGTCAAAAGACCATACCCCTGCTGCCACAGCACCTGCCGAATCGAATCAAAACGCTGGCACAGCGCTGTCAACATCAAAACAACCATGCCTGTCAAACTTAGATAGCTAGCAAATGGCAAAACCACCAAGGCCGCAAGCCACAGCCAGTCAGTCCCCGAGTGGACTATGGCCAGAAGATTTTTTGTGGGTTGGGCTGAATTAGTACGCACCGTCCCCCATTAAGACCACCCATATTGTACGAATCAGAATATAGAGATCTAGCCAAACTGACCAGTTACGAACGTAATAAGCGTCCAGATTGACTCGTTCGTCATAGGTGATATTGTTACGCCCTGACACCTGCCACAGCCCTGTCAGCCCTGGCAGTACTTGGGTATAAAGCTCAAACTTATCGGCATACCGATGGACTTCATCATGAACGATGGGGCGTGGCCCTACCAGGCTCATTTCACCTCGCAAAACATTCCAAAGCTGGGGTAGTTCATCTAGACTTGTGCGTCGTAACCATCTGCCAATGCGGGTGATGCGGGGGTCATACTTCAGTTTGCGGTCTTGGTCCCAGCGGCTGCGAAGTTCTGGCTGGTTGTTCAAATAGTCTTTGTGTACTTTGGCGGCATTGGGCACCATGGTGCGTAATTTCCAAGCCTTAAACGGTCGGCCCCGGCGTCCGTTGCGGAACTGGGCATAAAAAATTGGCCCTGACGAATCGAGGCGAATGGCAAGGGCTATCAGGGCAATCAAGGGTAGACAGACTAAGCCGACCACCATAGTTAAACATTGGTCAAGTAAGCTTTTAGCGAGTTTTGGACCCGGTAGCAAGAGCTGTTGACGAGACTCTAGACCTAGGACGCCACCGAGATCTCGAGCGGCAACCCACAGGCTGGCCATACCAAACAGATCGGGAATAATTAACAGGTGAGGAAAGGCCCGACCGTAGCGCTGGGCCACATACAGCAATCGGTCACGATGTACCCCCGGCATCGCCACAATAGCGTAAGGAATTTGATCGCGATTGGCTAAAACGGGTGCCTGAGCCAAATTGCCAATGACGGGGACGCCTTCAAGGCTGCCATGTTTTTTAACGTCATCGTCTAGTACGGCGACGGGTTTAAGACCCAACGATGGTTGACGATGCAGAGTGCGAATCACCAGGGCGCCGGTTTCGCCTGCACCTAGCACCAAAACTGGGTAACCCCACCAGGAGCGTTTGGCTACCAGCGCACGGAGGGCATAACGCCCCAGAAGCACTAAAATAATTGACAGTCCCCAGGCCATTAAAAATGCACCTCGAGAATAAAGCTGCAGGTCGCGAAATAAGAAGATGGCTGACCCGAGGGTGAGATAGAGTAACGTTGAGGTGAGAGCGATACGTCGCAGCTCTTCTACAGGGCCTATGCCATGTCCTGGATACAGACCCGCCAAACCATAGCCAAGCAAAAATAGCCCAAGCAGCGGCCAAAGCTCCCAGTAAAGTGAGGGGGCGTACTGACCGTTAAACCACAAACGGATGTAGACACTGGCAATGCCAGCCAAGCTTAAACACAGGGCATCGCAGGTGACCAACGCGGTCACCATATAGCCAGGGTGAGCGTTTACTTTGAGGGGTGAGATCGCAGGTTTAGTCGGCTGAGAAAGAGTCATGAGCACCAGATGCCGAAGGCGATAACCTAACTACTCTAAGGGATTACCTTGCAGAAAAGCTGTATGGGTTTGCTCAACACAGTTACAAAACTGAGTTTGAAAATGCGCAATTGAGAATTGTTCTGCTTGTTGACGTAGAATTTCCAACTTTAATTCATACATACCCATTTCGAAGGATTGTATGGCCTGTACCAGACTCTCAACTGTCTGTTCTGGAAAAAGAACGCCCGTTTTTCCATGAATTACGGTTTCAGTCGCCCCACCTCGACCAAAGGCAATCACGGGAGCCCCGGCGGCTTGAGCCTCTACAGGGGTAATACCAAAATCTTCTTCTGCTGGAAAAATAAATCCCTTACATCGCTGCATATAGTCCGTAACAACAGCGTCGGTCTGTTTTCCAAGTAAACGGATGTTCTGTCCGGCCATAGCTTTAATGCGTTCCCAGTCGGAGCCATCACCAATGACCACTAGCGGTAGACCCAGCTGGTTAAATGCTTTAACAGTGAGGTCAACCCGCTTATAGGGGACAAAGCGAGACACCGTCAGATAAAAATTTTCACGCGGCTGCTGCCAATCAAACCGAGACACATCAACTGGCGGATAGATCACCTTTGCAGGGCGGCGATAGGCCCGCCAGATCCGTCTGGCAATAAAGTTAGAGTTGGCGATAAATCGATCTACGCGATTGGCGCTTGTGCTATCCCACAGCCGCAGATAGTGCAAAATCAACCGGGTCAAGACACTCTTTGGCCCTTGCTCTAAGCCCGCTTGCTGTAGATATTGATGCTGCAAATCCCAGGCATACCGAATGGGGGTGTGCACATAGCTAATATGGAGTTGATGTGGTGCAGTCAGCACCCCTTTGGCAACCGCATGATTACTGGAAATCACCACATCATAACCAGACAGATCAAATTGTTCTACGGCTAGGGGCATCAGAGGCAAATACTGTCGAAATGCCCGCTTAGCAAAGGGTAGTTTCTGAATAAACGAGGTTTGGGCTGAGCGATGGCCGACAAAGTGACGCTGTTCCGGTGATAAAAAATCTACCAGGCTAAACAGATCAGCCTCTGGATAAAGCTGCAGAATCTGCTCGACAACTTTTTCAGAGCCTGCATGGCTAGTGAGCCACTCGTGAACAACGGCAATACGCATAGCAAAACTGACGACACAAATCGTCCTAAGATTCTAGAGCAGAGACCTTCAGGCATCAGCCCCTTAAACCATACCTACCGTGAGCCAAATCAAAATCCCTATCCTTGACTTAAAACCTCAATACCAGGCCATCAAGGGTGAAATTCAAACGGCGATAAACCAAGTTTTAGAGTCTGGTCAGTTTATTCTGGGGCCAACGGTAAAAACGTTTGAAACCGACATCGCTAACTACTTGGGGGTGAAGCATGCAATTGGTCTGAATTCAGGGACTGATGCTCTGGTGATTGGTCTGCGGGCTGCTGGCATTTTGCCAGGGGATGAGGTGATTACCACCCCCTTTAGTTTTTTTGCGACCGCAGAATCTATCAGTATGGTGGGTGCTAAACCGGTATTTGTCGATATTCAAGCTGATACCTTTAATATCGACCCCAAACTGATTGAAGCGGCCATTACGACCAAGACAAAGGCAATTATGCCTGTGCATCTATATGGCAACCCGGCGGCTATGGGGCAAATTGTCCAAATTGCCGACAAGCATAATCTCAAGGTGGTTGAAGATTGCGCCCAGGCATTTGGTGCTGTTTATAAAGGAACCTGTAGTAGTTGCGATCGCTGCGAGCAGACCACGCGTGATCAGCTTGGCGGCAAATATGTTGGCGCAATCGGCGATATTGGCGCCTTTTCCTTTTTCCCCACTAAAAATTTAGGTGCCTATGGTGACGGCGGTTTGATTACCACTAATGACGACCAGCTTGCGGACACAGCTCGAATGTTACGGGCCCATGGCGCAAAAGAACGCTACAAAAACATCATGTTGGGCTATAACTCTCGGCTGGATGCCATGCAGGCCGCAATTTTGCAGGTCAAGCTACGTCACATTGATGATTGGAACAATAAACGGCGTTGGGTAGCGCAAACCTATAATCAACTGCTAGAGAAAGTAGAGGGGGTACGGCTACCTGAAATCGCTGATGGACATGTATTTCATCAGTACACAGTTCGTCTTTTAGGAGTCAATCGTGACCATGTGAAGCAGGCTTTGGCAGAAGCAGGCATTGGCGCGATGATCTATTATCCAATCCCCCAAGACCAACTTCCCGTTTATCAAGGACAATATCCCGCTAATCCGGTCAGCGACAAATTAGGTCAAGAAGTCCTCAGTCTTCCTATGTGGCCCGAGTTGACCCTCGAACAAATTGAAACAGTCGTGAGTAGTTTGGAGGCGGTAATTGCTTTTCTATGAAGGCGGGCTAGACGATACCCTGCAAAAAATTAGGTCGAGCCCTGGCTCTGAATATCCGACTGACAAATATACTTGTCAGCTTTTGCATGAGAGTATTTACTCTTATATGTTTTTAACCATAAAACCCATTGAACAAGCCAATCTCTTAGATGATTTAGCATAGTACTTTGATAAGTAATTATTGAAGGGTTAACTCTAAAAAGAGTGATTCTAATCTTAGAAAAGACCAAGTTACTTTATCGTTCATAATTGTGCTTGGAATAAGCTCTTCTGATGCCATCGGCATGGCAAATTAAGAGTCCTTAGAGGTATTTGTTATCTAAAAGCCGAAATGATGTGTAGCTTTATAAAGCAATACATATCAATCGCTCTGACAAAATCTGACTAGCAACCTATATATTAGTAAAAGCTGATAACTAGCATCACAACACGGTAAATCCCTAGGCGTTAGGGTGATTGCATATGAATTTTACTTTCAAAAAAGCCCTAAACTACCTTGGATTTTGTTTGTGCTTAGTAAGCACATTTTTTGTCGTAAAGTATATTCAAAAATATATAAGTGACATCGATTATAGTCAATTTGGAGCTTTAGAAATAGCAGCAGGTCTATGTCTGATAGTGACCTATGGGGCTTGTAATCTAATACTGGCAGTTGTATGGAAACATGTTTTAAGTTACCTAGAAGTAAAAATAAGCTCATATGAATCTGCCAAGATTTATGGTCGTTCTCAATTAATTAAATACGTACCCGGCAACATTCTTCATCTCACTGGTCGACAGGCAATGGGAATGTCTATTGGTTTGCCTAGCGTAAGGGTAGCAAAATCAATAGTCTTAGCACTTGGACTAAGCGCCTTTGCAGGCTGCTTCTATGTCTTATTAGTCCTTCCACTGCGGTGGAGTTTTGTCCCTGAATTTTTGTCAATTATAGGTTTTGCAATTGCTATTGCTGGCACCTCGTTTCTTATTAAAAAAATACTTGGCTCAGCTCTGACCCGTGCATTCTTGTGGCAGACGCTGTTTTTGGTATTAACTGGACTTAATTTTGTTATCGTCCTGAAGATTGTTACATCACAATCACCCGTTTCTCTCGCTAGCTTTCATCTATGTGGGGCCTACACAGTCGCTTGGCTAGTGGGGTTAGTAACACCAGGAGCACCTGCCGGTGCAGGCGTACGTGAACTGGTTTTGATGTTTCTGCTCGGTGATTACTACCCTGAGTCTCAGCTGTTAGCATCTGTTCTACTAACCCGTCTAATAACGATAGGTGGTGATCTAGTATTTTTTCTAGCGTTTGTCTTTATAAAACAACGCGACTGGAACGCCTTGACTAAAGTCAAAAAAGCCACACAGCCTCACGATAGAAGTAAAGCGGCCCTTAAAGAGGCGTTAAAGGAGACTGATGAGTCGCGCATTCATTAAGAAGCATGGGTTAGAGAGATATACAAAGACCAAAACCTCTCTTTAACCAACTTTGCAATGTCAAACTGCAGCTAATAGACAAACTAACCTAGCGAGTTCTCAAAAATATCTCGTGACAAGGGACTTAGCTTTTACTAAACCTTTTATCTTCTACACATGGTTTAGTTAGCAGCTTTCCAAAAAGTTATTGTTCTTTAGCTTAAGTGGCTCACAGTGGCGTTCTTTTTGTTGAGCTAATACTTTTGCAAACTATATTTTGTGAGTGTAAGATCAACATTCTCGTCAACATAGACTCTAATTTCTAAGTCATCTACATCTTCATCAATGCTGACTCTTTCTGAAAGCAATTCTCTACTCTTTTGATCGTTTTCAGCATCGTCTTTTGACAATGTATATTCGAAACTAGCAAATACTGTTTGAGTTGGATTATGACTAATAACATCAATGACAATATTGCCTTTGTCAGTGTTATTAACGATGCCTTTCACCTCTAAATCGTAGTCTCCAGGTTCAAGCTCCACATAGGGGCCAAATGCCAAATAACCAGGTGTAGCCGTAGTCTTTACTCCAGTTTCCGAGGGTATGCCAATTTGAGTCGGTATGTCTGAAATGATAAGTTCGGACGCGTCGTATTCTACACAGGTAGGCAAAATGCACAGGGTTGAGGCTAAACCTTCTTTCGAGGCAGTTTCCTCAAAGTCTTCAGCTAAGCGAACAATAGTGTAATACTCACTATCTTCCACACTTAAAAAGTCGTAGTCATTTAAGTACCTAACGAGCTGCTGAATCTGCTCGGAAAAGTCGCTCTGGGTTGGCCATGCATGGGGAGCTTTTAGGAGATCGATGTATGGCAAAATTACAGCGTCGGCTTCACCGACAGCCATAAGGGCAACTAATCTATCCGTAAACTCATTGTTAATTGCATTTCTCTCAAACCCTGACATGATTTCAGGCCAGTGTCTTTCGGCTTCAAGCAAGTTTTTGTCACCACCGATATTGTAGGAAATGATATGAGTTTTAGAAGCGATATAGTTTACAAAAAAATCATTGGCGTATGGTAGGAACGCAATCACTTCGCCTTCTTTAGAGTGATTGTCAATATCATTAATGATCGTCTTATCTATAGCTAGAAATTTTTGTCTGGACCGATGTTTTTCTGAAAACTGTTTCTCTAAATTAGGCAGATTAGATACTATTAAAAACAGACACAGAAAAAGAATCAGACGTCTTTTAGACTGATTCTTTTCATTAGCTAACAATAATCCAGTTAGTAGCCAGAATCCCAGACAAGCAAGCGCTGTCCATCGATAGGCTGCTCGCATATTTCTAAAGCCAGGAAGAGAGCTTGATACCAAACCGTTTCCGGTTGGCAGTATCCCAAATTCAGCTGGCATCATTTGGTCTCTAGACTCGGGCCGAACAGAATTGACTTTAAGGGACGGTCCCAAGGCCATGTACAGTCCAAAAAGTGCAGTTATAAGGAAGATAGTCGCTAACTTTGATTTTTTACGAGTTTGCCACCAAGCTACACAGCCTAGGATAATCAAGGGCAATGAGAATGTTGTTTTCCAAACAGACGAGTCACCAAAATTGTCTGACGTAACCCGAGGTCTACTGACACCTAAAAAATCCCAAAGCCAATGTATGCTCTCTGTAGGGATTGCCAAAAACGATAAATCTACTCCCCAACCTCTAAAGAAATCTAGAGGTGCTGAACCAAACTGAGCCTGCCCGATATATAGAGCATAAAGTGCGTAGGCGATGGCAAAACATAAAAAATGTATGGCTAACCGTCTAATAAAAATTTGCCTATAACGCTTCGGAAAAAAAACGAGTTTATAAAACCCTAAAAAGCTACTAGCTACTGCGAACATCATAAAGCTGTAGCCATCCATAAAGACCGAAGTCAGTGTGGCAAAAAGATATATTGGAATGTGTTTATATCCGACACCAAGCTCTTTTAGGAGATAGTTCTCAACCTCAAATAGCTCAAGTGAGGTCCAAAAATAAAATGGCAATAAACTAATGCCTAAGGCCAGTGCTGAATAACCTGTATGTGCCCAAACAATCGGCAAAGTAAGCCATAAGGTAGATAAGATTGATGCGCTTAAGGTAGATTGCTTAAAGAAAATCCTAGAAATCTTCCAGGTACCTAGAAACGCTACAGCAAGCCATAAGACATGCATTAGAGCATAGGCATCAGCCGGGTGTAGCCCCAAGCGTAGAAAAATACTGACTGGATATGCTCCAGATAAACCAAATGCGATCGCAGCTGGTTCAGGGTAACCAAAATTTGTTGCGTGAATAGAGAAAATAGAATTATTTGCAAATGACTGCGCAAACCCTGTCAGCCAAATTGCCTGTCCAAGGGTAGGAGTTGCAATAAAAGGTAGTGCTCCATAGAGAAATAGTATGAATAGAAATGCAAATACTGGAGCAACTAAAGCACTAATATTTCCTGCCTTATGGGTATGATTGAAACTCATCTAAGTTCTATTTGAGTCCGCCAAGTGAACTAAGAAAATGACAATGGTCATTGATATTGTGAACGACAATCGCAGCAATGACCGCACGTTCTGTCTATATCTAACTATTTAGATATAGACAGAATAGCATCTAGGAGTTGTTGAGTACTTTCTTCCCAAGTTAACCAAGAGAGAGCTTTAGACATGGGTACTTGCCCGTTCTTATATAGATGTAGCCAATCCCTAATTGCTTCAGCCAAATGCTCGGGCTGACTAGCTTTAAAGTAAAAAGCATTGTCACCAGCAACTTCATGAAATACACCAAGATTACGAGCAATAATAGGCAGCTTATGCTGTGCAGCTTCAATCAGAGGTAGCCCAAATCCCTCGCCTTCTGAGGCTGCTAATAAAACTGTACTACTAGCGTAAACTTGCTCCAGATACTCATCACTAATACCCTGTAGCCAGAAAAATCGTGAATTAACTGAGTCATTCTGCTTCAGTTTTTGGACTAACGTATCAACATTCCAGCCATGTTTGCCCACTATAACAAGGTTGATATCTAAATCTGATTTCCAAAGTAAATCAAATGCCTCAATCACTTGAGCATAGCCCTTTCTAGGTTCAATCGTTCCCACCATCAGAAAGGTTATTTTCGATTGAATAGATGCTAATGTCTCTTTTGCATTTTGGGGTAATCCAGTTGATGGTATGCTCTGTCTAATGTCTGCCCCTAAATGAAAGTGGTCAATCTTTAGATAGTCCACTCGGTTAGGTCCAAAATGCAGAACCCAGTCTTTGACTTCAAGAGCTGTTGCTTCAGAAATACAAACTAAACCTGTGGAAACTTCTGAAATATCCTGCAACCAGTGCCTAAACATTTCACTCAACCCTTCTGGCCACCACTCGGGATGATGAATTAATAGGATGTCATAAACTACGAAGTAAATCTCCGCACCAATATTTCTGAATTCTTCTAAGGTTGAGCGAATATAAGGAGAAAGATGGGCTGTTAAATCTAGCCCTAAGAAGATATCGTTACAGGAAACATCAACTATTTCGTCTTCTACATCCTCTACGAGGCTTTTATCTGAAGAGAGTAACGACATTTTATTGAGAAATCTGCTGGCGTGATAATAGCCTTGACCACCCCAATAGACAGGTACTACATCGTAACTAGATGGGGGATTTTCAAGAAGATTAATCAGTATACTTCGCACAACTCTCTGGATCCCACTTTTGGCATCACGCTGTACCAGCTCTGAAATATCTACTAACATCTTTTTCTTGTTAGGAGAAAGATTCTTTGCTATGCAGCTAGCTATTTGGGCTAATTCGTGATCATCTTTTTTGGATATCTTTTCGACCTTTGAAATCTCAAATATTAGCTTCTTATAAAGTGCCTGTTCAGTCAGTTCTTCATCTCCTGACCGAATTGGAGAGAGTCTTTCAAAGGCTTCGAGAGCTTTCCTAGCAGAGTTATCCCATGAAAACAGTTTTGACTGAGCTGCAGCAGTGTCCTCTAACGAGCTAAGAAAACCTGGGTCAGTCAGTCCAAGGTGCATTAACCTACCAATATCTTCCGCTGAGTATGGATTGAATAAGGCATCAGAACGTCCTATCACCTCAGGTATGCTACTTGTATTTGAACCAATAGTTGCTGCACCACATGACATTGCTTCTAATGCTGGCAAGCCGAATCCTTCGTGGGTAGAAGGGAAAATAAAGAGCTTACATAGGTTGTAGAGTGAGATTAAATCAGCGTCATCTACGTAACCGGTCAGGATATACTCACCCTTGGTGATGCCATACTTAGAAGCATATGCTGATATTTGAGCTTCAGTATTTTTGGGTAGCCTTCCTGTAATCAATAGCTGATGCTGCTGTCTAACAGCATGTGGCAGCATAGAATAAGCTTCAAATAGTCTCTTAAGATTTTTTCGTTTATCAAAACCCCCAGGAGAATACATGAGTATTGAACGTTCAATACCATACTTTCTCATGAGCTTCTTGCAAGCTAATTCCGTTAGTGTTTGAGACTGAAATCTGTGGTCAACGGCAGCAGATATGTTGACCACTTGATGCTCCTGAAAGTTCAATTCGTTCAATACTTCTTGGCGTGAACTTTCAGAAATAGCAAGAAGTAAATCACTTTTCTTTAGATAATCAATTTTTCGAAAATAATAGTTTCTGACAGTAATATCTGATAAGTAAGAATCTCGGTTGAGCAGTGGAATTAAATCGTAAAGAGTAGCAGAAACATTATAATCTCCGGGCAGCTTCTTGATAGACGTGACTACATCATCTGCCCAACCTTCAAATAAGCTGGCAATATGTACTATATCTGGCTTTAGGCTTGCTATAAAAGAGTCTCGTATTAACTCACTCACGTGGGTAAGCCACAGATTTCCAAACCTTGATTCTGCTACGTTAGAAGGTATTGCAAACACCTTGACTCGATGTTTAGGAACTAACCCACTAAATAATTGTCGAATCCAAGGAACTGAGTCTGGAAATCTATCATTGAGTAAGATCCATACTTCATGATTTCCAGCATTACGCGCAATTGCTAGAGAAAGCGACATTGAATAACGACCAATGCCACGAAAGCGACTTTCAGATTGACAGGCTTGAAGATCAATAAGTATTCGCATCATCTTAGATTTTATCTCTTTGTTTTGATAGCCTCTTTGATATCGTCTAAAACCTGTTGCGCCATCGGAGATAGATATTCCTGGTATGCTACCCTTCCATCCTTATTAAATGACACAGAGCTTTGACTAAAGTACACGCCTTTAAGTCGGTTTTTGACTTGATAGGGTATGTAGGGCTGCATCAGCTTATATAACCGCATCGCGATTGGCAAATCTCCTACAGTACGCACTGCCCTCTTGAGCTTTTTTTTAACGAATCCACGAACTTGGTTGGCATCGGCTATTTTTCTGAGAAGCCTACCAAGTGCTCTGAAGGGCTCAGTCATGAGCATTGATGTACTATTCAGTATCACCTCTAACTCAGCTTCCAACTGTTGGAGTCTTAGCTCTTTTTGATGCACCAGATCCATCAAATTACTCATCTCAAGCTCTAACTCATGTTCTTTCTCTATATTTTGGTTGAAAGCTTGGTTAGAAAGCTCCAGGTCTTTATTAAGACAATGATATTGCTCTATCAGTTGAGAGTACTGAGTTTCTAACTGAGAATGCTTTTGCTGAATTTCATGCCTTGGAAAGGTGATGAACTCATCCCAAATATTTGGTGGGAGGGCAAAGGTGTCAGCTAATTTAATGTGTTCATTTGCAATGTAAAAGCGATTAAGTCCGTCGAAATATACAAACTTATAATGATTACTTGTGAGTAAGATTTCCCAAGAATTATGATCTGGAATTTCGGTTAAAGGTTTTGTTGCCTCTACTAATACGATCCATGGCCGAATAGCAGAAAAATCAAGACCCTTTAAGACAGACTCTTCTTCTCCTTCAACATCAATTTTTAGGAAATGAATCTCTGAAAAATTCTGTTCTTTAACAATTTCAGTCAAAGTCTGAACAGATACGCTACACTCTTTGACCTCATATCCATTCTCTCTCGCATATCGTTGAGCATACTCTCTGTTTGCCGTTGACAGACCTGTATCTACAACCTCAAAGAACTGCAGGTTTCCATGGAAATCTCCTGCAGCAATTTTTAAATTAATATCTCTCGGGCGCTGTAAAATTAGTTTGTCATACCATTTTTCAACTGGTTCAAGGTTGATTCCATGCCAACCACGGTCATAAAACAATTTAGTTGTTGAATGCTCAATGGGATCATTAGCACCTACATCTATATAAACTCCCTGCTCAATATGCTTTAGTGCTCTCCAAAGCATAATGTCTTCATAGTTTTGAGCGTAAGAAATTAAATTCATTCTTTTTCGACATTAATAGATGGATGAATCCAAGAGGTGCCTACAAATGTACCCTTGTCAAGATTAACAACTTCAAAGACGCAGGCTAAATCTCGCCATTCGTAATTGTTTACAAGATGAGTCTCAGTGCTCACTAATGCAGTCGAAATAGAATAAGTGCCAGGTCCTAAATTTGCAGGGAAATGTATTAAATATTTCAAGCCTGTACCTTGCTTTAAATCACTAACTATTTGCTTAGTATGCCACGTGTTTGTTCCATACATAATTTGGCCTAATCGGTCCTTGATCATGTATCCCAGAACGAGCGTGGATATGTCTTGATAGACTTTGATATTAATTTCTAACGAAATAGGCTGCCCCACATTGACTAATTCAATTGGCTCATTGTCCGAATTTAAAAGTGCTACAGATTCGACTCTTGCTTCACCTGTTCCTGATGTTGTTTGGACTTTTCCATCTGATAATTGTTTGACTTCAACAGTCTCGTTTTCTTTTTCAGCAATGATGGCGTTGTAGTAATCAAAAACAGCTTCTGGGTTGCCATCGTGGATAATTTTCCCATGCTCTAGTAAGATGGCGCGATCGCAAAGACTTTGCACGGCTGAGCGATCGTGAGAAACAATTAATAAAGACGTCCCTTGCTTCTGAAACTCTCGAATGCGGTTAAAACTTTTATGCTGAAAGTAAGCATCGCCGACAGCAAGGGCTTCATCCACAATTAAAAGCTCGGGACGAAATGCGGTGATCACTGCAAAGCCCACCCGCATCTGCATACCGCTAGAGTAGGTATGTACCGGCTGATCAAAATAGTCATCGATCTCAGCAAATGCCTCAATTTCTGGCATGATGCCGTCAATGTCTGCTTGGGAAAACCCCATCAGCCCAGCTGAATGATAGGCATTTTGCCGCCCTGTAAAGTCTGGGTTAAACCCCATACCTAGCTCTAAAATAGCTCCAATGCGCCCGCCAACATGGATTTGACCTATTGTAGGACGCTGGGTACCCGTAATTAGTTTGAGTAAGGTGCTTTTCCCTGCACCGTTTTGACCCACAATACCGATAGCATCGCCAGGATTGACGTCAGACGAGATGTCACGCAGCACCCTCCTCTCATGGATAGGTTTAGCTGCGACGTTAAACCAGGCTAATATGCGCGCAAATTCTGAACCGTATTGTCGGTAAGCTTTGCCAACGTTAGAAACAGAAAGGATGGGAGCATTCATAGAACATCTACAATTTCATGGCTAGCTCGTCTAAATAGAGTCATTGCCAAACCTAGTAACGCTAATGAGGTCAAAAATATGAAGCCCAAGGATAGCCAGGGCAACGCTGTATCGTACAGTATTGCATTTTGGTAGGCTCTGACAATCCAATACATTGGATTTAGCTGCATTAGCTTTTGAATAGAGCCTGGGACGATATCAGGGGTGTAAACAATTGGAGTAAACCAAAACCCAAGTTGCAAGACGATGGGGACTACTTGACCAATATCGCGGATAAAAACATTTAGAGTCCCCAAAATTAAACCAATGCCAAGGGCTAGCCCTAATGTGATTATTGTCAGTAAGGGAACCCAGAAGACGTTTAGTCCTGGAACATAGCCTAATACAGCAAAGACCGCCAAAATCGCACCAAATAACAGGGCGTTATTCACAATTGCTGAACCCGTCACAATAAGGGGTAGGCAAATCTTGGGGAAGACAAGCTTTTTTAATAAGTTACCGTTGTCGATAAATACGGTTAAGCAACGGGTAATCACTTCAGTAAAGAGATTCCACGCTAGTGTGCCGGCCAGTAAATAAACTGCATAGGCCAATTTATTATCTGACATATTGGGTAGTCGACCCGATAGCAGCTGGCCCAGTACCAGTGCAAATGTTGCCGCTTGCACCAAGGGATGAATAATTAGCCAAAGTCCACCGAGCCGACTACGTACAAAACGCGCTTTAAAGTCAACTTTGATAGACGATAAGATAAAGTACCTATAGCGCCACACAGCAAGAAGTAAAGGCTTCATATCTAGGCAATCAACGGCTATTCGATAGTATCCTAAGCCTTATGCTTTTTTAAGCATAGGGTTTATTTGGCAAGGATCTAACTGGGTAGTGGCTATATGACTTCATGTCTGATCAATTTATCGGCGCTCATCAATAAACCTACTGGCATTAGCATTTACGCTCAGAATCTAATTCCCTATCTTAAGGGAGTAGAGCCTGTAATTTTTTCAGCTGCCCCAATGGGGAATAGCCACTGCCAAAAGATTCCTCAGGGGCTGTCTCCTGATTTTGGCATCAAAGGACACATTAGACGACTGTGGTGGTTGCAACGTCAACTGTCACATCACTATCGCCAGCTCGACTCTAGTTTAATTTTCTCGCCGCTACCTGAGGCACCGCTCTATTCAAATTGTCGTTTTGTGGTGACTGTGCACGATGTCATTCCGCTGCGATTTCCAAAACAATTTTCGGCTCATTTAGTTGGCTATTTTCGTTACTACGTCAGGCAGGTTGTTTCACAAGCAGATCATGTCATTTGTGATTCAGCGGCCACTGCGCGGGATGTTGTTGATTTTTATCAGGTGCCTGCAGCTAAAGTGACGTCTATTTTGTTGGCCTATGATCAAACGCATTTTCGACCCTGTCAACAAGAGAAAGGCAACTATTTTCTTTATTTGGGTAGACCAGATGTACATAAAAACCTGAGCCGAGTGCTCACAGCCTTTCAGGCATGTGCCAATAATGATGTGGAACTTTGGCTAGTGGGGCCACAGGACTCACGCTATATTCCTGAACTTAAAGCTCAGGCACAGCACTTGGGGATTGATGATCGCATCCGTTTTTTAGACTATGTTTCCTATGATCAGCTACCTCAATTAATAGGGGGTGCGATCGCACTCGTCTTTCCTAGTTTATGGGAAGGCTTTGGCCTACCGCCCCTAGAAGCCATGGCCTGTGGAACACCAGTTATCACCTCAAACCTGGCCTCTTTGCCAGAAGTCGTCGGCGATGCTGCGCTCTTAATCGATCCCTACAGTGTTGACGAGCTTGCCGACGCAATGACTCAGGTAGCCAATAGCTCACAGCTACGTACCCAGCTGAGCTCAGCCGGGTTAGCTCGTGCCCAACAGTTCAGCTGGGAAAAAACAGGACAACAGACCGCTGACGTTCTCCAACGATTTCTGTAATTGGCGGTTAGGACGCCGCGCGTCTCACCGTAGCAGTTTCCGATGATTTACCGCCTGTTGCCTCTGATAAAACCCCTACGGCGGCCAAATCTGAGTTCACCATCAGCTGCACAAGCTCATCAAATGTTACCGATGGCTTCCAGTTAAGCTGCTTATGTGCCTTTGTTGGGTTGCCAATTAACAAATCTACTTCTGCAGGCCGCAAATATCTCTCATCAAATGCCACATAGTCTTGCCAACGCAAGTTGACAGCGCCAAAGGCTTTTTCCAAAAACTCTTCTACAGAGTGAGTCTCACCTGTGGCAACAACATAGTCATCCGGTTTTTCCTGTTGCAACATTAGCCACATCGCTCTGACATAGTCTTTGGCATATCCCCAGTCGCGTTTCGCATCCAGGTTGCCCATGTAAAGCTTCTTTTGGGTGCCCGCAACAATTCGCGCTACCGCTCGTGTAATTTTACGAGTAACAAATGTTTCACCCCGACGTGGCGACTCATGGTTGAACAAAATGCCATTACAGGCAAATAAATCGTAAGACTCGCGATAGTTTACAGTTTGCCAATGGGCAAATACCTTGGCACAGGCATAGGGACTGCGGGGATAAAATGGTGTAGTTTCTGTCTGTGGCACAGCTTGTACTTTGCCAAACATCTCCGATGAGCCAGCCTGGTAAAACCGCACCTCGTTGCCGGTGCGTTGCTGATAATCACGGATAGCCTCTAGCAAACGCAGAGCACCCATACCCACCGTGTCTGCCGTGTATTCTGGCGAATCAAAGCTGACTCGAACGTGGGACTGTGCCCCTAAGTTGTAAACCTCACAGGGCTGCACCTGTTCTAATATTCGGCGCAACATAGTGCCATCGTTCAGATCGCCATAGTGTAAAAACAGACGAGTATCTTCCCGATGAGGATCTGTATAGATATGATCGATGCGGTCAGTATTGAATGTTGAGGCACGTCGGATAATACCGTGGACCTCATAGTCTTGCTCTAGTAATAACTCGGCTAAATAGGAGCCATCCTGTCCAGTAATTCCGGTGATTAAAGCACATTTTGGCTTAGCCATATTTTCCACGATCCTCAACTTGCAAGTCGCAGAACAGATTAACTTAGTTTGGTAAAAACTTTAAGGAAAAACTGTAAATGTTGCTATGGTTATTTACGCAATCCTCGTAGCTTTTTGACTCTGTGACTAAGAAAGCACTAATTACCGGACTAACTGGGCAAGACGGCTCTTACCTTGCTGAGCTTTTGCTTGGCAAGGGCTATAAAGTTTATGGAATGGTTCGCCGCTCTAGCTCCAGTAGTTTTGGTCGCATTAGTCATTTTGCAGATAAAATTCAAATCATTTCGGGTGATTTGCTGGATCAGTTTTCATTAATGGACGCCATTGATGCGGCTCAACCAGATGAAATTTATAATCTGGCATCTCAAAGCTATGTGCCCCTATCTTGGACCCAGCCTGCACTGACAGCGGAGTATACGGCTATTGGTGTTTCTCGATTATTAGAGGCCATTCGTCGGTGTAAGCCCGATGCTCGGCTATATCAGGCATCTAGCAGTGAGGTGTTTGGTCAGCCCGATGAGTCACCCCAGACAGAGCGAACAGCATTTCGGCCACGTAACCCCTACGGTGTGGCCAAAGCCTATGCTCATTGGATGACGATTAATTATCGCCAAAAGTACGATCTGTATGCCTGCTGCGGCATTACCTATACCCATGAGTCCCCCCGACGGGGTGCGGAGTTTGTCTTTCGTAAGATCACCCGTGGGGCTGTAAAAATCAAGCTAGGGTTAGCCAGTGAGTTGCGATTAGGCAACCTGGAAGCCCGGCGTGACTGGTGCCATGCAGAGGATGTGGTTAATGCTATGTGGATGATGCTGCAGCAAGAGAAGCCAGATGACTATATTATTGCCAGTGGTGAAACCCATACAGTCAAAGAACTGGTTGACTGCGCGTTTTCTTATGTGGGTCTAGATTGGCAGGAGTATGTTTCGATCGATCCGGCTTTTTATCGACCTGATGAGCCAGTGACTTTAGCCGGGGCGATTGACAAGATCAAACGCGAAATTCAATGGCAGCCAAAATATACGTTTGCTAAGCTTGTTGAGGCAATGGTGGATAACGATATGCGGGAACTCACGGCTGAGGATGATTAAAAGATATTTGAAGAGTTGTTCTCTCTTTATCTTTATAGAGTTTGAGTCCTTCTACCTGCAAGGGGTATGGCAATGGCTCACATTGCGAATACTTTGCATAGAGTAATCTCAATGAAATCAGTGTCTTGAGACTTGTTTTATCAACAGGTCTTAATTTCTTTTGAAGATTGCTAAGGGGCAGAGATATCCAGTCGATGCTGAAACATTGAGCTGAACCAATCGTGCTTATTTAATAAATCTGTTGGCTACCTTGGGTAAATAAATTTTAAAAAAAGAGAGATTCTTTGCATATTTTCTTTCACTTCATCATAGACCTGAAATCTCACATGTTCAGTCTTAAAGTAGAAGCTTTTTGGGACTCTCTATGGCCTCTTCATCAAAAGTTAATGCAACAAAATAAATTAGCCGTGTTATATTGATTTCGGTTGATTTAACAGAGGGAAGATCAACTGATAAAGTTATTGGCTGTCAAGGTTTTCAAGTTTTCTTTTGCGTGGTTTGTTATGGGTTGTTTTCTCCAAGATCACCAGAATAGAAGTCTTTTGAGAGAGTTTCCATTCGCGCTATACAAGCAACATCAAGATAGAGAGCTTAGGTGTGTTTTGAGCTTGTATCATAGGCGAAGGTATTGAAGCGATCTTCAAATCTTTGACGGACTGTAAGCCCGTGAGCTTCCCAATAAAAAATATGCTTACAGTCCGACCTGAATCATCCATCTGTTTATCAAAGCTATGATCGTGTGCGTATAGCTTTTTTAGGTGGTTGAGAATATAGCGGTTTCTAGTCTTCTGAGGTGCAGTAGCAGCAATGAGTGAACCAGGAC